>TARA_B100001057_G_scaffold75757_1_pt1 | contig 18323 bp, 18 predicted proteins | sample TARA_B100001057 | Tara Oceans TARA_B100001057 (sample SAMEA2621839) | marine metagenome | biome: marine biome (ENVO:00000447); feature: surface water layer (ENVO:00002042); material: "saline water (ENVO:00002010), including plankton (ENVO:xxxxxxxx)" | depth 5 m
TATGTAGCTTGGAAATCCAAAATAACCATAATATCCATAATAATTATGTTCAAAAAAGCTGTGGTAATTCCAATAGGAGCTGTAGTAAGGTGTGTAGTAAGAGTACCTGTAATGAAATGGATTATAGTTGTTAAAAACAACATAATTTCTGATACTAGGTGACTCTCCCCAAGCGGGATTTTGATCTGTGTACTCAATTGAATTTGATGAAATAAATTCGTTTTCCATTTCAGTAGAGTCATATGATTTAATATTTTCTAGCTCTGAAGCTTTTTCCTTGAAATAATCCCTGTAATAATTTGATGAGGACTTGGTATCTTGAGTTTTTTTATACAAACCATCAGAGGTTACCAAGCTGTTAGATGTATATGAGCCACATCCAAAAATTAGAAATGTTATACTGATTAAGATTAAATTATAATTTGAATATTGTTTGAGAGATAGCATTAAAAACTTATTTTTATAAAAATTATAAATCAAAATTTATGCCACTAAAATTATGGCAAAAAAATTAACTAAAAAATCTGAAAACTATTCAAGCTGGTACAATGAATTGGTTGTAAAGGCTGATTTAGCTGAAAATTCCCCTGTTAGAGGTTGTATGATTATTAAGCCCTATGGATATGCCATTTGGGAAAAAATACAGAAAGAATTAGATAAAAAGTTTAAAGAAACCGGACACAGCAACGTTTATTTTCCATTATTTGTTCCCAAAAGTTTGTTTGAAGCTGAAGAAAAAAACGCTGAGGGATTTGCTAAAGAGTGTGCTATAGTAACGCATTACAGGTTAAAAAATGATGAAAAAAATATTGGTAAGCTTAAAGTCGATGAAGACTCCAAACTTGAAGAGGAGTTGATAGTTAGACCAACAAGTGAAGCCATAATTTGGAAAACTTATAAAAACTGGATTCAATCTTACAGAGATCTACCTATTTTATTAAATCAATGGGCAAATGTAGTTAGATGGGAGATGAGAACTAGGCTATTTTTGAGAACTTCAGAATTTCTGTGGCAAGAAGGACATACTGCACACGCAACTAGGGAGGAAGCTATTGATGAAACAAATCTTATATTAAATCTTTATGCAAATTTTGTTGAAAATTTTATGGGTATATCAGTTATTAAAGGTTTAAAATCAGATTCAGAAAAATTTGCTGGTGCAGAGGAAACGTTTTGTATCGAATCTTTAATGCAAGATGGAAAAGCTTTGCAAGCAGGTACATCTCATTTCCTTGGCCAGAATTTTGCTAAAGCTTTTGATGTTAAGTTTTCTGATAAAGAAGGACAACTAAATCATGTTTGGGCCACATCCTGGGGAGTTTCAACTAGACTAATGGGAGCACTGATTATGAGTCATGGAGATGATAATGGATTAGTTCTCCCTCCGAAATTAGCGCCTTATCAAGTAGTAATTATTCCAATTTTTAAATCCGAGCAAGAACTTAAAGATATCTCAGACTATTTAAAACCTTTAATAAAACAAATCAAAGAAAAAGGTTTTTCTATTAAGTTTGACAACAGACCAAATTATAAACCTGGTTTTAAATTTAATGAGCATGAAATCAAAGGTGTGCCAATAAGATTAGCTGTAGGATCCCGTGATTTAGAACAAAATACTCTTGAAATTTTCAGAAGAGACAAAATGGAAAAAAAAGTTTTAAAATTTAATCAAATAATTGACGAGATATCATATTTAATCGTCGATATACAAAGTGAACTTCTTAAAGCATCAAAAAAGTTTATGAATGCAAACACAAAAGAAGCAAACACTTACGATGAATTTAAACAAATGATTTCGGATGGAGGATTTGTCTTGGCTCATTGGGATGGAACAGTTCAGACTGAAAATAAAATTAAAAAAGAAACAAAAGCCACAATAAGGTGTATTCCGTTTGAACAATCAGATAAGGGAAAGTGTATTGTTACTGGAAAAATATCCAGGAGTAAAGTGTTTTTTGCAAAGGCATATTAATTTTACTTCTAATATTTTGCATCTTAGTTTGCTTTATATAAATTTGCACGGTTATTTTAAGGCCCGTTCGTCTATCGGCTAGGACGCCAGGTTTTCATCCTGGTAAGAGGGGTTCGATTCCCCTACGGGCTACAAATTTATTTAAAATTGTTCTGAGATATAAAAAACAATTATATTTGCAGACTAAATTAGTATAAAAATGGCTAACCATAAATCAGCTTTAAAAAGAATTAGACAAACTAAAACAAAGAATAGTATTAATCGCTTGCAGCATAAAACTGCTAGGAATTCTATAAAGAAGTTAAAAGAAATTTCTTCTAAAAAAGAAGCTGAAAAATTATTTAAAGAAGTAGCATCACTTTTAGATAAACTTGCAAAAAAGAGTGTTATTCACAAAAACAAATCTGCGAACTTGAAATCAAAACTTTCGAAGCATGTAAATGAATTGAAAGCAGTAAAAAAACTAAAACCGAAAGCTAAGAGTTCATCGAAATAAGAAATTCTTCATTGTTAAGAGTCTTTTTAATTCTATCTTCGACAAATTCCATAGCCTCAACTGGGTTCATGTCTGCTAAATATTTCCTCATAATCCACATCCTTTGTATTGTGTTTTCCCCAAGTAAAAGGTCATCTCTTCGAGTACTTGATGATACTAAATCAATTGCTGGGAAAATCCTCCTGTTGGAGATTCTTCTGTCAAGCTGAAGCTCCATGTTTCCAGTGCCCTTAAATTCTTCAAAAATAACTTCATCCATCTTTGATCCTGTTTCAGTAAGTGCTGTGGCAATAATTGACAGTGAACCACCGCCTTCAATATTTCTGGCAGCTCCAAAAAATCTTTTGGGTTTATGCAAGGCATTAGCGTCAACTCCTCCACTTAAAATTTTTCCAGATGCTGGCTGTACCGTATTGTAAGCTCTAGCTAAACGTGTAATTGAATCTAAGAGTATTACTACATCATGACCACATTCAACAAGTCTTTTCGCTTTTGAAAGTACAATATTTGCAACTCTTACGTGACGATCTGCTGGTTCATCAAATGTAGATGCTACGACCTCGCCCTTAACATTTCTTTGCATATCAGTTACTTCTTCAGGTCTTTCATCAATCAAAAGTATAATTTGATATACCTCAGGATGATTTGCTGCAATTGCATTAGCAACATCTTTTAATAACATAGTTTTTCCAGTCTTGGGCTGAGATACAATCATTCCCCTTTGTCCTTTGCCAATAGGTGAAAAAATATCCATTATTCTAGTTGAAATACTACTTTCTTTATCAGCTATATTAAATTTTTCATCAGGAAATAGTGGAGTTAAATGTTCAAAAGATACTCTGTCTCTTACAACTTTTGGATCTAGACCATTTATTTTACTAACCTTAATTAGTGGAAAATACTTTTCTCCTTCTTTTGGAGGTCTTACTTGACCTAAAACCGTATCACCTGTTTTGAGTCCAAATAATCTTACTTGCGATTGTGAGACGTAAATATCATCTGGAGAACTTAAATAATTATAATCTGAAGACCTTAAAAAGCCATATCCTTCTTGCATAATATCTAAAACACCTTCGGATTCAATGATTCCGTCAAATTCAAAATCAGGCTCTTTGTACCTGTTACGATTGTCCTTATTGTGACTTTTTTCTCTTGATTTATCTTTAACAACATTATTTTTATGAGGCTCTTTTCTTTCTTTGCTCAAGTGAAAGTCTACTATTTTTTGAATCAATTCATCTTTTTTCCCTGAGGAGTCAATGCCTAGTTCACTAGCTAAAGCTACAAGTTCTGAAATCTTTTTCTTGGTTAAATCTTTAATTTCTGACATAATCTTAGTTTGTGACGTATTACTATCTGGTAAGTTGGTTTTCGATAGTTATGCAAATATACAATATTTTTATTTATAGATAAAAAACAATATTTTTATTTGGAAAATTTATTAAAGTGATGCAGAGAATTCAATCCATTTACATGTTAATAATTTTTGTTATAAATTTTATTTTAATTTTTTCAGTTGACATCAATCCTAATACGTCTATATCTAATATTGTCTTTGTAAAATATTTACATGAAATTGTTTCATCCTTACTGTTATTAAATATTTTTTTGTTTCGATTTCTAAAAGCCCAACTTTTTATATTAAAAGTTATTATGTGTTTAATGTGTTGTGGATTAGTTAATTTTTTTGTTGAGAGATCATTGGTTAAATCACTTACAGATTTAGGTCTCATATATTTTATAATTTGCTTAATTATGCTTTTTTTATCACACAAGGCTATCTATGCAGATAAATGTATTATTGATTCATCAAACAGATTAAGATAAACTCGACCTGTTGCCAAGCTCAATAATTTCCATGTTTTCAATCTTTTTTTTATTTAAATTAAATCTTAGTATAGTTCTTTTTTTATGAAAACCGTGTTTACCAGCTGCCCCTGGGTTAATGCAAATTATATCATTTTTTTTGTCATTTTCTACTCTTAAAATATGAGAATGACCATAAATTAAAATATCTGGAGATTCATTGTTAATTATTTTTCTCAATCTGTTATTGTAGTTTGGTTGTTTTCCTGCTATGTGTGTAATTAGTATTTTAAACCCCTCAAGATTCAACAATTCATTTTCATTAGTACAAGATCTAATCTCAGCGTTGTCAATATTTCCAAATACAGCTTTTAAACTTGAAACTTTTGATAATTTATCTATTACATTAATATCCCCAATGTCACCAGCATGAATAACCAAATCAGATTTTTTAGCATATTTTAAAATTACATTGTCTATATACCCATGTGTGTCTGATATCAATAGAATTTTTTTCAATTGTTTAAACCGTTATTACTTATCTTTGAATTTAACAAATTTAACCTGTAATTGAGATATTTTATTGAAATTTCATATCTGGGAACTAATTACCACGGATGGCAGTCTCAACCTAATGCCGTAACTATTCAGGAAATTACAGAAAATTGTTTATCCAAAATATTAAACAATCCAGTTACATTAGTTGCCGCTGGTCGAACTGATGCAGGTGTTCATGCCAAGCAAATGTATGTTCATTTTGACTCGGATATGAAAATAAATGATATAAAATCATTTGAACATAAGGTTAATTCATTTTTACCAAAAGATATAGTAGTTAAAAAGCTAATTTTAGTCCATGATAATGCTCATGCGAGGTTTGATGCATTATATAGAGAATATGAATACCATCTGTCCTTGAAAAAAAACCCTTTCGAAATTGACAAAGTCTACTTTTTTAAAAAGTCCTTAAATATTAAAAAAATGAATAAATGTTGTGCCACAATGTTGCATTACACAAATTTTAAATCTTTTTCAAAATCAAAAACTGATGTAAAAACTTATGATTGTAAAATTTATGAAGCAAAATGGATGCTTAATGAAAATTCTTTAATCTTTGTGATTAAGGCCGATAGATTTTTACGCAACATGGTTAGAGCAATTGTCGGCACATTAATTGAGATAGGTTTAGGGAAAATTACAGAAAAAGAATTTAAATTAATTATTGAAAAAAAAGACAGACAGTTAGCTGGTTTCTCAGTTCCTGCCCACGCTTTATTTTTAAAAAAAATTGATTACGATTGGGATAAAATTTTATTAAATGGATAAAAATAAGTTCAATTTCAAACAATTTTCAAGGTTAATTGAATATGTTAAACCGTATAAATTTAATTTCATTTTTGTATCAATTGCAGCGATATTAATATCTTTTTTTTCAATTGCTAATCAATATTTATTAAAAATTGCGGTTGACGATTTTATAGCCCCCGCAAATTATGAAGGTTTTGTTTTTATAATTTCTTTGATGATAGTTGTTCTTGCATTTCAAGTTATTTTTCAGTTCCTATTTGTATATTTTACAAATCTTCTTGGACAAAAGGTTGTTTTTGATATTAGAAATATTTTATTTAAAAAAATAATTTCATTTAAAATGTCTTATTACAATAAATCCTCAGTTGGAAGATTGGTGACACGAACGGTAAATGATATGGAAACAATCGCAAGTATTTTTAGCCAAGGTTTATTTATGATTATTGCTGATTTAATTTTGATGATTTCAGTAATAATTGTCATGATAATATTAAGTTTCAAACTTTCTTTTATTATATTTTTAGTTTTACCGTTCATATTGTTAGCAACCAGATTATTCCAAATTGCAATGAAATCAGCATTTAGCAAGGTTAGAGATGAAGTCGCCAATTTAAATTCTTTTGTTCAGGAAAGACTTTCAGGAATGAAAGAGATTCAAATTTTTAATAGACAAATTATTGAATATAGAAATTTCAAAAAAATTAATGAAAGACACAAGAAAGCCTGGTTAAAAACAGTTTGGTACAACTCAATTTTTTTTCCAATTTCCGAAATTTCTACATCTATAACCATAGGTTTAGTTGTATGGTATGCAGGTTTTAATAATTTAACACTTGATAAACCAATAACTCTTGGTACAATATTTTTATTCATACAATTATCTCAAATGCTTTTTAGACCATTGAGACAAATTGCTGATAAATTTAATACACTCCAGATGGGAATGGTTGCTGCTGACAGAGTTTTTAATATTTTAGATACAGATGAGCTAATCGATGATGGTGGAAAAATTGAATCAAAAAAAATAATTGGAGATATAAGATTTAAAAATATTTCTTTTTATTATGAAAAAGGCAATCCTATAATTGAAAACCTTTCTTTTCACATAAAAAAGGGTGAAAGAATAGCAATAGTAGGTCCAACAGGTGCAGGAAAATCAACACTAATAAAATTAATATTAAGGCTTTTTGAATGTCAAACTGGACAAATTTTAATTGACGGTATCAAAATAAATAAATTGTCCTTAAAAAATTTAAGGTCACAAATTTCTTTAGTTTCACAAGATATTTTTCTTTTTGCAGATTCCGTGTACAATAATATTTCTCTTTTTAACAAAGAAATTTCTATAAAAGAAGTTGAGAAAGCTGCAAAAGAAATTGGTGTTCTAAGTTTTATAAAAAGTTTACCAGGTGGATTTAAATATAATATTAAAGAAAGAGGTGTTATGTTGTCTGAGGGTCAAAGACAACTAGTTTCATTTTTGAGATCATATGTTTCAAAACCTAAAATATTAATATTAGATGAAGCAACCTCCTCTATTGACACAAAAACAGAAACTTTAATTCAATATGCAACAAACAAAATAATTGATGGTAAAACTTCAATTATCATAGCTCATAGATTGTCGACTATTTTAAATGCTGATAGAATTTTATTTTTAGAAAATGGTAAAATAAAAGAATGTGGTAATCATAATCAATTGATGGCATTAGACAATGGTAATTATAGAAAACTAGTAGAGAATGAACTTAATTATTCGAAATCAGTCCAGAAGGTCATTTGAAATTAAGTTTCTTAAGTCACTTAAATTATTATAATTAATTATTTTTCCGCTTTTAATGTATGAAATTGTACCTCTTTCTTCGGAAATGACAATTGATACTGCATCTGTCTCCTCAGTCACACCTATACCTGCCTTGTGTCTAAGACCAAGAGATTTATTAATTTTTCTATTTTTTGATATTGGAAGTGTCACTCTTGATGCAACTATCATATTACCTACCACTATAACTGCACCATCATGTAATGGACTGTTTTTATAAAAAATACTTTCAATTATTGGTAATGAAAGTTCAGCATTAATCATATCGCCATCTTCCTTAATAAAGTCAAGATTGTTGTTCCTTTCAAAGACAAAAATTGCTCCAGTTTTATTTTTTTTAAGTTTTTTACATGCTTCAATAAAATCGTCAACTTTTAGTTTAGTTTGTACATTTTTAATTTTAAAAAAAAGGTTAAATCTTCTCCAAAATGTCTTATTGTTTGCAAAGCTGGATGATCCCAAGAGAAGTAAAAACTTTCTAATTTCCTGTTGAAAAACTATTATTACTGCAAAGACACCAACTCCAATGAAACCACCTAAAATACTACTTAAAATATTCATATTAAGAAGGTCAGTTATCCACCATATGACGTAGATAATTACAAAACCCCTAAATACTATTATAGCTGCGGTCCCCCTAACTAATTTGTAAGCATAATAAAGCATTACAACAACAAGAATTAAATCAATTATAGGTAAAATGGTAGACTTTATAAAATCAAGAATTTCCAAACTATTACAAAATTAGTCAAATTAGGGCATTATTTGTTTTTTCATACAATATAATACATTCTTTAGCTTGTTTAACATCATGGACTCTCAATATATTGGCACCTTTCATCAGAGCAATTGAATTTAAACATGTTGTACCATTTAATGAGTTTTCTGCAGATGTTTTCAGAGTTTTATATATCATTGATTTCCTTGAAAAACCAACAAGCATTGGGGAATCCAGAATTTTAAATTTATCTAAATTATTCAATAGTTGATAATTATGTTTTATGGTTTTTCCAAACCCAAATCCAGGGTCAATAACCAAGTCAACAATGCCATTGTCTCTGGCAAATTTTACCTTTTTTGCGAGGTAATTTATTAGCTCAATTACAACATCTTTATATTCCGGTGATTTTTGCATATTTTGTGGATTACCTCTCATATGCATCATAATGTATGGGCAGTTGAAATCGGATATTATCTTTATCATTTTTTCATCCAATTCACTTGAACTAATATCATTTATTATATCAGCACCTTCATCTAGACATGTTTTTGCAACATCAGATCTGAATGTATCGATAGAGATGATTAGTTTAGGAAATGTTTTTTTTAGAAAAATTAAAGTGGGTAATATTCTTGATATCTCAATTTTAGAGCTTATTATTTTTGCACCAGGTTTTGAACTATATCCTCCAATATCTAAAATATCCATTCCATCTTCAATCATTTTTGAAACATGATTTTGTATTTTTGTAATCTTTTTAAACTTCCCCCCGTCATAAAATGAGTCAGGTGTTAGATTCAAGATACCCATCACTTTTGGAGTTGATAAATCAAAAAAATTTCCTCTGATTTTGATATTCATTTATTGAATTAGTTTATTAGATAATTTTAATCGAAATTTACATAAAATAAAAATTTGTGACAACAGAAAACGAATTTGACCTAGTTATAGAGAATTGTCTTGAAATCTTTTCAAAAAAAATGAGTGATTATGGTAGTGCATGGAGAATTTTAAGATTGACCTCTCTAACTGACCAGATTTACATTAAAGCTCAAAGGATTAGGAGTTTGCAAATAAATAAGTCTAAAAAAATTAATGAGGACGAAATTTCTGAGTTTATTGGAATTATTAATTATTCAGTAATGGCACTAATTCAAATCGATTTGGGAGTGGCTGATGAACCAGACTTGAATATTAAAATTGCAGCAAAAAAATACAAAGATCAAATCTATATTGTAAAAAATTTAATGAATGACAAAAATCATGATTATAGTGAAGCCTGGAGAGAAATGAGAATCAGTTCTTTGACCGATTTAATAATACAAAAGTTATTACGAATTAAACAGATTGAAGATAATTCCGGTCAAACCTTGATAAGCGAAGGTATAGATGCAAATTATCAAGACATAATAAATTACTCAGTATTTGCAATAATTCTCAGTAATGAATAGTTATGTTTAAATTATTTAACATATTTTTCACTCTATTTGGTGTAATAACTGTAGTTTTTTTTCTTTTTCATGTTTTACCTGGTGACCCAGCTAGAATGATGATGGACCAAAACGAAGATGCAAAACAGCTTGAGATAATAAAAAAAAAATATGGCTTTGATCAACCATTATTAAAGCAATATTTATTTTATTTAAACGATTTATCAATTATTTCATTACATTCAAAAAATTCAGCACACATAACTTCAATTGATACTAACAAATATTCTTACATTGAAATAAAAAATTTTAAAGCATCAATATTAATTTTAAAAATTCCTTATTTAAGAGAATCTTACCAAAGAAAAGGGGTTAAAGTGACAACAATTATATCCCAAACATTTCCTAATACATTAGTATTAGCAATTTCATCAATTTTTATAGCTACTTTTTTAGGAATTTTTCTTGGGATAATTTCTGCCTTAAATAAAAATAGTTTCTTAGATTATTTTATTCAGTTCATAAGTACATTAGGTATTTCTTTACCATCATTTCTTAGTGCAATTATTTTTGCTTGGTTATTTGGCTATGTCCTATCTGAAATAACCGGTCTTAATATGACGGGAAGTTTATATGAACTAGATGACTTTGGGAATGATTATGAACTACGTTTAAAAAATTTAATATTACCATCCATAGTTCTGGGAATAAGACCTATAGCAGTTATTTGTATGATGATGAGATCGTCTCTGATAAAAACTCTGAAACAAAACTATATTATTAGTGCTTATTCAAAGGGATTAACAACAACACAAGTAATTATTAATCACTGTATTAAAAACTCATTAAACCCTGTAATTACTGCTCTCTCAGGTTGGTTTGCAAGTTTGCTTGCAGGTTCTGTTTTTGTTGAATATATTTTTGGATGGAACGGTTTGGGTAAAGAAATTGTTAATTCTCTTAATTTACTTGATGTTCCTGTTATGATCGGTGCAGTTATAGTGATTAGTTTTTCTTTTATAATCATTAATATCTTCGTAGATTACATATACAAATTACTTGATCCTAGAATTAATTAAACATGAGAAGAAAAATTATTGCTGGTAATTGGAAAATGAATAATAATTTAAATTCGAGTGTTAGTTTGATTAATAGCATATCGAAAAAAATACAAAGTAAAACATGTGAAGTTTATGTAGCGCCATCCTTCCCTTTTTTTACTGAAATTCAAAAAAAATGCCACCTTGATTATATTAAAATTTTAGCACAAAATGTCTCATCTTTTAGCAAGGGTGCTTTCACAGGTGAAGTTTCGTGTGATATGTTGAAAAGTGTTGGTGTTAACTCTGTTATTATTGGTCATTCAGAGCGAAGAAATCAGTTTAAAGAGCATAATAATATTTTGTTAGATAAAATTAAGATTTGCCTTAAAAACAATTTTGAAGTTTTCTTTTGTATTGGAGAGGATTTTAAATCTAGAGAATCAAGATTAGAATATTCAATAATTGAAGAACAACTTAAGAATACTATTTTTCAACTTACAGATATAGATTTAGGAAAATTAATAATAGCATATGAGCCTGTTTGGGCTATAGGAACTGGTTTGACAGCTAATCATGAGCAGATTCAAGAAATGCATAAATTTATAAGAGATTTGTTTAAAAATACATACTCAGATTCAAAATCATCTATGCTCCCCATAATCTATGGTGGCAGTGTGAATTCAAAAAATTCAGAAAAAATTTTTCAACAAAATGATGTCGATGGTGGACTAATTGGAGGAGCTTCTTTGATTAGCGATGATTTTATTAACATAATAAATTCGATTTAATAAAGATAAAGTTGTAAATTTAATCGTAACTCACTGGTTATGAGTGTTAAAGAGAAAGAAAAAAAACAAGTTTCTAACAAGATATCTAAGTTAGATGAGAATCAAATAATTCTTTACAATGACGATATTAACACTTTTGATCATGTTATAGAAACTTTAATGAATGTTTGTGGTCATAAACCTCTCCAAGCTGAGCAATGCACCCTAATTGTTCATTATAAAGGCAAGTGTTCTGTAAAGTCTGGTACGCTTATTGATTTAAAACCTAGACTAAAGAAGCTGATTCAAGCGAATTTAACAGCTGAAATAGTTTAAATTATTATTATGAAAATAATTTTAAGTATGTCTACGATTCTTTTTTTTAATTATATTACTTCACAAACTAAAAATATTGTGCCCAAGTCAATTCATGATTTTAGTGTTCAAGATATTTATGGAAATGATTTTGATTTTAATAAACTTAAGGGTAAGAAAGTTATGATAGTTAATACAGCTTCAAAGTGTGGGTTAACTTACCAATATAAAAATTTAGAGAAGCTTTATAAAGATTTTAAAAATAATAATTTTATCATTGTTGGATTTCCTGCCAATAACTTTTTATGGCAGGAACCAGGCTCAAATGAAAAAATTGCTTCCTTTTGTAAAGAAAATTATGGTGTTAGCTTTCCTATGATGAGTAAGATTTCTGTTAAAGGATCAACTATTCATCCTATTTATAAATTTTTGACCCAAAAGAGTAAAAACGGTGTAATCGATTCTTCTGTGTCATGGAATTTTCAAAAGTATTTGATTGATGAGAATGGTTATATAGTTAGAGTAGTATCACCAAGAACTAAGCCTAATGATCAATCAATCATCGATTGGATATCTAGCTAAATATGTCTAAAAAGTTAAGTACCAAATGTGTTCATTCGGGAGGAATTAAGGATGAAAAATTTTTTGGTAATATAACACCAATTTATCCATCAATAACTTACAATTATCTTAAAAGCGATTCATATCCTCGCTACTTTAATACTCCAAATCAACTTGCAGTAAGTAAAAAAATTGCTGACTTAGAGGGTGCTGAGGATGCAGTTCTTTTTGGATCTGGATTAGCTGCAGTTGCAAACTCAATGTTCTCAATTTTAAAATCTGGCGATCATGTGATTTTACAAAAATCATTGTATGGTGGGACTATTAATCTCGTAGACAATGAGTTTAAAAAATTTAATATTAATTATGATTATGTAGATGTAAATAATGATCAAGCTCTTCAAAAATCCCTCAAGAATAAAACAAAAATCATTTATATCGAATCACCCAGTAATCCACTACTTACCATAACAGATTTAAAAAAAATATCTGAATTCTCAAAAAAAAATAATTTAATCTCATTGATTGATAATACATTTTCAAGTCCAATAAATCAAAACCCATTAAATATGGGTATTGATCTAGTTATTCACAGTGCTACAAAGTATTTGGCTGGTCACAGTGATTTATTAGCAGGTGCTGTTTGCGGCTCAACTAAACTAATATCAAAAATAAAAAAATCAGGCCTTAATTTTGGAAGTAATATAAGTGAGTACATATCTTGGCTGCTTGAGAGGAGCATAAAAACATTATCAGTTAGAGTTTTAAAACAAAATGAAAATGCTATGAAAATAGCTGATTTTTTAGTCAATCATAGAGCTGTAAATAAGGTTTATTACCCTGGGCTCAAGAATCATGAAAAACATGAAATTGCATTACAACAAATGACTGGTGGATTTGGAGGAATGGTTACTTTTGAATTAAATTCAAACATGAATTCAGATAGGTTTGTTGAAAATTTACAAATTATCCAGCCAACAATGAGCTTAGCTGGAGTTGAATCAACAATTACATCTCCTACTCAAACCTCTCATAAAAAAATGGATATTAATTTGAGAGAAGAATTAGGTATAACGAAAAACCTTCTGAGGCTTTCTGTTGGCATTGAGGATTCCGATGATTTAATACATGACCTTTCAGAATCACTTAATGGAAATAAATAATATTGATATCCTAGCGTTTGGTGCGCATCCTGATGATGTCGAATTAGGATGCGGAGGTACTATATTAAAAGAACTAAAAGCAGGACGATCTGTAGCTGTCGTCGACTTAACTAGGGGTGAACTAGGAACAAGAGGTTCTGCAAATTTGAGGGACAAAGAAAGCTCAAGTGCTGCAAAGGTTATGGGATTAACTTTCAGAGAAAATCTCCATTTCAAAGATGGTTTTTTTAAAAATGATGAACAACACCAGATTGAGGTAATTAAAATTTTAAGAAAATATAGACCTAAAATAGTTTTATGTAATTCCAAAGATGATAGACACATAGATCATCCAAGGGCAGCAGATTTGGTTTCTGATGCATGTTTTTTAAGTGGACTCGAAAAAGTAAAAACTAATGTTGAAGGTAAATCTCAAAATGCATGGAGACCATCTAATGTTTATCATTACATTCAATGGAAAAATATTAGTCCAGATTTTCTTGTAGATATTTCTGGTTATGAGAATATAAAAATGGATGCTATCAAATGCTATTCATCCCAATTCTTTAAATCTAATAGTAAAGAATCTGAAACTCCAATCAGTAAAAAAAACTTTCTTGATATTATCTACAATAGATCCCTTGATTTAGGCAGGTTAATTGGTGTTGAACATGCAGAAGGTTTTACCTCTAATAAAATAGTTGGAACGAACTCAATTAATGATTTAATTTAATACTGTTTTATTTTATCATAAATATTATATTAGCAATCTCATAAATGGTGGTTGTAGTTCAGTTGGTTAGAACGCCTGATTGTGGTTCAGGAGGTCGCCGGTTCGAGTCCGGTCTTCCACCCAAAATTTAAAAAAGTGCTTGAGTTTGAATTTACTTGTCCTTATTGTTGGGAAAGCCAGTTCAAATTTATTGATCCCTCAATAGAAAATCAGACTTTTATTGAAGATTGTGAAACTTGTTGTAATCCAATATCATTTAATATAATTATCTCTAATAACTCTATAATTCACTCAGATGTTTTTTCGATTGAGCAGTAAAAAATCTTTTAATTTTTTTTCATGAAATTTTTAAAATCAATCATATTACTTTTTTTTGTGAATATTTTCTCTCAAGAACTAGATTTTAGAGCTGTATGGGTTGCATCTGTAGCAAACATCAATTGGCCAAGTGAGCCAGGGCTTCCATCGGATATTCAAATGCAAGAAGCTCTATCTATAATTGAATTAGTCAAAAAATCAAACATGAATACTATCATATTACAGGTCAGACCCCAATGCGATGCTTTATATGAAAGCAAGATCGAACCTTGGTCTTATTTTTTGACTGGCAAGACTGGTAGTCCACCGAACCCTTATTACGATCCTTTAGAATTTTGGATTGAAGAATGTCACAAAAGAGGAATTAAAATTCATGCTTGGATTAATCCATACAGAGCTAACCATCCTACAAATAAATCGTTAAATCAAAATAATATCATTAATACGAAAAAAGAACTTGTTTTAGAACTTAAAAAAGGATATTGGTGGCTTAATCCAACCGATAAAAATGCTATGAAGCATTCATTGAGTGTTGTTTACGACATCGTTAAAAGATATGATGTTGATGGTATTCATATTGATGATTATTTTTATCCTTATCCAGCATATAATGATAATAATGATTTTCCTGATGAGGAACTGTGGAAAAAATCAAGAAAAAATATTTTTATATTTAATAAGAATAACTGGAGGAGGAGAAGTGTTAATAATTATATCAAAAAAGTTTATAAGGGCATTAAAAAAATTAAACCAGAAGTTCTTTTTGGTATAAGTCCTTTTGGAATTTGGAGACCAGGTCATCCTGAAAGTGCTGTAACCAGCTTTGATCAGTATGATATGATTTATGCGGACCCAAAAAAGTGGCTCAGACGTGGATGGGCTGATTATTTTTCTCCACAACTGTATTGGACTGTAGATAACCCTAAATATAGTTATCCAGTTCTTCTAGATTGGTGGAATTCACAAAATAAAAAAAACAAAAAAATTTGGCCAGGTATTAGATTGAGTAACTATAAAGGTTCTAAACAAGTAAAGGAAGTTATGAGACAAATTGAAATAAATAAATCTAAAAACAATTCGGGAATTGTTTTTTGGAGTTTTAATGAGCTTAAGAATAATAAATTATTATCAAAGGCTTTAATTAAAAATAATTCCAAGTAATACTATTTTTGCTTGGTCATATCAATTTGGTATGGCCCTTGTTTAAATTTCATTGAGGAATTTTCAGTATCAAAAATCAATTTTAATCCCATTGCTTCACTACCAAAAGTATTTTCCTCTAAAGGGTCCAACTGAACAGATTGATTCATTACCTCAATGAAAAGCTTTTTATCTCTAATAAAGACAATTATTTTCAATGGTATTCCTTTAGCTCCATATGTTCCGGAATAACTGTTCAACTTTTCTGAGTCAACAATAAATTTTTTAAGTTCTGGTTTTGGATCAACAACTATCCTTTTTTCTCTGTTAGCAATATTCCATGCTGTGTAGAAAACAAGCCTACTTCTAAGCTCTAAAAGATCATATTCAATTTTATCAGCGGTATCAGAGGGAAGATGATAGTCTGGGTGGGTACCTGAAAAATAAAAAATAATTGGTATTCCATTTTTTGCAAAATTGTAATGATCGCTTCGATAATAAAATCTATTTGGATCATCTTTTGAATTATATCTATAGTCCAAATCAATATTAACTGTTTCTAGATTTGTTTGTTCAGATAGATTATGTAAATCTTGACTATCATGATCAGAACCAATAATGTATATATATTCTCTTTTATCAGATTTTCGAGTTGGATCAATTCTTCCAATCATATCTAAATTCAAATTTGTTACTGTATTTTCTAATGGATATATTGGATTATCAGCATAATACGCTGAACCTAACAAACCTTTTTCCTCACCTGTTACATGTAAAAAAATAATACTTCTTTTGGGCCCTTTTCCTTTTTTACTTGCTTGTTTGAATGCTTGAGCAATTTCAAGCATTGCCACTGTGCCTGATCCATCGTCATCAGCTCCGTTGTGTATTCTTTCTTTAACTTCACCAATATAGGCTTTCCTAGACCTAGATCCTGTCCTCCCGTATCCAACATGATCTAGATGGGCAGTTAGAATAAGATATTCTTCCGGCTTTTCTGTACCTTCGATTATAGCAATAACATTTTCAGAATCAACCTCACCTTCATTTCCTCTTCTCAGGTTTAAAGTCATTTTTTGAAAATAATCTTTGTCAGGGTCCCCTGGCTTAATTTCATTCTTAATGTAAAAATTTCTTAAATACTCGACAGCTTTTTTTTGACCTTTTGCCCCAGTATTTCTTCCCTCAAATTCATCAGATGCGTAAATATATAAATGTTCTTTTAGCTCATCAGCAGTGATAGTTTTTGCAAATTTTTTTGCTTTTTGTAATTGAGTGTAAGATTTTATTGAAAATAAACTTACTAAAAACAATAACAAGACTTTTTTCATTATTTTAATTTTATTGGATTGCTAATATAGTTATAATTTATAATGCGACATTTTCTTACATTTCATAAATTTAAGATGTTGAAAAAAATAAAACTCATAATATTTATATCACTAATTCATTTTGTAAGTTGTAAAAATGAAATAAAAAAAGATTACAACTTTATTATAATATTTGTTGATGATATGGGTTATGGAGACATTAACTCATATGGTCATCCAACAATAAGAACACCAAACCTAGATATGATGTCAAACGAGGGACAAAAATGGACACAGTTTTATTCAGCATCTAGTGTTTGTACACCAAGTAGAGCTGCTTTAATGACAGGAAGACTACCTATCAGAAACGGTATGATTGGCTCTAAACATAGAGTTTTATCTCCAAAATCTGATTACGGCATACCAAGCTCTGAAATTACAATTGCTGAAAAACTAAAAGAAAATGGTTATAAAACTGTAGCAATTGGAAAATGGCACTTGGGTCATAAAAAGCAATATCTTCCAACTCAGAATGGATTTGATTATTATTATGGCATTCCATATTCAAATGATATGAATGCCATAAATGGAGTTACTTGTTGTCCTGGAAATAATTATTGGCCTCAGTATGAAAAAAAACCTATTAACTCAAACAATTATAATGTTCCTTTAATGGAAAATAATCAAATTATTGAACGACCAGCTGATCAAACTACCATAACAAAAAGATTTTCGGAGAAAGTAGTTGAAAAGATTAATGAATTAAAAGATGATAAATTCTTTATTTATTTAGCACATAGTTTGCCTCACATTCCTCTTTATGCGTCAGAAGGTTTTTTGGGAAAAAGTAAAAATGGTTTGTATGGTGATGTTATTGAGGAAATTGATTACGGTGTTGGTACCATAATTAGTGAGCTTAAAAAATTTAATCTTGACAAAAAAACAATAGTAGTTTTTACATCCGATAATGGCCCATGGTTACCTTTTGAATCTCATGGAGGTTCAGCTGGATTACTTAGAGAGGGTAAGGGAATGACATGGGAAGGTGGCCAGAGAGTTCCAGGAATTTTTTGGGGAGCAGATATAAAACCTGGTGTAATTGATCAAATTGGTTCCTCAATGGATCTGCTACCAACAATAGTTGATTTTACTAATACTGAAAAAATATCAGACAGAGTTATTGATGGTGTAAGTATTAAACAAACTTTATTAAATCACACACCCAGTGAAAGAAATAAAATAATTTTTTACAGAGAAAGAGAAATTTATGCTGTAAGATATGGTGATTATAAAGCCCACTTTATAATTAAAGGTGCTTACAATTATCCAGAGGGGAAAAATCAAAAAATCGTCTTAGAGAACCCTTTGTTATATAATCTAAGTGTTGATCCCTCAGAGAAATTCAATATTGCTAAAAAATTTCCAGAAAAAGTCAAAGA
>TARA_B100001057_G_scaffold34338_1_pt1 | contig 18315 bp, 18 predicted proteins | sample TARA_B100001057 | Tara Oceans TARA_B100001057 (sample SAMEA2621839) | marine metagenome | biome: marine biome (ENVO:00000447); feature: surface water layer (ENVO:00002042); material: "saline water (ENVO:00002010), including plankton (ENVO:xxxxxxxx)" | depth 5 m
CTTACCCGTTTATTTTACTAGGAGTAAAGTTTGGAGTTTTTGTACGAATACGGTTTGTTTGTTGCCAAAGCAGTAACGTTAGTTGTCGCCTTCGTTGTTGTTGTATCAACTATTGTTGGTGTAGCGAGTAAGCAGAAACAGGGGAAAGGACAACTTGAAATCGTTTCTATATCTGAGCAGTTGAAGGACATTACCAATTACGCGAAAGAAGTCCTGTTAGATAAAAACGCGTTAAAAAAGTTAGCTAAAGAACAGAAAAAAGAGGCAAAAGCGAAGAGCAAAGCTAAAAACAAAGCGAAAGATCAGGGTGATGAGACTGAAAAGTCTCGCTTATATGTTATCGACTTTAAAGGGTCTATGGATGCCAATGAAGTCGAGCACTTGCGTGAAGAGATCACTGCAATCTTATGTGTCGCAAATAAAGAAGACGAAGTTTTGGTTCGCCTTGAAAGTGGCGGTGGTGTGGTACACGGGTATGGGCTTGCTGCGTCGCAGTTACAGCGAATTAAAGAAAAGGGCCTCAAATTGACCATTGCAGTAGATAAGGTTGCGGCAAGCGGTGGCTATATGATGGCTTGTGTTGCTGACAAACTGCTCGCTTCTCAATTCGCCTATATCGGTAGCATAGGTGTTCTCGCTCAGTTGCCTAACTTTAACAAACTTCTGAAGAAAAACGATATTGAGTTTGAACAACATACGGCAGGGGAGTTTAAACGCACACTAACGGTCTTTGGCGAAAATAACGATGAAGGCCGCGCGAAATTTAAAGAAGAAATTGAAGAAATTCATGTGTTGTTCAAAGACTTTGTACAAAGTCAGCGCCCCGATATGGATATCGACAAAGTTGCTACAGGTGAGTACTGGCCAGGAGTTAAAGCTAAGGCGCTGGGCCTGATTGACGACATTACGACGTCTGATGATTATATTCTCTCTCACTATCCAGCCCGCGAAATATTTAGTGTTAAGTATGCGGTGAAGAAAAACGTGGCAGAGAAGTTGGGTATGTCGGCGGCGAATGTAGTTGAGCGTGTATTTATGAAAAGCATGAACAAAGCTCGTCATTGGTTTTAATACCTACAGGCCATCTATGCATATTACAATGTGGCAACTAACATCGTTAATGGGCACAGATGGCCGTTTAACTTCTAACCGACAAAAGATAATAAAAAGAATATGGCACGGCATACTAAAAACGATATATTAGATGCGGCGGAATACTTATTTTCTCAAAGTGGATTTACCCAAACATCGATGCGGGAAATTACTGCAAGAGCAGAAGTGAATCTGGCGTCGGTAAACTATCACTTCGGCAGTAAGAAAAATTTAATTCAAGCCGTGTTTAAGCGATACTTTGATGAGCTAATGCCGCAGGTAAAAGGTTGCCTAGAAGCTCTCCCGCCCATTGAAGGAGCCAAGGGCGTCGAGCAGCTTTTATATTCTCTAATTCCACCCATGTTAAACCTTAACGCGATTTCAGAGCAGGGGACTGCCACCTTTGTTAAGTTGCTTGGTCGAGGGTATAACGAAACTCAGGGTCACTTGCGCAAGTTTTTGATGCATGATTACGGTGACTGTATACGTGCCCTTGTTGACGCTATTAGACGCTGTTTACCTGAACTTCCTGAGGAAGAGCTGTTCTGGAGACTGCATTTTGCTATGGGAAGTTTTGTCTTTTCAATGGCATCGAGCCAGGCATTAACGGAAATTGCTGAGTCTGATTTTCACAAGCACGTAGATATTAAGGAAGTCATCCAGCACCTTGTTCCATTTGTTGCGCAGGGACTTGCTGGAAAATAAGTCAACTAAATTGTCGATGTCAAGACAATACGCTAGCCTCCAGAGCGGCGACTAGGCATCGTGTGAAATGCTTTTTAAATTAGCGTGGTAATGTCGCGCCAGGCACTTCGGCGTTTAGCTTTTCTGCCCAAAAATCCTTAACCGAGAAACCCGATTTTTTAGAAGCAGACGCTTTCTTCTTGGCTGGTTTGGCCGCGAGTTTAGTTTCGCTTTTCTCTTTTTTCATTTCTGTTCCTTCAGACGAATGTGACGCTAGCGCCTCTGTCATTTCCTGAAGTTGCGCTAGACGCATATTTTTGCCGCCGTCTACGCTGTACCATCCACTTTTACTTTCAATAGACGGGGCTTTACCGTTAGCTTTTTCATATGCTTTAGTGAAGGCCGCGATAACTGCATCTTTGTCTAAGTTTGCCATGCTTTTTTGCTCTTTATTTTGTTAAGATGACGAACGTTTTTGACTTGTATCACCAATAAGTAACGGCAGATTGGTTAGTGCACAATTTGCTCCCCATAAAATGAAGAAAAAGAAGGTACTGCTTTGAGCAATCCACTTTTTTTCGTTTTCTCGCAATAAGCGCCAGACGACTTATGGGTGTTATACGAAACGTTCGCGTATTTTATAGCGTTTTTTTAACAATTTGTCTAACTTTCAACCGGAGGACTTGTGTCTATTACCCGCTCAGAGCTACAAAAATATCTTGATGGATTGTTAAGGATTAGCGAAATCAGTGATTATTGCCCTAATGGTTTACAGGTAGAGGGCACCAGCAAAATAGAAAAAATTGTTACAGGGGTTACAGCATCTCAGGCTTTAGTAGACGCTGCGATAGAAGCTAACGCCGATGCGCTTATTGTGCATCATGGCTATTTTTGGAAAGGAGAGTCGCAGGCTGTAACTGGCATGAAAAAGCGTCGCCTTTCTACTTTACTTGCTAATGACCTAAATCTGTTTGCTTACCACCTTCCTTTAGATGTTCATCCAGAATTTGGCAACAATCGTCAGCTTGCATCGATTCTAGATATTCAAAATATAAGTGCTGTCAGTAGCGTTAAACCTGTAGGTGTTGTTATGCAAGGTAATCTAGAGGAAGCGACTGAAGGTGTTGCGCTACAGGCTAAATTGAAGCAATTGTTAGGGCGGGATGTGCTGATTGAAGGGCCAGCGTCAAAACTCATTTCAAGTCTTGCTTGGTGTACAGGTGGTGGACAAGGCTTTATTGAGCAAGCAGTTGATCTCGGTGTCGATGCATTTATTACCGGCGAAGTCTCTGAACAAACTGTTCATACAGCAAGGGAAATGGGCATTACCTTTTTTGCTGCTGGTCACCATGCGACAGAACGCTACGGTGTGAAATCTCTAGGGGAACATATCGCGCAGCAATTCGACGTGCATGTTGAATTTATTGATATTAATAATCCAGCTTAACAACGACAGTAGTATATGAACAACGACCGTATTTTCGATGGTATTGCAGAAAAGTTTTCTAAAAACATCTATGGCACGACGAAGGGCAAGCTTAGGCATACCTTGTTATGTGATGTCCTTGAACCTTATTTGACAAAGCCGGTCCGCGTAATCGAAATAGGCGGAGGCACGGGGGTCATGACTGCGCACATAGCTTCAAAAGGACATTCTGTGGTGCTAACTGACGCGTCTAAGGATGTTCTGGAGCAAGCTGAGATGCTTCTAGCAGTGGCGCCCAACATTACAATCAGGCATCAATATTTGCAACAGATTGAAGATTTGAACAGTTTTGATTTGGTGATTTGTCATGCGGTATTGGAATGGCTAGGCGCGCCCTTTAATGCTATCGACTTTATGTATAAAAACATGAAGCCCGGTGCCCGCTTAAGTCTCAGTTTTTTCAACCAAGATGCGAATTTGTTTGCCAATGCAATTTACGGCAATTTTGATTACATCGAAAAAGGGATGAAAGCCAAAAAGCAAGTGAGACTAAATCCGAAGCAACCCTTAAGTGCAATGCGTGTGGTTGAACATTGTGAGTCATTGGGCTTTAAGATTATCGAGAAAGCAGGCATTCGCTGTTTCCATGATTACATGCGCGACATAACCCATCAAAGTAGTAAGTTTGACGACTTACTAGCGTTGGAGCGCCAGTATCACAAGCGAGCACCATACCTTTGGCTTGGAAAGTACTTTCAACTGATTTTAGAAAAAGAAACCGATTAGCGTAGACCAGCATAAATGCACTTTGTTTTATCCGTTATCATGGCAATTTAGAGCGTATTCGCCCCTGTGATGATGTTGTTGAGCGTAGTGGCGGCAATTTCTTGAAGCGCTTCGAGTGTAAAGAACCCTTGGTGTCCCGTTATTAAAACATTAGGGAAGGTTGTTAAGCGCTGAAAAATATCATCCTGAATAATTTCCTGCGAATGGTCATGAAAGAAAAGTTCGGACTCTCTTTCATAAACGTCTAGCCCTAAATATCCAATTTTCTTCGACTTAAGCCCTTTGATGATAGCGTTATCATCGACAAGCCCGCCTCGAGACGTATTAATAAGCATTACGCCTTGGGGCATTTTATCAATGCTCTCTGCGTTAATTATATGATGACTCTTTTCGTTTAGCGGGCAGTGTAGGGTGACAATGACGCTCTTTTCGAGCAGTTCGTTAAGCGTCACATAATGCGCTCCACTTGCAGTTACATCATTATCAGGCTGCGGATCGAAGCAAAGCACACGACACCCGAACCCCAAGAGTATGCGAATAACCGCTTGTCCAATTTTTCCTGTGCCAATTACCCCTACGGTTTTACCGTGAAGCGTGAAGCCCATTAACCCGCCAAGATCAAAATTTCCCTCGCGAACACGATTATAAGCTTTGTGCGTTTTACGGTTTAACGTGAGAATAAGAGCGAGAGTGTGCTCTGCTACCGTTTCAGGGCTATAGGCGGGAACACGGCTTACCTTGATACCGGCTTTTTTTGCAGCCTTCACATCAACATTATTAAAGCCTGCGCACCGAAGCGCAATATGTTTAACCCCACAGCGCTCCAGTGCGTTTATAGTGGCGGCATCGATGTCATCATTTACAAATACAACAACATCAGTGTATCCATTGCAGCTAGCTGCAGTTGACGCATTGAGAGGGTGTTCAAAAAACACAACCTTTATAGGTTTGTCATTGTCAACGCTTACTGTTTCCAGTAGCTCGGAATACAGAGCCTTTTCATAAGGACGGGTACTAAAAAAGGCGATATGTTTTTGCTGCTGGTCGCTTTGGCTTGCGTGTACTTTTTCATGTTTAGCAGTTTTCATTTTAGTACCCAATTTTTTCACGTTGACCGCTAAAATTTACCACGTCCATTTCCCAACAGCATAGATGTAGATCAATAAGTCAAGCAGAGCGCACAATGCGTTCACTGAGCTCTTTTATTGCTGTTTCTCAGTTTGATTTTGAGATTCCGGCCAACGAATTATTACTCTGTGAGTAGCTTTACAATATCTTTTTCAATGGCTTCTGGTTTTACTGTTGGGGCATAGCGTTTAAGCACCTTACCTTGGTCAGTCACTAAGAACTTTGTGAAATTCCACTTTATACGCTTAGTACCAAGAAGGCCTGGAGCTGCGTGCTTTAACTCCTCAAACAGCGGATTGGCATCTGGACCATTGACATTCGTTTTCTTAAATAGAGGGAACGAAACACCAAAATTGAGGCTACAAAACTGAGCGATATCCTCGTCGCTACCCGGTTCTTGATGGCCGAATTGATCACAAGGGAATCCTAGAATCTCAAAGCCTTTATCGCGAAATTTTTTGTACAGTGTCTCTAGCCCTTCGTATTGTGGAGTAAAGCCGCATTTGCTTGCCGTATTAACGATAAGCAATACCTTTCCTTTATATTGTTCTAGAGTAGTCTGTTCACCATTGTTTAACGTAATTGGGTGTTCATAGAGTGCCAAAATTATTTTCCTATATTTTTGTTGTCGTTAAGTCTGTTACTCTTAGGTAATCCAAACATCTTTGTTTCGTATCTAGAGTATATTTTGTATGAGTAATTTAAAAGTGAGTTTTTTGGGCTTGGGTGTGATGGGCTTCCCCATGGCCGGGCACTTAAGCAAAGCCGGATATGCGGTCACTGTTTATAATCGAACTTCCCAAAAAGCACAGCAATGGCTATCGATTTATGACACAGATGGCGTTACCGTCAGCGCAAGCGATAGCGTTGACAAGGCGTGTGAAAACGCTGACATTGTTTTTATGTGTGTGGGTAACGATAACGATGTGAGAGATGTTGGCACTCAAGCATTAGCTGCAATGAAAGCCGGCAGTGTGTTAGTTGATCATACTACCGCGTCAGCTGATATCGCCAGAGAGCTATATGAGACTTGCAAGAATAAACAGATTGGCTTTTTAGATGCTCCTGTTTCAGGAGGTCAGGCAGGGGCAGAGAATGGCCAGTTAACCATTATGATAGGTGGCGATGAAGCGGTATATAGCGCTGTAGAGCCAGTAATGGCGCATTACGCGCGACATAGCCAGTTACTCGGTAAAAGCGGCAGCGGCCAATTGGCGAAAATGATGAATCAGATTTGTATTGCCGGTATCGTACAGGGCTTGGCCGAAGCGCTGCATTTTGGTCAACGTGCTGGACTTGATTGCAATGCGGTAGTTGACGTTATCAGTAAGGGTGCAGCGCAATCGTGGCAAATGGAAAACAGAGCCAGTACGATGTTAAACAATAGCTTTGATTTTGGTTTTGCGGTCGATTGGATGCGTAAAGATTTGAACATCGCACTTGATGAAGCCCGAAAAAATGGCTCGACTTTAGCGTTAACTGCACTGGTCGACCAATACTATGCGGACGTTCAAAAACTGGGTGGCGGTCGTTGGGATACCTCAAGCTTGCTAACTCGCTTAAAATAGAAAGGTTTTTGCAAAAATAGCTTAGCCAAGAGCAAGCAGTTTAGAGATGCTAGAGTGCTTGTTCTTGCGCGGATAAGGTGAGCTGCGTTAAACGCGCCCTGTTTGTGTCGTTTAACGGTAAGCTGGTTATTTTGTCGAGTAGGTGTTTGATACTAAACTTACGGTAAACGCCTGCGTCTGCTTCAATCATGCATTGGAGCAGGTTTAATCCAAAAGCTGCGGTTTCAGGTGAAAGCTGGAATGCATCATAGAAATGCTTCATAGCCTTAGTAAATAAGCCTTCGATGAAAAGCTGAGTGCCTGTCTCATTGATAGAAATAGCCTGCTCATGATTTAAGCCTAATCGTTCTCCGCCTGTAAAAATTAGGGCATCATTCATTACTTGCTCGGATATCGCTTGCAGTTCGGCATTCTTCTGTTTAGCCATTAATAACAGTTCACCCGCTTTACGCTCATCGCCAAGTCCATGGTGTACTTTTGCAGCGATAACCAGAATCGAGGGCTCGGTGCGAAGGTAATTATCAATGTGATCGCCCTCAAGCAGATGCTCAGCTTTTTCAAGCTCTCCATCTAACACGGCTGAAAACGCCAATAGGTAGTCTCGCTTTTGTAGTGTTTGTGGGTCGCCCTGACTTCTACCTGCAATACCTACTAGCTTTCTTGCTTGGGATAAACTTTCTTTTCTATTGGTTTCAGGCGACTCCTCTGCCAGAAACAAGTAGAACTCAGCCAATTCAAAGGTAAAGTCATTGAAGCTGTCTTTAGCACTGCGATGCATAGCTCGTTTTTTTTGCAGAAGATCGATAGCCTCAACGACCTTGTCTTGCTTTTGATAAGCGATTGTTTTTAGCTTGGCTGCGGGTAGGCTTAATTCACTAAACTTAATTTCATTTAAGTATTTTTCTACCTGGTCGTAAGAATCTTGCTCAAAAGATATAGAAGCAAGCCATTCAAATGCTTTATCACGCGCTAAGCTAGAGTTTACCATCTGACTTAAGTGACGCTTGCAATGCGGCCATTGGCCAGAGGCATATTGACACTTAACTTTACCCCATTGCGCCCAGAGTACTTTATCTGACCGAGTTAACACATCTTCATAAATGCTAAGGGCTCTTTGAAGGTCACCACTCTCGTATAGAAGCCGAGCATAAAGCTTGCGAATATCTGCAACTAGGCGAGGAGGAATACCCTCTGAAATTTTCGCCCTTATTACGCCAATAGCACGCTCTAACTGCTTATTGTCTAGGGAATGCAAAACGTTTTTGACAAAATCACGGTAGCTTAAATAGTGATTAATTTGGCGAGTTAAAGAGGCGATAGTGTACGGTTTGATGAGCAAAACGTCAGGTTGAAGATCCATGATCCGACCGATTATTTGCGGTGAGCGGTCTGAAGTAAGAAATATGATGCCCGTACTTGGCCTAATAAAGCCCGCTTCTCTTAAATTTTGCACCCACTCGACGCCAGTCTTGCCTTGACCAAGGTGATAATCCATTAACAGCAGCTCAAAATTTTGCTTTTTTAGTGCCGCTTTAAGCTCCACTCCCGAAGCGAAGCTGCTGACAGATAAATTAGCGATAGACATTAAGTGTCCTCGAAGCGCAGTTCGAGCAGTGGCATTGTCTTCTACTATGGCTATTCTGAATTCCACGGCGACCAATAAGGGTTAACTTGCGTTAGTGTAGCTTATCAGCGGCAGCATAAAAGTGCATTATTAAATAGGATAACTTTTATCAGTTATTTCTCGCATTAAAGGCCAAAAGTACCATCTCGTCACAAAATATTTACGCTAGTATTCACTAATTTTAAATAAATATTTACCTTTACGTTTACGTAAGGGGTAGGTGTTGGTTATTGTTATTAAAAAGCAACGTAATTGAAGGTATGTGTAATGAACTTTGAATTAACCGATGACCAGCTCGCCTTTGAAGATACTGCCCGACAGTTCGCCCAACAGGAACTAGCGCCCAATGCAGCGATGTGGGACAGAGAACACTATTTCCCTGTAGAGGCGATAAAAAGAGCGGGAGAATTAGGCTTTTGTGGGTTGTATGCGCCAGAGAGTGCCGGTGGCCTTGGGCTGTCAAGGCTCGATTCTTCAATTATCTTTGAGCAGCTGTCAATGGGATGTACCACAACCACCGCCATGCTAACCATTCATAATATGGCCACGTGGATGATTGCTACTTGGGGTAGCGATGATGTAAAAAACACATGGTGTGAACAGCTGGTGGCAGGCGATAAGTTAGCATCTTATTGTTTAACGGAACCTGGCGCGGGTTCAGATGCTGCATCGCTAAAAACAAAAGCGATGAAAGTTGACGGCGGATACGTACTAAACGGATCAAAAGTATTTATATCAGGTGCGGGAAGCACTGATGTTTTAGTCGTTATGGCCCGTACTGGTGAAGATGGTCCTAAAGGTGTTTCAGCGTTTGCAGTACCTGCTAATGCAGAAGGCATCGAATACGGTAAAGCAGAAGAAAAAATGGGTTGGAATGCCCAGCCCACTCGCATGATCACGTTTGATAACGTTAAATTAGATGCAAGCTGGTTACTCGGTGAAGAAGGGCAAGGCTTTAAAATGGCTATGCAGGGGCTTGATGGCGGTCGAATTAATATTGCAACCTGCTCGGTCGGTACTGCACAGCAGGCGCTTAATGTTGCGCGAGACTACATGAATGAGCGTGAGCAGTTTGGTAAACCGATTGCAGGTTTCCAGGCTTTGCAGTTCAAGCTAGCCGATATGGCGACAGAACTTGTTGCGGCAAGACAAATGGTACGTATGGCAGCTTGTAAACTGGATAATAACGATCCTGACAAAACGACTTACTGCGCTATGGCGAAAAGGTTTGCTACCGATGTGGGCTTTAACGTTTGTAACGACGCTCTTCAGCTTCACGGGGGCTATGGTTACATAAAAGAGTATCCGCTAGAGCGCCATTTCAGAGATGTTCGCGTACATCAAATTTTGGAAGGTACCAATGAAATTATGCGCGTTATTATCGGCAGACGTTTGTTGTCAGACGAGAGAAGTGTACTGTAGTACATACCGGAAATAACATCATCAGACATGATTTTTAGGACTGTAAAAAAGGAGTGGAAATGACAGACGTGGAACCAGTGGTCATTGTTGAAGAGCTAGAAACGTCCAGCGATGACTATACAATAGGCCGTTTGACGCTTAATAAGCCTAAAGCGCTAAACGCTTTAGATCTTGAAATGGCTGGCATTATGCTAGACGCGCTTCAGCAATGGCAGTCTCGCAACGATATTGTGGCTGTGGTGATTGATGCAGCGGGCGAAAAAGCCTTTTGTGCGGGTGGTGACATTGTTTCTATGTACAAATCGATGGTGGAAGCTAACGGGCAAATACCACAATTTTTAGAAACATTTTTTAAAACCGAGTACACGTTAGATTACACCATTCATAACTACAGTAAGCCTATTGTTGTTTGGGCTAGCGGCATTGTGATGGGCGGTGGAATGGGGCTTCTTTGCGGCGCAAGTCACCGCGTAGTGACCGAAACTTCGCGGTTAGCTATGCCCGAAATCACAATAGGTTTATATCCCGACGTAGGGGGCAGCTATTTTCTGCCTCGCTTACCAGGAAAATCTGGCTTGTTTCTTGGCTTAACAGGTGGGCAGATGAACGGTACCGATGCCCGTTACGTTGGGCTCGCTGATGCGTTAGTCGCGAGTTCAGAGAAAAGTAATTTGTTAAATTCTCTGCTCGAATATCCATGGAATGAAACTGATAGCGAAAGCTTAGCAGGGTCTGTAACGACAATTATCGATAGCTTGAAAAAGCCAGATTTGTCACCTAGCAGCAATGTAGAACCAAACATGCCACTTATCAATAGCCTATGCGCCGCAGATAGTGTGAGTGAAGTAGTGAATGCGATTTTGCGTGCCGACATGAAAGAAGACAAATGGCTTTCACGCGCACAGAGTACCCTAGCTAAAGGGTCTCCTATAACTATGCATTTAGTGTATGAACAATGTCAAAAAGGAGCAGAAATGACCCTGGCAGATTGCTTTCGAATGGAAGCAAATATGTCTTGTCGCTGCGGTGAGAGCGGAGAGTTTCAAGAGGGTGTACGAGCTTTGTTAATTGACAAAGATATGTCGCCTAAATGGAAGTACAAAACGGTTGAGGATGTGCCTGAAGACGTGATCGAACACTTCTTTAGTTCTCCTTGGTCTGCACAAAGCCACCCGTTAGCAGCGTTGTAAAAGCTTCACTTTTTAAAGAGCGTAGTAAAATGATAATTGCAGGCAGTTCCGTAATCGAAAGCCTGCCCAGCGCAACTAATTAGCACAAGTACGCTGTGTGTCTTAAGCCTACTTGTGCTCTATTATTGCCGTTAAGGCATCGATTTTGATATCCTGTATATCAAATTCTTAACAGAAAAGACGTTATCATGTGGCATTGCCCACTTTGTAAATCATCAATCTCGTTAAACTCTACGCCTATACGCTGTAACAATAATCACAGCTTCGATATTGCAAAATCTGGCTACGTTAACTTGTTACCTGTTCAGTTCAAAAAGTCTAAACTTCCCGGTGACGATAAAGACATGGTGAAAGCCAGACGAGAGTTTCATCAATTAAACGCCTACAAACCATTGAAAGACAAAATGCATTTGCTGGTGGAACACTTCCTCACTAAAACTGGTACTGCGAATAATGTTGCAGGTAACGCTACCAAACAAACTGTTTCTGTTTACGACGCGGGTTGTGGTGAAGGAAGCTATTTAGATGCGATGATTCAAGGGCTTTCACGTAATGGCTTTTCAGTAAAAGGTGCCGGCAGCGACATAGCTAAAATTGCTGTTGATTTGGCTGCTAAAGCGTTTAAGTACGCTCAGTTTGTTGTGGCAAGCAGCTTTGAATTACCTCTTCAGAACGAGACGCAAAACGTAGTAATGCAAGTATTTGCGCCGGGCAGTAATGAAGAGTATGTAAGAGTTTTGAAAGAACAAGGGATACTTATTACGGTTGACCCTGCGCCGAATCATTTATTTGAATTAAAGCAGCAGGTTTACGACAATGCGAGGCACCATCAAATTAGTGATGCCCCCCGGGAAGGCTTTACTCGCATTCACAATGAATGCTTTTCATTTCCGATTAAGTTTGCTGACGCTGACCACGCTCTCGCGCTAATAAAGATGACGCCTTTTTACTGGAAGCTCCCACAAGGCAAGATAGATACTATCGTCGCATCGCTAGATAGCGTAACCGCAGACTTTCATATCCAACTATGGAAAAAAGATACAAATAAAAAAGTGTTAAAAGGTCAAAGTAAGGGAGAGCAGGCAAGGAAAGACGATGGTCGATAACAAACAAAAAGCGTTGTTTTTAGACCGAGATGGCGTAATTAATGTTGACCACGGCTATGTAGGTAGCTATGAAGATTTTGAATTTGTGGAGGGTATCTTTGATATTATTCATACATTCCAAAATAATGGTTTTTTACCGGTTATTGTTACTAACCAAAGTGGAATAGCGCGTGGATATTACAGCGAAAAAGACTTTCATGGTTTAATGGAGCAGGTCCAGAAAGAATTTTCCGCCCGCAATATTGTAAACATTCCTGTATATTTCTGCCCACATCACGAGCAAGGTAGTGTTGCCGAATATGCTATAGCCTGCAAATGCAGAAAACCATTACCTGGCATGTTAAACCAGGCCGCAAGAGACCTAAATATAGACTTAGCAAATAGTGTGTTAATTGGCGACAGTTGGCGGGACATCGAAGCTGCGAATGCCGCTGGGTTAACGAAGAGCTATTTTTTGTCAGATAATCGCATTACTGCTGAACAGCTGACTACTATTAGCTCATCTCACCGTGTATCTCAGGTCAAGAGGCTGTCTGAAATATTAGTGAGTGGTTACGTGTAACCCTCTAAGCGGTTGTTACCTAAGGGAATACGGGAAATAGATAGCAGCGATAGCATTGGCTATCACTGCATTAGAGAAAAACTAGTTCTGGGTGGAAAAGCGAGACAAGTGCTTTATAGCCTGGCTCAGCAAGTCGATATTTAACGACTCTTTACTCCGTTTCCCTGTGGCTAAATCACTTATTTCATAGCTACCGTTACTCAGAACGTCAGTGCGTTTATTTTCGTGGAATACCACAATACGCTCGCCCGACGTGCTAACTAACCAAGGTCGTGCTGGTGCCAATAAGTTTTGTCCGGTTGAATAGAATGTAGACGGTGCATTACAGCCTAATGCGTTTAAAATCGTAGGTGCCAAATCTTCAGTACTAGCCAGCTTAGTTTGGATATTCAGTGTGCTGTACAACACCCCTTTACCGTCTTCGCTACCAAACCCAGTCGCGATAATAACGTCGTGTTTTCTATCTAGTGTATTTTCCACGTAGCTTTTTATGTCTGCGCCTTTCATAAAAGAAATGTGCAGCCCTTCATGATTGTTACTAAGGGGCTGTAAATAGCCAGACAATTGCGGAAGCGGCAACGCTACATCGCTATGAATAGATACAGGCATACCCGACCCCAGTGGAAGGGCAAGCAGCACTGGGCGTTTTTTAGACAATGCATCCTGATAAATCTCTGGCACACCAAACAAGGTTGAAATCATCAGTCCTTCAGTACTACTAGCCGTGGAATAGTAGTTAGGAACTTGAATGAGAGCTTTACCTTTTATGGTGCTCAAATCGATGGCGCTGTCACCGTCAACTTGCACAATTACGGTTAGGTTTTTATCTGTCTCTATTGAGCAATAAACCGGCTCAGCAGGGTAAGTAATATTGTGGATGTCGGTATTAAACTGTAGTTGCTTTCGCTCTTCATAAGCCGCTAAGTCAAGCAAGCCATAACGCGACATTGTAGTCTTAGCGGTAGCAGGGTAAGAAAGCGGAAACATGTTGTCCTGCTTAATGATAGGTTGATACAGCTTGGCATCAGCCCACACATGAATAGCGTGACTTGTTACGAAACAGCTAACAAAAAATGTAGTGACAGGAATGCCTACTTTATGACGAGTGAAACGCTCAACACGTTTCCAGATTGCATTGGCTAAGACCAGCTGGAAGCCAAGCCAAACGATAAACAGAAGAAATAAAAATGCCCACTGTTGCCAGCTTTCTATCGCCATTGTTGACTGAGCTTCACTGCGCAGTAAATCCGCGGCGTGAAAGCTAATATGAAAGCCTGTGCGATTAAATAGCAACGCATCGAAGGCCAAGAGCGCTAGCCCCACAGCTGCAATAATAGACGCGCTGACCTTTATGACTCTGGGGTTATTAACCAAGTAACAAAGGGGGAGGATAAAAATAACAAAGCCAAAAAAGGTCATAAAACCAATATGACCGAACCAGTTGGCTAGAAGATACAAGGTGCCGACACCTGTGCCAGGCATAGGTGATGAGAAAACAAAAATCGAGGCAATAACTATGGCGATGATAATGTTCGCCAAGGCAAACCAATGCCCCCAATTTACCAGTTTAGTAACACGCTGGCGACGAGGTGATTCGGCAAGTATCATGCAATCCCTTAGCTATTTTTAACGCTTTTCTTGAGTACGTCGGCAAACTGCGTTGCCATGGCTTCGCGATTTTCAGGGGCTACCTGAGTATTTAAAATGTGCGTAATGACATTTCCTAACACCATAAGTGAAAGATCGCGGTTTGCACCGCCTTCTTCAAGGGTTAGAATAACGTTATTCATTAGCGTTTCGAATTCGTCGTTGCTATAGCGGCTCTGTTGGGGCATTGCTACGCCTCTTTTTTATGATTTCTTTGATAAAAAGAATGGTTTTACACGTAAAATGATTATAATCGTTGTTTGAGTGAGTACAATCATTCATTCTAAAATCCCGCAATTCTTTGGATATTTCTGACACTTTTTAAGCAACAGGACACCCGATACTCTATGAGTGCACTGATTCATCACTTTGTTGTACATCGTTTGATTGTAAACAAAGAAGAGAAAATTGAAGCAATTCCACGTGACAACTGCTTAGCTGTTACTCCGGAAATCGAGCTTCTTGCCCATCAAATAAACCACAGTTTCAATGCTAAACCTGGAAAAGGGGTTGGCCACTTCGTGACGGAAGTCACTCGCGAAGCAAAAGTGGAAAACGAAGAAGGCGAAGAGACTACGCAAAAAAGCACCGAGAACGTGGCTGAATTTGCGGAAGGTCTTAAGCAATACATGGATATTCAAAAAGCGGCGGGGGATAATGTGGAGGACGCTTTCCATGCGTTTTCAGTATCAGCGACAAACCGCTTAGTTCGTACATTAGCAGAAACGGGTACAGTAGAAACCGGCTTTCTCATTTTTTGCCAGTACGAGTATTTAGCTACACAGTATTTAATGATTGCACTGTTAAATACACGTTCGCACGTTGAAGTAACAAACTCTTTAGACTTATCTGCTCGTGAACACCTAGATTTGGCAAAAATGCAGCTAGCTGTGCGATTCGATTTAACTCAGTTGGACATTCAGCCAGAGCAGCAGCGTTACGTTAGCTTCATTAAAGGTAGAATGGGACGAAAAGTATCTGACTTCTTCATGCAGTTTGTAGGCTGCGAAGAACTGGTTGATGTCAAACAGCAAAATAAACAATTGATCTCTACAGTTGATGCCTACCTAGCCAGTGAGTCACTAGACCCGCAAGAGCAGCACCAGCATAGAGAAGAAGTTAAATCGTACTTTAAAGAAAAGATTGATGCGGGCGAGAGTCTATCGGTAGATGAACTGGCTAACCGACTTCCACAAAATGAAGAAACCAGCAGCAACTTTTCTGCCTTTACTCAATCTATGGAAGTGCCGCTTGAGAAAGAAATTCAGCCAGACCCGGCAGCGCTAAAACAACTCGCTAAGTTTACCGGTCAGGGCGGTGGTATATCGCTAAGCTTCGAACGCAAATTAATGGGTGACAGGGTGTTTTACGACCCGGCTACGGATACGCTAACTATTCGCGGAATTCCACCAAATTTAAAAGATCAGCTTAATCGCCAATCTTCAATGGACTAGTCGCTGCGAAGCGAAGATAAAAAACGTATACTAGTCAGTAGAAAATAAACTCGATTCAAGGGTGTTATGCAATTATTTGTAAATGATTTGACAGTGATGGACTTCTCTTACCTTTGCCCTCAACGCGGCATGGTAGGAGAAAGCTGGATTGTCGATGTGATTTTGGACGGTGAACTTAACGAAGAGAGCATGGTTCAAGACTTTGGTCACGTGAAAAAGAATTTAAAGCGACTTATCGACGAGTATGTTGACCACAAGTTGCTAGTGCCTGCTGAGTACAGCGGCTCAGAAGTTATTCACGATGACGATTCTGAACAGGTTGAGACCCGTTTTACCTGCACTGATGGGCGCAGCATCATGTTACATTGCCCAGCTGAAGCCTATGCATTTGTTTACTCTGACGAGATAAACATGGAGTCTGTTGGTGTTTACCTCAAAGAAGTGTTGGCGACGCACCTTCCTGAAAATGTTGAAAACATTACGCTGCATTTGCGCGAAGAAGTTATTAACTCTCCTTATTACCACTATACTCATGGGCTTAAAAAGCACGATGGCAATTGCCAGCGTATAGCACACGGTCATCGTTCGCGAATTGATATTATTCTTGACGGTAAAGTGTGTAGTGAAAGTCAGCAATACTGGGCTGACCGTTGGGCCGACATCTATATAGCCACCCGTGAAGACGAAATAGCGTACAGCGACAGAAAGCTTAAAGGTCAAGTTCCAAATGAAGCGGATTACTACTGTTTTGCTTACGAGTCCTCACAGGGCTATTTTGAACTATTAATTCCTAAGTCAGATTGTGAAGTCATCGAAACCGACTCAACAGTCGAGTGTTTGGCGCAGTATCTTCTTGAAGAGCAGAAGAAACGCACACCTAATGGCGTTTGCCAAGTTATCGCTTATGAGGGCGTAGGTAAAGGCGCCACAGTAAAGGGTTAACATTCGACTACTGCTCGTTATAGGGAAAGGAAACAACTATGGCATTCACGCTTGCAAAAAACGCATTGCATAGCTCAGCATCTCTTGTAATAAGTTGTGTAGTGGCAATTAGCACAGTTGCCTCTATGTCATTTGCTTATGCAGATGTAGAGTTAAACGGCCAAAACGAAGTGTTATCTAGTCAAGAGCCAGTAAACGTTGTGTTGAACGGTAAGTTTACGCAAGGTGCCTTACTGCGCGGGCAAGCTCCCGCTGGGGCCAAAGTAACGCTTAATGGCGAAACCGTTCAAACCAATAAAGACGGAAAATTTGTGGTTGGCTTTGAACGGGAAGCGCCGCTTCAGCAAACGTTGGCTGTAGAGTTAGACAACGGCCAAAAGTGGCAGCGAGACATTACTCTTGAAAAACGCGAATACAACATTCAGCGAATTGACGGGCTAGAGCAAAAAATGGTTACGCCGCCTGCAGAAGTGACGGCGCGTATTAAGCAGGACAATATCAACGTAGCTAACGCGCGAAGTGGTAATACTGATTTAGATGCATTATTCACCCGGTTTGAATGGCCTGCGAAAGGCGTTATTTCCGGTGTTTACGGTAGTCAGCGCATTCTAAATGGCGTGCCGAAATGGCCGCATTATGGTTTGGACATTGCCAATGAAACAGGCACGCCTGTGTATGCCCCAGTTGATGGTGTGGTAACAATGGCTGATGACCTTTACTATTCGGGTAACACGCTGATTTTAGATCACGGCATGCGCGTGTTTTCAACGTTTCTTCATATGGATACTATAACGGTAGAAGTGGGTGAAACCGTTAAGCAAGGCGAGCAGATTGGTACAATAGGTTCAACAGGGCGCTCTACAGGTCCGCATCTGGATTGGCGTATTAATTTGGGCAAAACTCGTTTAGACCCACAGACTATTATTTCGGGGTCGCCCGAACAGTAATACTAGTCCGCATAGGTCATTAATTTGATTACGCTTAAACAACCATATGGCAAAAGGCGCTTTCAGGTAAAACCTCAAAGCGCCTATTTAGTTTTTCGTACGGAGCGATGTTATTTCCCCAGCCACTGATTAAGCTTTTCTTCATCAGTGATTTCAAAATAAGCCATTTCTTTTCTTGCCTCAGTAACCTCAAGAGGCAGGGTTAGAAGCCGCCCGTCTCGAATAAGCGTTAACTCCACCTGCGACGTTTGGGCATTATCTAATAGGCGCTGAAGCTTCTGGGCATTGACGATATGACCGTCTAACCCAATGATGACATCGTTTAAAAGAACACCTGCCTTCATTGCGGCAAGACCCTCAAATACCTGTATTACCGTAAGTCCGAAGGTAGCTGGCTTTAACGTGGCGCCAAGCTGATTTTTAATAGCAGGCAGCGAGGAGGCACCGCCTTTATCTTCACCTGACACGCGAGCACGAACCGCATAGTTAACGCCCATTTCAGATACTAACGAAGCCAATTCTACATCGTCTGTGCCATACACCACGCGATTTAAGTATTCTGAAACATCAATGCCAAAATGCGTTGTACATAGATTTTGGATCACGTCATCAGGTGTGCCTTTTTCATCCACACCATAATGTTTCCACAGTAGTTGCATCAAGGTGTCTAAATTCACTTGTTCGTTTGACTGTTTACGAAGGAGTAAATCTAACCCAAGGGCGATAATGCCACCCTT
>TARA_B100001057_G_scaffold76937_1_pt1 | contig 18298 bp, 18 predicted proteins | sample TARA_B100001057 | Tara Oceans TARA_B100001057 (sample SAMEA2621839) | marine metagenome | biome: marine biome (ENVO:00000447); feature: surface water layer (ENVO:00002042); material: "saline water (ENVO:00002010), including plankton (ENVO:xxxxxxxx)" | depth 5 m
CCTCGGTAGGAGATACCTACCGTTTTAACCAAAAATCAGACGGGCTTAACGCCGTGTTCTAGCGGCAAGCAGAATATAAATGAAGATCCAACACCAATCGTGCTCTCTAATCCGATGGTCCCGTTGTGCTTTTCAGCGATGTTTCTCACGATAGACAAGCCCAGCCCTGTTCCACCCAAACTTTGAGCGCGAGCCTTATCCACTCTATAAAAGCGCTCAAAAACGCGTTGCTGATCCTCTTCACTTATTCCTAACCCGTCATCACTTACACGCAGCGTTACATTTTCTTCATCACTTTCTAGAGTGATGGTAATCAATCCACGCTCTTTTGTGTATTTGATCGCATTATCTAAAAGATTATCGATAAGCTGACTAATATCAAAGCTGTCTACAAACAGGTATAAATCCGTATCAGGCAACTCTGTTATTATGCGAAGTTCTCTTTCCGTAGCAGAAGCTTCTGCTACCCTCACAGCGTTTATGACTAATTCGTTAATATTAGCTCTTAAGAATTCTTCCTTGCCGCGATTACTTTCCAGACGAGAGATTGTCATCAGGTCATCGATTAATTGGGCCAACCTCAAACTTTGAACATGCAACCTCTCCAAGAAGTGTGCAGATGTCTCTTTTTCAATTTCTTGAGACTCCAATAATGTTTCTGTAATAGCTCTTATTGCCGTGATAGGTGTTTTTAACTCATGTGACGCATTGGCGACAAAGTCGGTCCTTACCCTCTCCAGATTTCTTAAGTGGGTTACATCGTGCAACACCAAGACGGCACCTATCGGTTCGGAGCGATCATTGCGTAGAGATGCAGCATAAACATCAAGAGCATTAGATGAGGAGGCCCTTTGAAAATCCACATGGATATTCACTACTGAGTTATTTTGGATTGCACTATCAAGTGCGTCAGTTATATCTTGGTTCCTTATAGCGTGCCAAATAGGCTGACCTACGCAATATTGAGGCTCTACTGATAAGAGCCGAGCAGCAGCATCATTGATGTGCAATACGTTTTGCGTCAAGTCCACGTCAATGACTCCCTCAACCATGCATGTAAAAACAGTTGCTAGTCTATTCCTGTCTTTAGCAACTTTGTTATAGTTTTGCTCTGATCGCCTAGCTATATGATTAAAAGATTCCGCGATCTCGCTTAACCCCACTCCACTGACTTCAGGAATTCTTGTGTCAAATTTCCCGCTTGCTATGTCCTTTGCTATCGAAGAGACTGCGTCGATTCCGCTAGCCTGATAGCCGAAAAAAATGAAACCAAGGACTAGTATTATTGCAGCGATTACGATGATATTTTGAGTCACCAAAGAAACCTCACCGACTGTCATGGCGCTAATCTCAGTCAAAGGTATCGCTACTCTAACGAAACCTATTGCCCCCTCGGTGGAATTTATTGGCAAGGCAAGAAACCGGTATTCTTGTCCAAGTGTAGAACTATATCGGTTGGTTGAGCCCATTCCAGCAACCGAGGCCGCCTGAATTTCTGGCCTTCGCAAATGATTATCCATTGCCAGTGGATCTTGATGAGAGTCAGCAAGTACTCCACCAAATAAATCAATTAAAGTGATTCGCAGAGACGATATCTCTGATTGCTTTTTTACGTATAATTTTAGACTTTCAGAGCTATCTGCAAGTGTCGCTGGCGAAATGCTGCCGGCCAGCAACTTTGCCGTTACCCGCATTGAGTCTTCGAGCTCATGAAGGCTTCTAGATTCAACATTATTCAAGGAGGCAATTAGAATAAAACATGCCCCTAGCACGGTTACTAATGTATACCCCAGAAACGCTCTCAAAAAATATCGTGACTTAAAAAACATACAAGACGCTAGTTATTAAGCTTTCTGAAAGTTTGTAAGAAATTATTAAGAAGCGGCTTCACAGCCTTATTAACCCTCACGCAGCCGATAGCCTACTCCTCTAATTGTTTCAATCATGGGCGGTTCTACATTCATTTTTTTCCTTATCGCTCGAATATGAACATCTATATTCCGATCCACGACAAACGATTCCCCTCCCATTGCGTTGGAAAGCAAATGATCTCTAGTGAATACGTGCCCAGGATTAAGTGATAGGTAGTGTAATAATTTAAATTCGGTGGCTGTAAGACTGATCTGTGAGCCCGAAACAAAGACTTGATACTTAGCCGGATCTATAAGCAACTCACGAATTTGTATTGCAGCGTCATCATTGTGTAAATCCACCAGCCGACCTCTGCGCAGAACCGCTTTAACACGAGCTATGAGTTCTTTTGGACTAAACGGCTTTGTTAGATAGTCATCAGCACCAACTCCTAATCCAAGCACAATGTCGCTCTCTTCTCCTTTGGCGGTCAGCATAACAATAGATGTATCTTTGGTATGGGGACTATTCTTAATAGATCTGCAAATCTCAATGCCATCTAAACCTGGGAGCATCAGGTCTAGCACAACGAGATCCGGCTGAATTTTGCTTACTTGAGAGAGACCTTTAATACCATTCGAAGAAGTGTAAACTAAAAACCCTTCTCTCTTGAGGCTGAAGGCCAATGTATCGAGGATGTCCGGTTCATCTTCGATAATTACTATTTTTCTTGTGGTCAATTGATCAAATCCGTCACCAAGCGAACAAGCAATACGGCTTATTTAAAATGGCAAGGCCAATAATCACTCTGCGTGGCGAACGACCTTTCCGTCAACAACGAATATAACGTCTTCAGCAATGTTTGTGGCTAGATCTCCAATTCTTTCCATATTACGACTGCAAGAGAGCAGATTTATTGCGGAGCCTGCGACTGCAGGTTGCTCTGCGACCAAGCTTTTTACTATTGCGTACATATCCCTGTTTATTTGGTCGACCTGGTCATCCATCTCGATTATTTTTCGGGCGAGTTGGTCATCTAGCTTAACAAGCGAGTCTAAGGAGCTTCTCACCATGGTGCGAACGAGATCTGGAAGCCCTTGCATCGGCTGACTCAGGTCAGGTATGACATCAGACTCCATAAGGTCCTTGGCTCTTTCAGCAATATTTTTTGCGATGTCACCCATCCTCTCAAGATCATTATTCACCTTTAGCACAACTACTAGAAATCTTAAATCAACTGCGACAGGCTGATGCAAGGCGAGAATCTTCAAACATTCTTCTTCAATTTGAACTTCCATCTCGTTGATTTGTTCTTCATTAGTAAGCACCTCTTCAACATATGAGCTGTCTCTATTATTTAAAGCAAGGAATGCATTGTTAATGGCCAACTCAACCATATTGCCAAGTCTAAGCATTTCTTTTTTGAGCTTATCTAAGTCTCTATGCAAATGTAGTGACATTCAACTCTCCGGATCTATCCAAACCGCCCAGTGACATATTGTTCAGTCCGCTGTACTGACGGACGTGTGAAAATACGCTTAGTAACATTGAACTCAATCAAATCGCCCATCTCCATGAAAGCCGTATAATCAGATATACGTGCAGCTTGTTGCATGTTATGAGTTACGATCACTATCGTGTAGCGCTGCTTTAATTCAAACATGAGGTCTTCAATGTGAGCAGTTGAAATAGGATCAAGCGCGGAACACGGTTCATCCATCAATAAAACTTCTGGTTCCATCGCTAGTGCGCGGGCTATACATAATCTCTGCTGCTGACCCCCCGAAAGGTTAAGAGCAGAATCGCGGAGTCTGTCTCTGACTTCATCCCACAGAGCGGCCTGTTTTAACGATCTTTCCACCAACTCGTCCAGAGACCCCCTATATCCATAATTGAGGGGACCCCAGGTGATATTTTTATATATTGATTTAGGGAATGGGTTGGGTTTTTGAAAAACCATCCCAATCCTTCGCCGGACTTCTACCGGGTCTACATCGTTGCCGTACAGGTCTTCATCAGCGAAAACAAGCTCCCCTTCAACTCTTGCGCCCTCGACGAAATCGTTCATCCGGTTCAAAGAACGGAGTAGAGTACTTTTGCCACACCCAGAAGGACCGATTATCGCTGTAATCCTGTTTCTTCGAATATTGAAAGATACATTTTTTACCGCTTGGACTTCGTTATAATAAATGCTCACATCGCGAAGCTCTAAGACCGATTTCTTCCTCATCTTAGAAGGACCACCGAACTCTCCTGCCTGTTTGATAAGGTCGCTCATTATCTAATTCTTTTCTCTGTTTTGTTGCGAATGTATATCGCTGTTGAATTCATCAATAGCAAAACTACCAGCAACACAATGATTCCAGCCGCCGCAAGCTCATGAAATTCTTGTTGTGGCCGGGATACCCAATTGTAAATTTGAATCGGTAGCGCCGTAAACGAATCCATAGGACCTTCCGGCAGAAAGGCAACAAAGGTCAAAGCGCCAATCATAACAAGAGGCGCGGTCTCACCAATTGCTCGTGAAAGGGCAAGGATTACACCCGTCATAATGCCTGGAAAAGAGGCAGGTAGGACGTGGGCCCAGGTCGTTTGCCATTTTGTAGCTCCGAGTGAGTATGCGGCGTATCTGATGCTTACAGGGACAGTCTTGATTGCTTCCCTGCTCGCTATAATTATCACTGGGAGAATTAACAGGCTCATGGTCAGAGCTCCTGAAACAAGGCTTCTTTCGAGCGCGAGAAAGCGGACGAATATCGCTAAGCCAAGAATCCCATACACAATAGAAGGCACACCAGCCAAGTTCGCTATATTCACTTCGACAATTCTCGAAATACGTCCTTGCTTCGCAAACTCTTCTAAATAAAGTGCTGCTGACACGCCAATAGGAATAGATATAAGAGCAACGAGGGCTATTAAACATATCGTCCCCACAAGTGCTGATTTTATGCCAGCTCTCTCCGGGAAGCGCGATGGGAAACTGTCTATAAATTGCCAGTCCAACCATCGGAAACCATCTATAGACACCTGGAAAAGCAACACTGCCAGCAGCAACACACTCGACCAAGTTACCGCACCACAGAAGATTGAAAACATCTTTGCCTTAAAATGGCGTTTCGCGAGATTGCGGTCTTCACTTTCTGAGTTAAAAGTCACAGATCTGCACCTCAGTCATAAACTTCGCGAAATCGATTTAAGATTAATTGCGATAAAATATTGATCGCCAACGTAATGCCGAATAGCAATGTCGCAACAGCAAACAACGTTTGATACGCAATTCCGCCAGTTGGGGTATCGCCTAGGCTCACCTGCACAATGTAGGCGGTCATTGTTTGCACACTTTCAAACATGCTTAGTGAAATGTTTGGCGTCTGCCCCGCAGCCAGGGTAACTGCCATTGTCTCACCAATCGCCCTCGAGATAGCTAAAAGAAAGGATGCCATAACGCCAGACAAGCTGGCAGGCACAACGACTCTGGTCGTCACTTCGTATGACGTTGCTCCTAAAGCATAGGCTCCTTGTCTCAGAGCGGTAGGGACAGCCCTCATCGCATTGTCGCTAAGCGTAGCAACCATGGGGAGTATCATTATACCGACGACGATCGCTGCGCTTAGCGCATTGAAGACTTGAATATCTGGGAAAATAGTCCGAAGTAAGGGGGTAACGAAGGTAAGAGCGAAATAGCCATAGACAACGGTGGGGATTCCAGCCAGCAGCTCCAAAACCGGCTTGACTATGCCTCTAACTCGATCAGACGCGTATTCGCTCAGATAAATAGCGCTAGCGAGGCCAGCAGGAATAGCTATCACCGCAGCCCCAATGGTCACTATTAGAGTACCCCACAGTAAAGGAAGCACACCAAATGAACTCGGCTTAAATAAGGGTGTCCAGGTAGTGCCCAGGAAAAACTCAGCCGGAGAAACTACATCAAAGAATTTCAGCGTCTCGGACACTAGCAGAACGATTATGGCTGCAGTAGTAATCACAGAGACGAGGGCACACAAGGCGAGCCATGCTTTAATGCAAAACTCGCCCCAGCGGATTTTCGATGCTTTCAGAGTAGACATTTTTAACTTTGATTAAACTTCGAAGGATCTAGTCTACTCCAATTGAGTGTTTTAAGTATCGATTAAAAACACGACTGCACAAAAGATTCCTTAGCTCGAACTAAATAAGCTGAAAAAAATCATGCTTAGCTGCTTTAGTAGCGTCGCAGTGCATCTCTAGAAGCTAGATACATCTCTTCCGGCAACTCAATGTATCCGACCTCATTCGCAATTCCTGCCGCGTTATCGATATAAAACTCAACAAATGATCTTACCTCAGGCCTCGCTAGACTATCTGTATTTAAGTACACGAAAATCGGTCTGGATAATGGCGAGTATGTGCCATCATTGATTGATCGAGCGGTTGGCGCTACCGGGCCATTACCCTCATCTATGGGAACGATTTTCAGATTGTCCTGATTCTCGATGTAGTATGCGTAACCGAAAAATCCAAGGGCATTCTCATCACCACTAATTCCTTGAACTAGAACATTGTCATCCTCACTTGCCGTGTAATCAGGCCGAGAAGCCCCTGATTCTCCATTAACGGCCTCAGTGAAATAGTCAAAAGTCCCAGAATCAGTGCCAGGACCGTACAGCCTTATAGGCAGTTGGGGCCAATTCGGCCTGATGTCGTCCCAGCTATCAACCATACTGCCTGGCTGCCAAATCATTCGAAGCTCATCAACCGTTAAATGGTCTACCCAAGTATTGTTTGGATTAACAACAACAGACAGACCGTCAAAAGCGACCGGTATTTCTAGGTAGTCAATGCCATTAACCCTTGCTTCTTCGACTTCTGAATTTTTAATAGTCCGGGAAGCATCGTTGATGTCGATTTCACGAGACAGGAATTTTTTAAACCCGCCCCCTGTTCCGGAAACCCCAACGGTCACCCTCACACGAGGCGCCACGGATAAGAACTCTTCCGCTATAGCTTCACTAATCGGGTAAACGGTGCTTGATCCGTCTAGACTAACAGTCCCGCGAAGCTCGCCCACCGCTTCTTGTCCTGCCTCATCACTATTTTCAGAGCAAGACCAAAGGACGACGCTAAAGGATACCAACAACAACAGTTTAGAGAATATAGAAGTTTTCATAAAAATCGGTCCCACATCGTAATTGCACAACTTTGTTCAGTTTGGCACTACTCTATTAAGGTTTTATAAAGAACCGCATGTGAATGAGAAAAACACGCTAGCTTTGGAAATATGGCCCGCTTATTTGCTCCGCAGTGGATGTACTCTGTTGTGAGACTGCCATTTCGGGTGTAAGCAAAATCAATATAAGACCACGTATCTTAATTTCACCTTCATAATAACTTAATAATTATTTGGGATTATTTTACTAAACCGTAACACTTTAGTGACAAATCGGAGTAGCCAAAATGAATCTCACGTCTAATCATCGCCGGCATATCTACACAGGCATCGCATTCGGAATGCTCGGCATTGGCAATACCGCGCTCGCAGCTGACCAAGAATTGCTAGACATATTGTTAGCAAACGGCGCAATTACCGAAGAGCAATATGAGAACCTAATCGGACGAGATACTGTATCTGGTGAAGAAATCTTAGCCAACACGAACAGTGCCTCTGAAATTAATGGCTCATCCGCTGATTTTATTGTTCGGCAGCTTGAGGAACAGTTTCCGGTCAAAGCCACTCAAGAAAGCTCGGGGTTCAGGCTTGAAACACGAGATGGAAATTGGAGAACCGATCTACAATGGCGTGCACAAACTAGATTCACCACTCCGTATCGCTCAGATCCGAGACAGATTTCCTCGTTTAACTCGGAGCAAAATAATTTTGAAGCGCGCCGGCTGAGAATGAAGATTGGGGGGCACGGGTTTCAACCTTGGCTACGATACTATTTCGAGGTCGATCTCCAGCCATCTCGGGATTATGACGACAGCAGCTCTAGTTCTAGCGCAAGGGTTATCGACTGGAGATTGGACATCGCGAAATGGGACTGGGGCAGTGTTCGTGTTGGGCAATGGAAGGTGGATTTAAACAGAGAACGCGTCGATTCTTCAGGACGCCAGCAATTCGTTGAAAGATCGATCGCAAATCGCGTTTTCACAATGGACCGCCAAGTCGGAATTCAACTAAGAGGTCACTTATTTCAAAGTACATTAGCCGACATGCGCTATTATGCTGGGGTCTTCAACGGCGAAGGCCGAAGTGTTAATAACGCAGACGACAACCTGATGTATATGGGTCGCTTGCAATGGAATTTCTTGGGCCGAGATCTGTCCTGGCGGCAGACCGATGTCGAGTACACAGAGAAGCCGACCGGCAGTTTCGCTATCGCTGGATTTACGAATACCGGTGCATGCACCCGTTGGTCTTCTTCAGGGTGTGGAAACTTGGATGGTTTCACTAAACCAGCCTCCGCAGGTAAGGATCAGTTCGCAACCAACCAAGCTGTGCAAGAATTTGCATTCAAATACAGAGGATTTTCCGCGCAACAAGAATTTCACCGCAAGAGGATTGAAGATAGGGCGACGGGGGCGACCTACGAGTTAACAGGCGGTTACGCTCAAGCAGGATACTTTTTCAGTAACATTCTCTCTTCGGTCCCCAAGCCACTTGAACTTGCAGTTCGCTATGCGTTTGTCGACGAACCCAATGCAATGGATTTGACTAGAGAAAACAACCGTGAAGAATTCACTATCGGTGCGAATTGGTTCTTCGCGGGGCATAACAATAAGCTTACCCTAGACTTTTCTTGGCTCGATCTCGACGATACTATGCTGTTTCAAGAGGAATCTGACACTAGACTACGATTTCAATGGGACGTATCGTTTTAGGACGATCAAGGAAAGCGCGAATTACGGCACGCGGGTTACCGCATCATGTTTGGTAGAAGAAGAAGTCTAACCGTAAGGAAAGCGGCGAGCTTGTTAGCCCAGGTCAGCCAATCAGACCGCCGCAGATGGAATCACACAGAATTAGTGAGCAGCCGCTGAAGTTGCGCGTCTGAAGCGATAACGAATAAAAGGGTTGAGTAGACGGGCTAGGCCTTTCGTAAAAGTCAACGGGCTATCTAAAACTGCGAAGCACAGGCATCCCTCTTCACTTGCAGGTCGGTGCAAGTCCCCTGAGGTTCGGACAACGAAGTCTGATCTCTTGTAGTGGCCTGACTCATCCTCAAAGCTACCATCAAGGACCAACGTGACTTCATTACCCTGATGCTTATGAATGGGTACCTGGCTGTTAGGCTTCATGTACAGAAATTCGCACTGAGTTTGGTCATCCAAGGTGACGGCTGCCTGGTTAATGCCTCCGGCAAGATGCTTCCAGACTAAGCCGTTCGAGGCGACTTTCGCGAGCGCCCTGGGCAATGTCACACTGTGATCCAGCATATGGATTTCGGGAACATTGTCTAACGGAACCTCGTCACCCTTGACCTGCGGATGCTCGACGATGCTGTCAATCATAGAAGAAAAATTGATACTCTTGGCCTTGGTATCGGGCGTACGTCTTAGCCACTCCTCTGAAGCAGCCACTTCTAACTTACTTATCGTGTCATTACATTTCGGGCACATCTCGACGTGAGCGGCAATGGCCACGTTCATTCCAGGTGTCAGGGTTCCCTGAGCAAATCCCTCGAGCTGTTCCGTTGTCGGGTGATATTTTGCGTCGATATTCATACTTCGGTACCAACCATTTGTCTCAATTTACCAACCCCCAGTCGGAGCCGCGACTTAAGAGTTCCCAGGGGAATGTCAAGCACAGCCGCCGCCTCTTCGTGAGTGCGGTCATGTATGTAAATTTGTTCAACAACAGCCCGCTGAGCGTCGGGCAGTTGGCCATAAAAACTTTGGATTTTGCTGACCTCAACCTCCATAGTGCCTTGCTCCTCATGCACCAACTGCGAGTCCACGTCGCTCTCTTGCGGCCATATGTCGTCTGCGCTGACCGTCGACGGCTGGCGCTTCATCTTGCGGAGGATGTCGAAGCACCGGTTTCTCGTGAGCGTGAAAATCCAGCTTTGTGCAGTTCCGCGATCCAAATCGTAGAGCGGTGCTTTCTGCCAAACCGTTAACATTGCTTCCTGCACAAGGTCGTGCGACAGCTGCTCGTTTCGCGTTAGCTTCATGCCCATGGCATAAATTTTGTTCGAGAAGCGAGAAAAAAGCTCATTGAATGCTGCGCGGTCTTGGTGATTGCCAACCTCGATTAGCAGGCGCTCGTCGCTGTCTGTAGCCCCGCTGGCGGCTCTCGCCGCAGTCGAAGACGCAGAATCCTTGATAAACTTGTTGTTGGCTAGGGAGCCCATAAGTATGCTTCCAGCGCCAGAGATTATGTGATCCATCATGTGCTTAAACGTGTTTCAAGCGGTCATGGATCACATAGGCCTGGCTGTGAATGAATGGTGATCTAAACATTAACAGACTCCGTTAAGGGATGATACACGCAAAAAAATTATGGGTTTAGCCCTCTATGACACCCACTCCCGAACTTAAGTCTGCTCAAAACCTTACCAGCGCGGACTATTTGGCTTCGCGTGTAAAGGAAGCGTACTATAGCCTTGGGACAGACAATCTGTCTGACATCGAGTCTCTCTACGCTTCAGATATTTATTTCGAAGATCCTTCCCATGCAGTTCAGGGCCGACCAGCACTGATGCGGCACTTTGCAAAATTGTTTGTCAATCTCGATAAGTGCTCATTCAAGTATCACTCAACTATAGTCAATGATACTGACGTCTTCATGACCTGGACGATGTTCTTGAACCACCCGAAGTTGCGCTCCGGAGACACTGTCAGGGTAGAGGGCGCTAGCTATCTACGCACCCGGAATGGCAAGGTATACTATCACCGCGACTATTTCGATTTGGGATCCATGCTTTATGAGAATGTCCCGCTACTCGGCCCGATCATACGCAAGCTCAAACAACGCCTCGGGCAATGAACATACTGATTACCGGCACTACCTCCGGGATCGGTCTGCAACTGGCAAAAGACTATCTGAAGGCCGGCCATACCGTTTACTGCTGCGGGCGTAACGACTCGATACTTCGTGAACTGGCAAGCCAATATGGCGCGAGGGCCGCGCCACTACGTTTTGATGTTCAGAGTCGACACGACTGCTTGCTCGCCCTATCTTCAGTCCCCGAACTGGATCTCGTTATTCTCAACGCTGGCACCTGCGAATACATTGATGCCAGTAACTTCGATGCGTCCAGCTTCGAGAGGGTTATCCGCATCAACGTAATCGGCATTTCCAACTGTCTCGAAGCGCTAATTCCGAAATTGAAGGCGGGATCTTGCCTTTCAATGATGGGCAGCAGTTCCAGCTATCTCCCGTTGCCGAGAGCCGAAGCGTATGGCGCGTCGAAAGCTGCGATCGAGTATCTCGCGAAGACTCTCGCCATCACGCTTGGCAAAGACGGCATCCATGTCAGCTACATCTCGCCCGGATTCGTTGAGACGCCACTAACCGATCTAAATGACTTTCCCATGCCAATGAGGGTAGATGTCGAGTTCGCGTCGCGGCAAATACGGCAAGGGCTCGAGAAGAAGGATCGCGAGATTCACTTTCCAAAGTTGTTCACCGTTGTATTGAAAGCTCTCTCATTGCTCCCATTCGCTTGGCAGCGCTTTTTGCTAACTAAGGTCTTAATGTCCTAAAATCCATCGCAACAATCTGTCAACCTTTGTCATTGTAACCACGATGGTCTTTACTAGAGCAATGAGAATGAATAGGCAACGCATTGCGATCATTGGCAGTGGCATCTCGGGGCTCACCTGCGCCCACCTGCTATCTCGTCAGCACGACATTACTGTATTTGAGGCGAACGACTATATCGGTGGTCATACCCATACAGTTGCGGTCGAGACAGCTTCTGGCAGCTATGATATCGACACCGGTTTCATTGTTTGCAATGACCGCAACTACCCCAATTTCCTTAATTTTATGACGCAACTGGGCGTCTCGCTGCAAGCAGCAGAGATGAGTTTCAGCATCCGAAATGATGCTGAGAATCTCGAATACAACGGTCACAGTCTGAATACGCTGTTCGCGCAGAGAATCAACTTGGTCAGGCCAAAGTTTATACGCCTGGTAACAGAGATTCTCAGATTCAACAAGGCCAGCAAGCTCGCTATTGCTTCGAATGATGCTGCAAAAATCACACTGGATGAATTTCTTCAAGCACAGGGTCTGAGTTGCGGGTTGCGAGAAAATTATCTACTACCGATGGTTGCAGCCATCTGGTCCTGTAGTGTCGCTCAGGCAGGTCAATTTCCGCTAAGCTTTTTCCTCAGATTCTTTCTGAATCACGGTCTGCTCGACATTAAGAACCGGCCTCAATGGTATGTGTTAAAAGGGGGTTCGCACAGCTATATTAAACCGATGACGTCGGATTTCACGGATCGCATCAGGCTGAGCACCGCAGTCTATTCAGTGACCCGTAATGAAAACTCGACAACAATCACTTCCGCCGCGGGCACTGAACACTTTGATGAAGTGATACTGGCCTGCCACAGCGACGAAGCGCTGGCGCTGCTGGGAGACGCGAGTGATCTCGAGCAAGAGATACTTGAGGCTATGGCCTATCAGAAAAACAGCGTTATACTGCATTCCGATGACAGCTTCATGCCAACCCGCAGGCTTGCCTGGGCCAGCTGGAACTTTTTCGCAGGAGAAGGCAGCGATCAAGAGCTCCCCTTAGTCACGTACTGCATGAATATTCTTCAGGGACTGAACAGTCCCCAGCCTTTTCTGGTTTCTCTAAACGCCAGGCACAAGATTAATCCAGAAAAAGTCCTGCAGGAATTCACTTACGCCCACCCCATTTACTCAGCCGAATCCTGTGCTGCGCAAGAGCGAAGGGCAGAAATTTGTGGCCATAATCGAACGCATTTTTGCGGCGCCTACTGGTATAACGGCTTTCATGAGGATGGGGTACGCAGTGCTCTTGATGTTGCCGAAAGATTCGGGCAGAGCCTGTGAGTCAGGCGCCTGCAGCCAGTTTAGATAGTTCTGAGGCGTTGGAAAGTGCTGTGTTTTCCGGGATTGTCCGTCACCGCCGGTTTTCTCCGAGCCAACACGAGTTTAAATACCCTATCCACATGTTTCTATTCAAGACTGATGAGTTGCCACAACTTATGGGTCGCCATTGGCAGCTGGGTACGGAATGGTATCGATGGGCGAGATTTAAGCGAGCTGATTACCTCGGGGTAACGGGGGATTTAGGCCACAGTGTGAAAGCAAAAATCGCCGAGCTTGCCGGGCTGGCTGAAGAAGACGTCGAGGGTGACGTCTTCTGTCTGGTTCATCTGCGCTATCTCGGCTTTTATTTCAGCCCTCTGAATGTCTACTTCCTAAAGCAACAAGGTTTTTTCAGGTATCTAGTTGCCGAGGTGAGCAATACGCCATGGCATGAAAGGCATTGCTATCTGGTGGATCTCGCCAATCTCAAACCCCATGCTAAAGAGTTTCACGTGTCGCCTTTTAATCAAATGCGGCAAAACTATCACTGGATAATCCAGCCGCCAAATTCAAAACATTGCTCGGTTCATATCGGCGTACACGATCGTGGCAACCCAGACGCAAAAGTATTCGACGCAACACTCAGCCTCAAACGGCGTGAAATAAACCAAAGTAACTTGAGCCGCGTACTTTTTAAGACACCCAGCCAAACGCTGCATCTAGTGCTGGGCATCTACTGGCAGGCATTGCGCTTACTTTTCAAGCGCACTCCGCTGTATAAGCATCCTAAGAAACACCCGGTCGATACAGAAAAAGGTACAGCATGAACAATGAAGACCTCGGCCTGGGTGCCGGCCAGCGCCTTTTGACGAGAAAACCAACCAAAAAATCAGTAAAATTGCTTCGTAACCTCTTCATCAAAATTCTAGGTCATGCCAGCGAAGGGCACTTTTTGCTGCTCGAGAAAGGCCAAATCATCGCTGAAGTCGGTGAAAAAAACTCAGAGCTCAGGGCCGAAGCCAACGTCATCGACACCCGCGTGTATGCCCGCGCGTTAATCGGCGGCAACACAGCCGCCGGAGAAGCCTACGTCGACGGTTGGTGGTCCTCACCTGATATCACTCAAGTAACGCGCTTTTTTGCCCGTAATCTCCGCATGATGGATTACTGGGGCACCCGCTTTGGATGGCTGTTCAACCCATCCATCATGGTGCGGCTGCTCAATCGCGCCAACTCTCGCATCCAGGCCAAAAAGAACATCCTGGCTCACTACGACCTCGGCAATGACATGTATCAGAGCTTTCTGGATCCACGCATGCAGTACTCTTCAGCTTTATTCGACAGTCCGCATGACTCTCTGGCGGATGCTCAAACCAACAAGTTACGGCGAATCTGCGATCAACTCAAGCTGAGCGAAAATGATCACCTGCTAGAAGTCGGCACCGGCTGGGGTGGGCTAGCCCTATTTGCAGCGAAGCATTATGGCTGCAGGATAACAACAACCACCATTTCCGATGAACAGCTAAATTATGCCAAAGCTCAAGTGCAGGCTGCAGGACTCGAAGATCAGATTACACTGCTTGACCAGGACTACAGGTTACTAGAAGGGCAGTACGATAAAATTGTATCAGTGGAAATGATCGAAGCCGTGGGCAAAAGCTACCTACCGGGTTTCTTTGAAAAATTGAACGCCCTTTTAAAACCAAACGGGCTGATGATGCTTCAGGCAATTACGATAGCCGATCAGCGATATACTGAATACAGTCGGAGTGAAGATTTCATCCAAAAACATGTCTTTCCTGGCGGGTTTCTTCCCTCCATGAAATTAATGTCTCAGATCATGGCTGATAAAACAGATTTGATAGTCAGAGATATACGCGACATCGGGCGAGACTATGCACTTACCCTTTCACGCTGGCGTGAGCGCTTTCTGGAAAACAAGGCCTTCTTGCAGGACAAAGGCTACGATGACAAATTCTGCAATCTGTGGATCTACTACCTGGGGTATTGCGAGGGAGGATTTCTAGAACGCCGTATAAGCGCTGTTCAGCTTCTTGCCAGCAAAGCGCCTCATTTTTAGACAGTTCTCCGCTTGGAACGCTCAGAAGCCAAAGCCGTGTCGAAGTTCATGCTGTCGAAAACGTTCAACGTCGTGGCTTTCAATCTGACCTGGCTTGGCTGCGTAGTAGGGCGTGAGCAATTTTGGTGGTTCTTTACCCCTTTGGTAGCGGGATATCTCGCCTTGCTGGTAAGGTCTCAAATATTCCGTATTAGCAAGTTCATTATGCTCTTCGCGCTTGGTGTGAGCATCGATAGTCTGCTCACGGCCGTGGGTCTCTTTCAGTTTGAATACGCCTCTTTCTTCATACCGCTCTGGCTCGTGCTGCTCTGGGCAGCCTTTACGACTACGCTGTTTCTCTCACTCGAAATCGTTGGTCGCAATAAAGGGGTTGCGGCGCTTTGTGGCGCACTAGCGTTTCCATTCAACTATGCCGTTGGTGAGCGTTTGGGCGCTGTCTCTTTTGGAGTGACAGACAATCTCACGCTCGTGACGCTTTCTGGGATTTGGGCGATTGCGCTTCCCGGGATGTTTCTGATTGCAGAAGGTGAAATCAGGCGCACAAATGAATCGGCCTAGGCGCTGTCTCTGGGCTTCTATCGCTGTTGCACTGTGTTTCACTGGATTTCTTCCTGCGCGCGCAAATGTACCTGACGGTCTGACAGAGATCGGCGCTGCCAGACTCAAAGTTTTTTTCTGGACAATCTATGATTGTTATCTTTACAGCGAAGACGGCAGTTTTCGGGGCATAGAGCCCAACCTCACCCTGCGAATCGATTATCGCAGGAGTATCCGACGAAAAGAGCTGGTGGACAGTACTCGGTCGGAATGGCAAAAACAGGGGTTTTATTCAGAGTCCGATGAACCCTGGTTAAGCAAGCTTATCGAAATATGGCCCGATATCGAAAAAGGCGATCAGCTATTGCTGCAGGTAACTGAAGAGCTTGCAAGTCGGTTTTTCTTCAATGGAAAGGTGGTCGGCAGCATTTCTGACCCAGCGTTCACCAGGCATTTCTTGGATATCTGGTTATCAGAAAACAGCAGCTACCCGGCTCAGCGCGAACAGCTCCTCGGAATCAAAAAAAACAGGCCCTGATCTGGCAAATCCTGCTGTTCGAACTGCCCCGACCCAGCTGCTTTTATGCAGGCCCATACCGAATCAGCCTACCTGCCACCAATGCCGCCCTGATGTGGCGCGCCGAAACCATTCCTCAAACGCGAATAGCTTTTTTATGTCACCGACTTTTGGGTAGAATGAAGAAAAAAGATAAGAAAGGAGTGCCAGCCATGATCAAGCCTCTTACCCTGAAACTGCTCATCCTAATTTGTGCAAACACCCTACTTCTCTCCTGCAGTGAACCGGAAAGCCAGTCGACGGGAGCTGTGACGGCCAACCAAGCTCAAGTAACTCAGGAAGTTTACGACCAAGTCAAAAACACGCTTCAGCGCGCCGGCCAGGGCGCAAGTAACGGTGAGTGGCAGGCCTACGGTGGTGACACGGGAAGCACTAAATACACCGCTCTCGATGATATCAATCTTGATAATGTGGAGGACCTGCAAATCATGTGGCGTCGGCCTGCGCTGGATCAAAAATATCTAGACATCAATCCAAACCAGCGCTACACCTCAAACTGGAACGCCGCACCACTGATTATCGACGGAGTGGGCTATGTCACGAATGGTGTCGGCCTTGTAGAAGCTTTTCATCCCGGTACCGGTAAAACACTTTGGGTGCAAGAGCCTCCAGGCGGAGCTGAGGGTTTGCCAGGTGCATCAACACGCGGTGTTGCGTACTGGAGCGAAGGAGATGACAAGCGTCTATTTGTACAACGTGGCACATTCTTATATGCGTTGAATCCGGAAGATGGCACGGCATTTGACGATTTCGGAGTTGACGGTCGAGTAGATCTACAGCTTTTTCCGGTTGAGTTCGAACGATTCCGCTGGGGCGGTGTTCCGATGGTAATACGAGACGTCGTGGTCATAGGACAAGCTATGTCTGACACGTTCCCTAGTAAGGAAGCATTCAGAGGAGATGTTCATGCATTCGATGTGAGAACTGGCGCTCTTCGATGGACCTACCACACTATCCCACAAGAAGGAGAATTCGGTACTGACACCTGGCAAGATCGCTCATGGTCCTACTCGGGACACGCACCGGTGTGGGCATTGTTCAGCGCTGATGAGGAACTCGGCTTGGTCTACATGCCCATTTCTTCAGCTACAAACGACATGTATGGTGGGCATAGAATTGGCGACAACCTTTTCAGTCAAAGCCTAGTTGCCGTAAACGCAGAAACAGGGGAACGCGTCTGGCACTACCAGACTGTGCATCACGGTCTGTGGGATTATGATCCGCCGGCAGCCCCGATTTTAATGGACCTTAACGTTGAGGGAAACGAGATCAAAGCGGTGGCCCAACTGACCAAACAGGCTTTCGTCTTTGTATTTGACCGAGAAACCGGAGAGCCTGTCTGGGATATAGAGGAACGGCCGGTGCCCCAGTCCGACGTACCCGGAGAGTTGACAGCCGCAACCCAACCTTTCCCCACCAGGCCGGCGCCTTTCGATCTGCAGGGCTCTACCGAAGAAAATCTGATCGACTTTACGCCAGACCTTCGCGCACAGGCGATCGACATCGCGAGTAACTACGTCACCGGGCCTTTGTTTACCCCGCCATCAATTGCGTCTGAAAATGGTACTCAAGGAACGATACAGCTACCGGGCTCACAAGGCGGAGCCGACGTCCAAGGCGCAGCTTTTGATCCAGAGACTGGCATACTCTATATTCCCTCCATCACCGCTCCTTTCGTCGCCGATCTTCTGCCGGGCGACCCTGAGGTGACGAACTTGTCTTACACCAAAGGCTCCAGACGATGGTTAGCGGGTCCGCAGGGACTGCCCCTATTTAAGCCCCCCTATGGAAGAATTACCGCGATCAATATGAATACCGGCGAGCACGAGTGGATGGTGCCCAACGGATGGGGACCGGTAGACAATCCGGCCATCGCGCATCTAGATTTGGGAAAGCTCGGCGTCCCGGGACGCCCTTCACCATTGCTGACAAAAAGCCTACTTTTCATCGGTGAAGGGATGACGAACCAGCGTCGTGGCGGCCGAATCCCACCGAGCATGCCTATCGAAATTGCGACTAACAGCGGTGGCCCTTGGTTCCGAGCCTATGACAAGACCAATGGCGAAGTGGTCTGGGAAATTGAGATGGAAGCAGGCACTACAAATCCACCAGTTAGCTATTTCTACAATGACAAGCAATACCTGCTAGTAGCCATCGGGGACTCTCGCCATGCACCAGAAATGCTGGCTTTTGCTTTGCCTGATTGAGGAAACCCGCAACACTATTTTACACAGTCGTAGAGAAACGCAGGCGGCATATTGCGGAA
>TARA_B100001057_G_scaffold206033_1_pt1 | contig 18248 bp, 26 predicted proteins | sample TARA_B100001057 | Tara Oceans TARA_B100001057 (sample SAMEA2621839) | marine metagenome | biome: marine biome (ENVO:00000447); feature: surface water layer (ENVO:00002042); material: "saline water (ENVO:00002010), including plankton (ENVO:xxxxxxxx)" | depth 5 m
GCTCCACCTAATTGACCAGCATCTTGTACAATTACTTCATTCCAAACTATATATTCACCATCACCTGGTATTTCAACACCAGCATATTTATCATCTGGTGATTCCCAAGTGTAAGTACCAACATCTAATAATTCACCATCATCATTAGCATCGTGGTCTAATGTATATAGTGCAAAGTGCTGTCTATCTAATCTTGGTTCTCCATCATCTATCTGTAGATAAAGAATAAATATTTTTTTTAGTTTACCATCAACCCACTTTGAACCACCAAAAGTTTCTATTTTAGCGTATCTTTCATATGGGTCAAATGATTGACCATCTAAACTAATCTCAAAAAGAGGTTCTAAAACTACCTCTTCATCTTTAGAACAACCAATTAACATCATTAATATGATTCCCATAAGGATTCCTTTACCCCATGATAACCAAGCTAAACCATACATTCCTATGTTTAGTTTATCCATATAATTCATCATTATGTTTGTATGCCAATCTTTGAATTTATTTATCATCAGTTCCCTCCTCTACGTCTCTTTTTTCTTCTCTCTTCTAAAATCTTATTCCATTGTTCTTTTGTATAAACCTTAGTTGATTTTTTCTTAGTACAACTATTATTAGTAATTACATGAACTTTACCTTGTTTTTCAACTACTGTTGTTTTGATACATTTTTGACCTCTTTGCTCTCTTTGTTGTGCGTTTACTGATACACTTAAGAAAAGAAGTACTAAGATAATTAGGTTTCTCATTTTATTTTAAAATTTATCCGCGGTTTTCACCTCTTTTATTGCTTCTTGTAACTCTTCTAAATCAACAGGACATTCTAAATCTAATCCTGCTTTCCAAGAATCTTCTTTTATACCTTTATTAAATACGATGATAGTTGGCGCCATTCTAATTCGATACTTCTTTTTAGACTCTGGTGATTTTGCAATATCTACTCTATAATATTTTACACCTTGAACTTTATCCCAATCTTGGAATGCATTTACATCGTTAAACTTTGCCCAAAACTCTATAACAACTATATTTTGGTCATCATCACCAAACGCGTGTTTTTCGTTTATCTTTGTTTCAAAGTTACTATCATCTATAAACTCTTGACTGAAACTATTAAAACTACTTACTAATAGAAGTGTAAATAGTATTGATATAAAATTTGTTTTCATACATCTTACCTATTCTTTTGTAACTCATATAACCTTTCATCAATCTTTTCTAATTCTTCCAAGATTTTATCAACATCATCTTGGGTGTCCATGATTGTCTGACGAATTAACTCGTCCTTAAGGTCATACTCAGTCCTATCAATAACTGGTGCAGGCAATTCTTTAGCTTCCTCAATATCAGCCTGTAAAGTAAACCACATACCTATTACAGTTGCAATTCCTACTAACACCATACCAATTGTCTTTAAACTAATTGAGAAATCTGCTTTCCCATCGCCATCAACATCTATACCCATCCCGGTATCTTCTGAGAGTTCTCTTGTTCCTTTTCTTCGTGCCATATTATCTAAATGTATAATTTATTCCAAAGGTTGAATTAAAAATTTTCGTATCCCAAAACTTAGTGTATTCACCGTCTATAAATATTCCTAAATTTTTTCCAACTTTCCAGCCAAAGTTAATACCTGCTTGGTAATCTTCCCATTGCTCTGGTTCTGAATCTTTTCTTAATCCACCTTTACCCCAATTATTTCTGTTCATATAGCTGAAATCTACATCACCAGAAATATATTTGTGATAACCTGGTAGCCAGTTTGCATATGCATGAACCCAAAAGTTATTTTTGTAGTGATAGAAATCTGCTCCAACTATAGGTGAAAGTACTGCAAACGCATCTAATTCATCCCATATCTCGTTATTGTAGCGATTCATCAGGTCACCAAACACACCATTTCTGAAGTCAATATCAGAATAAGCTACTGTGTTTCCTTCTTCATCTTTCCAAATCCAATCTTGTGTTTCTTCACCAGTTTCTACATCTGTATAAGTTGTTAAGTGGTCTGAGTATCCATACTCATATCCTAGCGAGTACCACGGGTTTGCTGGATATTCTATTACTTCGCCTTCGGGTGTTGTAAATGCTTCTGTTTCATTTAACCAAATCTCGACTGGATTGTATCCATAGGCAGTTTCATGTGTTCTTGCCATTACACCTGCTGATATTGAGAACTTTTTACCGATTGGTAATCTTCCTCTTACTTCTGCTGATGAATATTGGAATCCCACATTACCTTGTTCTCTAGCTTCTATTTTAGCAATGTGGTATTTGCCTGTGTGTCTTAAGAAATATCTTTTGTTTGTGAATGTCTCATCTCTTAATCTTTGTTTTTCCCAATGAAATAGATATTCAAACCCTTTTACTGCTGAAGTAGGTGCAGATAATGCTCCTTGTTTTTCAATAATTTGATTACCAGTCCAAAAGTTTCCTGGTTTAACTTCGTAATCAAACCTTGCTAACTTTCTGATACCAAATCCTATACGGTAATCAAAATCGTAATATTCTGTTACATCGATTACTCTTGGTATAGCATATATGTCACCATCGTTTGGTCTTGCAACAAAGTAATCTTTACGAGAATTTTCATATGCGTTTCTAATATCCCCTGCCGCATAAACAGTTCCATACTTTAAGAAATCCTCGTAAATTTCCTTAAAGAATTGTGCATTTGTAGTATTAACAACAAAGAATGTCATTAATAACATAAGTAGTTTTTTCATAAATAGAGCTCCCCTAAAATATAATATTCTTTTGTATATAAGTATAAAGATATGCGGAAAAAATATATGTTTAAACTAACTTTTCTAACTCGATAGGAAAATTTGATTGTGCTATTTTGAGGAATTCATCTTTTCTACTAATAGATGCTAATCGGTTTGTTATATGTTGGTTGAATCTAAACTTATAGTTTTCACATATAACAAGGTTTTTGATTTTATATTGTTGACCAAATTCAAGTTTTTCACACGCCCACATTAAGAATGTATCTTCCATCCCATAATGACCAAACGATTCTGGTACTGTTATTTTATCTAAAATACTCTTATGAATACAAGTAAACCAACCTCCTGCAAACTTCATTGTAGGATGATTTGGCCAGTTACAAACAACAGTTTCTACTGAAATATCTCCTTTGATTCCACAATCCACAAATGGATTATTATTTTTTTGATAATCTGTTGGTTCATTTAAGAACTTTTCATTTACTAAACAATCCCAACTATTATCCCATACTTTTACAATTTCTGGTGTGATGATTGGACTGGGATGATTTAGTTGACCTGCAATATTATCGATGTATGTTAAAGTTCTTTCATCAAATATAATATCTGTATCTAACCAAATGTGATAATCAACATCTTTATGGTCTAACCAAGTTTGTCTCCTTTTAGATACACATCCTTGAACAGTATTTTCAGATAATCTAAAGAATTTGTTCTTTGCCCACCAACATCTATTTTGTAAGATTATGAATTTATCTTTGAAGTAATCTACAGATAGTTCTGAATTGTTCCATAATACAAGATTTGGTGATACTCCTAATGTTACATCTAAAATAAAATTATCAGAATCTACATATTGAAATGCTTTACCTAATTGATGTAAGGTTAATTCTAAATCATCGATTTCATGTGGAAGTGCAAATATGGATATGCAATATTTCATTAAGATAATAGTTTAGTTACATACTCATTAATCTCAGGCACTCTATCGTATTGATGAATGATTACAAAATCTTCTTTTTTATGAAACTGTTTTCCAATTAGATTTTCATTATCAAGTGTACCAAGTTGTAGTGCCCAATCCTCTTCAATGCCTGTAATCTGAACTGCATCTTTTGCAATACTATTATGTATTATGAAGTTAAAAGAACTTTGGTCTGTAAAATGTTCTGTATTTCCTGCTTGAGATACTAAGTAGTTTAGTAGTAGTAAATCTCTCATACTCTGATACTTACCCGCTAACACACCAACATTACAACTTTGGTTGTTTCTATATCTATCCCACAAAAGCTCGTTATATCCCTCTAAAATGTTCTTCTTACCCCATGATTCGTGTTCATATAATACATTCTCTGTAGAAACTAATATATCTTTTTCTAATTTGTTTTCTAACCAATCAGATGGATTCCATTGAAAGATAACATCTCTCACATCGGTTGTAATCATGTATCTATAATCTCTGTTTAATTGTTTAAGAACCCAATACATTGTGATTAACCTATGCATATGAATATGTCCCTCAAGTTCTGCTTTAAATAATTCCCAACCATTGTCTTTTAGATAATCAATAGTTTCATCATTGACATCATAAATCACCATAATCTTATCACCAGTAAATCCACATCTATTTATGGATTCTACATAATTGTACAACTGGTCTTTTGTATACCTTGTTGTTGCGGATATTATTAAATCTTTTTTATCGGCCATATTTTCCTTCGTCTAAATGTTTAAATAGTCCTTCACCATGAGCAACTTTAAAATCTTGTTTTGCCCACCACTTTGAAATGTTACCCTCTAAAGCGATGCCTTCACCTGCGAACTGTTCTACTGTTTTTAAGTAAAAATCTTTTTTATACAAAGTTGGATTGTTAGTCCAATTACCCCATCTTGATGTTGTTACAAAATACTCACCCTCCTTTTGGATTTTATCTGAAAACTTTTTATCTGGGTCACACCAATGAACTGAATCTAAGAGGTGTGGTGAAGTACATTCAATCTCTTCATCATAATAATCTAATTCTCTTCCTTTGTATTTAAATGAAAAATGTGGATTACCTGGCTCTACTCTATGTCTATATCTTACTGCACTAAAACCATTATTTAATAAATCAATTCCACTCCTCAATCTTTTAAAAGTTGTTTCTTTACTTTCAATCAATTTCCAATCATGTTCTAAAATCAAAACATTATCGGTTTTTGCCTGTTCTGTTAATTCTATAAATCCTCTACCTATTCCAATGTTAGAATCTTTTGCTATATAAGGAATGTTAAAGTGTTCTGCAATTTGTTTATCTTGTTCTGATACTTCTTGAAATAAAATACATATATCATTTACTTGATGCAAAAATTCTCTATCAAAGTAAGTTTGTAAAGTGTTAACAAGAGTTTGTCCACTTTTCCAAGATAGGATACCAATACTTAGTGGGAGTTTACTCATTAAATCTAAATTTAAAATATTCTATTTCTTCTCCATAGAGTTTTTCTACTTTCTTTCTCATATCACCAGTATACCAATCCCAATAGTTTCCACTCTTTCTTCTTTGTCTATCTCTTCCCAATGGAGTTTGTTTTCCTATGCCTGTTTTTTCACAAATGGTTTCCCAATTTTTATCTAATTCAGTTAGATTAAAAATATCATCAAAATAATTTTCACCATCTACCCACAACCAAGTAGATAGTGGTTCTACACTCCTTTGAATTCCTTCTATATCTTTTTGAGATTCTAAAATAAAATCTAAATTATGTATAAACTTTTCAAAAGTGTCAATTTCATTTTCTTTACAAAAGGTATTATATAAATAATCTGCTCCTGCTTTGTTATGACCCCAAAGAGATGCTAATCGATTCCATGTATTTCTTACTATACTGAACTTATAATACTCTTCAAAGCTTTGGTTTGATAAATGTGTTTTTGTTTCTGACATAAATGAATGGTCTTGTTTTCCCCAACCCAATTTATTAAATGTAGTTAGATTACCAATCTTATTAAGTACAGACGTTCCTCCACATTTTGGAACATGAATGTAAACAAATTTATTGGAAAAACTTATCATACTTGAATACCTTTACCTATTTCTGTATTATAAAACTTTTTATATGATACTTGTGAACCTCCCTCATCATCTCTTTGATGGTTGATGCCTGATTTAGGATAACTAAGTTCATGTACCAATGGAAAAGATAAAACTCTATTCTGATAACTTGATTCAAATCTATATGGGATACACCACTTTTCTACACCATTTAAACCTAACCATGCGAAAACAGCTAAATCATCGTTGTAGTGATACTTGTATCCATTTTCAAAAAAATCTTTAGAGAAGTGAGACCTTTTATAACAAACTGATTTGTACCCTTCAGTAATCCCTACTCTTTGTGGTTCTTTCAATGCACCAATACAATCAAGAGTTCCATCGGTTGGACCAGAGTTGTGAAGAGGATATACTCCTGCAAAACCTATTACTCCTTCTGATATTTTAGGATTATCTTGTATGTAAAGATTGTATTCAGATAACATATACTTATCGTATATAAAATCATCATCAACTGTTATGATTCTTTGTTCACCATTTTTTGTTCTTTTTAGTGTGTAGTAGAGTTTTGTTACTGCACCTACATCCTCAACATAAAATATTTTTAACTTATCACCATAATCATACTTAGATAAATCTTCTTTATACTCTCCATCGAATTTTGTTTCTTTAGGCACATTCAGATGCACTTCATAGTTATCATATGCTTGTTCACATAATGAATCAAGAACCATTTTTAAATGTTTAAATCTTGGAGGTAAAGTTGTTAACGATATTATAAAATTAGTTTCTTGCATCTTTTAAAGTTTTTAATCCATCTTCAAGTTTAATGTAGTTGTGTTCACCGATGTAATTTCTTAGTTTTTCTAATGAGGGTTTTCTCCATTTAGTATCATTCGCCCATGCAGGTTTAGTGTTAATAACTTTAGATGTGTTTCCAAACTCTGCAAGTATATTAACTGCTAAATCACGAATTGTAATTTCTTCATCAAATCCAACATTTAAAACCTCATCATCACAATTTTGAATTAACTTATAAATAATATCTACATGGTCTTTTACATGACAGAATGAACGGGTTTGAGAACCATCACCATAAATAAAGAATTCATCATCATTAGCTCTTTCTATCAGTTCTGGTATAACCTGTCCATATCCATTTGTTGCCATTCGAGTTCCATAAGTATTAAATGGTCTAACAATTACAAAACTTTTTTTGTTTTGTTTACACCATGTTTTTACCATAAACTCTCCGATTGCTTTTGAAGAAGCATAAGAATCTCTATCGGCATCAATGTGTAATTCTATTGGTTGTGATTCCTCAGTTGGTACTTGTGGTTTTGGGCCATAGATTTCAGATGATGATGCATAGATTACTTTTTTTACTGATTTACCAATCGAATCTAAAACATTTTGTGTCATCCTAATATTATCATCTACTACTTTATTTGGAATATCATAAAAGTATCGAGTACCATTAATTGCAGCATAATGAATTACAACATCTAATTCTTTCTTCTCAAAAGATTCTTTTGTTAAATCTTTTTTATAGAAAAAAAACTTAGGATGTTGTGGTAAGTTTTCTCTTTTACCTCTGAAGAAATTATCAATACCATAAACAGTATGACCTTCTTCAAGTAACTTATCACATAAATGTGAACCTAAAAATCCTGCTGCACCTGTTACTAATATTTTCATATTTCTTTTCTCATTCCTTTTGGAACTTTTTTTACAAACTTATCATTTTCCTCATCAATAAATTTAAAGATATCCAAATCTAAATCCATTTCATTTACGATTGATTTCATAGCCTTGGTATCTTTTGGCAAACACATACCACCATATCCTCCATAAGTTTTGTTAACATTTAGATAATGTCCTTCTTGTACTCCATGATACAAAAAAGTATCCTTTATAACATCATAGTTAGCACCAAAGTGTTCCGCAACTTTGAAGAATGAATTAGCAAATGTAATTCTCATCGCCTTGTATGTATTAGAAAAGTACTTCATTAACTCTGCTTCTATAATTGAAACTTTTACTTTATGAACTGGTAAATCACCATGTGATTCTACAATCTTATTATACACTACATCATCATCAGTACCAATTACAAGTATATTATTGTTATATACAAAATCTTCATATGCACATCTTTCTCTTAAAAACTCTGGTACAAATGCTAAAGTTAAGTTTGGATAGTTTTTAACTAATTCATTTGTTGTACCTGGTTTAACTGTAGATTTAACTGCAACAATTCCTTTGTATTCTAATTTATTCAGATTATCTACAACATCGATAACTGCACTAATATCACAATGTTCATTTTTATCTGGTGGTGTTCCCACACAGATGTAAACTATTTCCGAAGATAGCACATCTTCTATTTTTGTCTGGTGTCGAATATCATGACCTCTTGTTGTGTGTCCGATGTATTCAAACCCTTGTTTGATTGCAGAACCAACTGCACCTAAACCAATTATTCCGATTTCCATTTTTTATACTTGTTTATTATAAATTCAACTCTTTGTTTTTGTGTGTGATTCTCTATCACCTTATTATATCCATTTACTGCTATTTTTTCTCTCTCTACATCATTACCTGAGTAATGATTCATTTTGTAAATGCAATCTATTATATCATCGTAGTAAACAATATCTTTTCCATCTTCAAATAACTCATCTAATTTTTTGGATTTATCCAATTTATCACATAGAACCATTTTACCACACGCCATACCTTCAAAGATTCTACGAGTTACTTCACCCCATCTTGAATGTTGAATCACCATCTTTCCTTTGTTAAGAAATTCGGTATGTTCTTTTGGCCCTAAGTTATTTTTATTACCTACTGCACCACCTGCGTGATAAGTAAGTTGGTCTAAAAATTCAGAACCACCTTTACCTCTCGTGGTAACCGCAACATATTCTGATTTACTTTTAAGTGGAACTTGAACTCTTGTATCTGCAAAATGTGTCCACCAATGTGCATCAATCCCTCTTGCCTTGTATTGTTCAACTGAATCAGCATCTGGTGATAATGTTATATGAAACCTTTCTGATTTGGGAAAGTTTCTATCAAAGTTTTGTGGGTCATCTCCACTCTCTTGTACCCAAAATGCATCTACTAAATTTTTATCTAAATAGGTTGAAGTAAATCTACCCCAATCCATGAACAAAACAATATCTGTTTTTGGTTTAGAGTCAATCCATTTTTTTAACTCTTCATCATTCCAATTTTGTAATCTGTTAGAACCTATAGATACGAACTCTACTTCCCAACCTTGAGATTCAAACTCTTTGGCTAAAGATAGTGGAGTTGACCACTCCTCTTGTTCGTATGCGTATATAAAGGTTACTTTCACTTTTTAAGAATTCCTAATAATTGGTGTTCTGAAATTAAAAAGTATTTTTCATCTCCGAGTGTGATTGGGTCACCCACCATATCTTTTGAATACATAACTGTATCTCCAACTTTCACTGTCATTGGTATTCTTTCACCAGTTTGAGAAAATATACCAGTACCAACTGCCAATACTTCTCCAAATACTTTTTGTCCTCTTTGTGAACTATCTGTTAAGATTAATCCACTTTTTGTTTTTGTTTCTCCATCTTGATAAGCAATTAAAACTTTATCTCCTAATGGTTTAAATTTACCTGATTCCATATTTTAAATTATTATGTTCTACTGTTCTATAAATTATAAATGAAATTGTTGAAAAAACTAATGTTTTCCAAATTCTTTTATTCAATATTTTGTTTTCTTTTTCATCTACTCCTACCGCATCTAAGAGAGTTGTTGGTGGTTGTTTATATTCCCACGATGGTTTTACTGATGCACAACTACCAAATAAAATAATCCCACTAAATACTAATGATAAAATTTGTTTTCTCATATTGTTTCGTAAAATTCGTTTTGTTTTTCTTGTTTTTTGATTTGTTTGTGATGATACAGACAATAATTTTCATCGGCGGGAAAGTTAGAAAAAGTATCGTAACCTGTAATCCTTTCATGAACCTTATTCATCCAACTTATATCAACAGTATTTTTATAAATTCTTGTTTGATAATCTGGCCAATTGACTCTACCTTTATCATCAACATTCCATCTCCATTTATCAATATGAGATTTTGTCAATCCTTCAACAGTATTTACTCTTGGTAAATAAATCAAATCAACGGCGTTAGACGATAGTATATCATGAACATTATCTATCAAATGTTCCGCTGGTATTTCATCTGCATCTATCTGAAATATGTACTCTTTTGTACAATGTTTTTTTAAATTGTTTTTATAAGATGCAAAATCTTTATTAAGTGGAAATCCTACAACCTTGATAAAATCCTTGTGCATGTTTTTCATAATCTTCAGATATTCAGAAACTGCTTCTGTAACAGAATCCTCATCATACTGAATCACGATTTCATCATTTTCTCTTAACTTATCTTTAAGAGTATCTATTAAAACTGCTATCTCTGTAAGTTCATTACAGACTGTTATTCCATAACTAATCGATATCATCGTCTTTTATTTCTTCTTTTATAACTGTTTTTCTTTCTTGTGAAGATTGACCAGGTGCAAAGAAATCTTTTAAGAAATCTTTTTCAAGAAATACTTCAGAAATATATGTTAATGAATTTAACTTATAAGTTCTGTAATTTCCTTTATAAACTTTTGGTGAACCTTTTAATATATTATAAACCCCACCACCATCATCGGTTTTGATATTACCAAATGTTTTTAAAAGTTCATCTAAGTGTTGATAATCATCACCAGTACTTTTTCTTTTATCTTTTAACTTACTTAAAAATCCTAAGAAATCTGTAGGTCTTACTGCGTTTAATTTAACTCCATGTAATACATCACCCACTCTACCAAAAAGAAAAACATATGCTGCCTTTCCATCTGCTAAATTTCTTGATTTTCCATCTGCGTATTTATATTGTGAGATTTTGTATAGGTTTCTTAATCTAATATTACTTTTACCTATTCTTTCCTCATTATCAATAATCTTTTTGTATGCAAGAAATTGAGTATCCATTTATTAAAGTTTTTTGATTTCTGGTAATTTCAACTCTACTCTTTCAGGTACTTTAATATTTGCATGTTTTGTTAATATATTACTGAACAAACCTGTCATATGTTTTAGTGAGAAAAACTTTCTTGTATTAATTTTTAGATTTGCACTCTTAATAAGATGAGATTTATAATTATTAAACACATCAAATAATTTTTTAGCTGCATCTGAATAATTTACTGTAAACCATTTTGCATCTTTTAGTAAGAACTGATTTGCTGCCGATGGGTGTATATTTTTCAATTCCCCATCAATGTAAACAGTATAATTTTCTGGTAAGAAATCTGTATGTCCACTCCACTTAGAAACGATTATTGGTTTACCTGTAAGTGTAAATTCACATAGTGGTCTACCATATCCTTCACCTTTCGTAAAGGATACCATCGCTTTTACTTTTGGATGGTGATAAAGATTTGCCATTTCATTTACACTCAAATCACCAAATAACAAGTAGATAGGTGGACATTTATCACCAACCTCTTGAATTATTGAATCAATCTTTTTTGTAATATTTTCTCTATCCATTACAGAGAATCCTGCAGTGGATGTTTTAAGGATAAGACCTGGTTGTTTATCTTTAGGTAAAGATTTAAAAACAGTACAGAATGTTTTTATTGTCATTCCAATATCTTTTCTATCTTCTCCTATATCACCTTGTAACCAATGTCCACACACTAAGAAGTTAAAATCAGTTTCAATTCCCTCCAAAAAGTTGTCAATCTTTTTTGGTGCTTGCCAAGTTTCTAAATCAACACCTTCATGTAAAACTTCTATCGGAGTTGTTATTTTGATTTGTCTAACTAATTGTTGTGTTCTGTTATCTCGTTCATCATAAACTGTATCTAACAAGGTTTGTTTTGTAAATTTAGTTGGAACGATAACTAAGTTCATTCTATTACATCCATCAATAAATTCTTTTGGTGCGATGGTAGTTTCCACTCCTGCAGTGATTCCGATATTATACTTACCTATTGGTTCGAACTCATTTGCAACAGTTAGTTGTACAAAGATATCTGGTTGTTTTTCTATTTGAGTAACACAATTCTCTATAATTTTTTTACCAACATTAGTTGTAGGATTTAATTGATTTTGCGGTGTGTTCCCCCAACGAGTTGGAACAATTTTTATTTCATATTTATCTAACTCAAATAATGATTCTAACAAATCCCTTGCGTGGTCACCATAACCACTTCTTGTGGCAACTGGTCCTTTAAATAATAAAAATGGTTTACTCATTATGCTAATTTATATAAGTTATATCTTTTCTTTGGTTTGAAGTTTTTGATTACTTTCTCAATTCCATCTGCCATACATTTGTTTTGGTTTTTGGCGTTTAATCCTAACTCACCTATAAATGCTTCTCTACCTTTTAATCCAGCCTCTTTTCTTTCTTCAGGTGTTTTATCATACCAATACCTAATAGCATCTGCAGCCTCATTAACATCTACTTTATCATCTATAATATAAGGTGTAGGAACTGAACCAACCATCGTTTGAACTCTTGGCCAAAGTGGTTTTACCCACTCACCATGAGTTACTTTATCTTCCCACTCTCTGTAATTGTGAAGTGAACCTATTTTCTTGTAATCATCTGCAGTGAATAATTTACCATCTGATTTTTTTCTCAATCCACATTGGTCTTGTAATCCACCAGTTATGTTGATAATTGCAGGTGTTCCTGCCATGATTGATTCTGCAGTTGTTAATCCAAATCCTTCGTTACCTGCAATGTTAATTGTACAATCTGCTACATTATAAATGTAGTTTAATTGTTTTTGGTCTACTCTATCTGTTGAGAAAATTATATCTGCAGTAGGTGCAATCTTTTTTTGTACTGCTATTAAATCAGTACCATTTTGGTCTATTGGATTTGTATGCATGATTAGAAGAACTTTATCTCTATCTTCTTCTGATAATCCTTGTCTAAACTTTTCAAACGCCCATATTACATCTGATGGTTGTTTTCTTCTGATGTTTCTATTCATCCAAAACAGAACGAATTTATAATCCTTATCTCTTGTTACTCTGTTTTTAAAATCAACAGGTACATCTACTGGTTTGTAAGTATCTTCATTAATACCATGAGGTACATAATCTACTTGCCAATCTTCGAGTGGAATATTAGTTTTGGTTTTTAGTTTTCCAACTCTACTAACGATACCAGTGGTTTGTTTTGAAATACATCCCAACCAATCACAAGATTCATAGTAATCTCTGTTATACTCTGGGTCTGGTAAATCATCCCAAATGTGATAAAATAAAATCGGAATGTTTTCTCTAACTTCAGATTCTATTTCATACAACCATCTCCAATATCTTGGGTCTGTAAAGTGTAGGATTGCATCTGGTTGGTGTCTCATTATAAGTTGTCTAAGAATATTAGCATCACCGTACCCAGTCCAAGGCACAATCTTTAATGATGCATCTTCTATTCCAGTCTGTTTTCTTAAATCTTCACCCAAATCCATTTCCTTTCCTTGTTCAGGATGTTTGACTGCTGCAGCGAGTTGAACCCAATCAAATCTATCTGCAGTTCCGAAAACGAATTCTTTGGATACTGTTGCGATACCAGATGTCATTCTTAAATCATCTGATAAGAGTAGAATTTTCTTTTTTGCCATTAACCTTTATTTAAATTGTTCTGAATCTTCTTCTATCATTCCAATACATTCTTGGTGTTGCACCCATGAATTTCATTTTTCCAACTTTCTCATTGAAATTATTTCTGATAGAATTTAGTTGGTGATTACCATTATCTTGATTTTTAATATCGTTTGCCATTCTTTTTTTCACAAAATTAAATTAAAACTGAGAACCACTTTCTAATAACTCATTGTACTTGTTAATTTCACCTCTGAACTCTTCATCTTCAACATACTTGTTTAAAGACCTATTGACTAGTTTTTGAAGTGTGATGTTTGAATCAAAAGAAAATTTCTTAAATTTTGAATAAACATCTGTTAAAATTTTTACTGTTGTAAGTTTTGTATTTGCCATAATCTCTCCTTTATGTTCTTATATAAATATATATTTATTTACAAAACATAAAATTAATTCCATGCAGAACAAAGTCCTCTTTGTTTAAACTCACACCAATCACATGGTTTACCTTTATTTGTGAAATAATCCACTAGCAAATTGTGTTTCCCATCATCATTAAATACCGTTTCTATGAAGTTCATGAAGCCCCTCCAAGCTTTGTTGATTGAAGGTTTACCATTTGCCGGAATATGTGTTGATATTCTCGGTATTGGGAAATCCCAATCTTCCTTTATCTTACGCTTAAGTATTTGAAATTCTACATGAACCTTGTCCAGCGGAAGATTATATTTGTCCGAGTATATTTTCTTATATAAAAGTATCTGAGCATTCTTTATTTGGTCTCTTTTTTGATACTTATTCCATCCTCTAGTAGATGTTTTTAAATCAATAATTGTAATTGAGTTATCATATAAGTTCCTCAACACTACATCAACAAATCCGATAAAATGAACATTAGGTTTTATCTCTGCATTCAGAGGTAATTCGATTGCCTCTAACTTCTGTCCTTTCTTAGAATACCACTTAGCTAATTTAGATTTGAAAAACTTTAGAATCTGTCTACCATCACCAAAGAACTCTTCTAACTCTACTTGTGTACAAGGTAATCTATCTCCTTGTTTTTCTTTTTCTTTCTTAAACTCTTCAATTAGTTTATCCTTAAGTAAGATATCTAAATCAATTTCCATCGCATGTTTCTTGGTTACATTGTACATCACATCCAAAAAGTGTTGGATAGTTTCGTGCATTGCAGTACCAAAGATTGTGTGAATGTTACCAGAACTTTCACCTAATTTATCGATGTAATTTAGTTTGTATTTTTGTGGGCAAGAACTCCACATATTGTATTGAGAAAAAGATACTCTACCCATTTAATGATTTATTTACTATATAAATATACGAAAAATTATTGAGAAATCCAAATTAAATTACACTTTTTTTAAGGGCGTTTTTTTCAAGAAAAATAGTGCAACTCCATCGTTCACCATATGTTATAGGTGTTACCCAATGTAATTTTGCTTGGTCAAATATAGATACATTACCAATTTGATTGTTTACTTTGATATCTTCACCATCATTTACCCATAACTCACCACCAGTATATTCAGATGGTTCACTAAACTGAATTAGTATTGTATAATATCTAGCTCTGATTATATCTTTTTTATTTGCTGATAATACATCATCAATATGTGGTTTAAACTCAAATCCTTTTAAGTACTTTTGTAGTATAAATTCATGACCTAAATTATCAACTGATAGTTTTAACTCGTGTAACCAAGTTAGAATTCTTTTTGAAATCCAATTATATTCTTTAGAATTTTCCCACTGCAGATGTTGAGCTAAATTATGTCCTCCATTGGGGTCGTGTTTTCCATCGTTAACACTTGGATGATATGTACCAATAACTCTATCGTCTAATTGAGTTACATAATTTCGTATCTTTAATACTTCATCTTTTGTAAATAAAACTTTCTGATTTAGCATTAATTACATTTTATTCATTGCCTTCCATTCAATACTACCAATCTTTGGTTTGATTGATTTATTAAAATCCATTCCATTGATATCTGTTAGATTTGTTCCTCTTAACTTATCTAGCATACCATTCTGGCCAATCATTACTTCTTTTTGATGATACTCATAAAATTTTGAGTCTGGTTTCTCTGCAGTATAATTTATTATAGATTCTAATCTATTGATTACTGCTGGATGTTTAAACTTACCAACTAAGTTATCTAAGTATTTTAAAACTTTTTTCTTATCGTATTGAGGTAAATGTTTTAGAGATGCCCTAAATGGTGCCCATGCAAAATACCAATCTATTTGTGTTTCATCTGTAATATGTCCACCATCCATCATAAACTGATAGAAATCCCACATATGATAAACATTGTAAACTGTAGTGGTGTATTGAAAGTTATAATTGTAACCTATGTTTGAATCATGAGATGCACCTGGTTTAAAATACTTTCTAATTTCTTTTAGATTCTTGATAAAAGTATCATGTTTAAAACCAGTTCTTTGATATTCACCAACTTCACCAACACCATCACATGAGATAGATAAAAATACTTTTATAAAATCAAACCAAATATCTAAGAAGTTATATTTTTCAAATCTTAATATCGATAGGTTAGTATTATAGTGAATTGATAAATCTTTTTTGTTTGCCCAATCATCTAAATCAACATCCCAAAACTTTCTTGTATTATCTATGGTTTGATGTAAGTGATTTAAAGTTTCTGCGTGTTCAGGCATTATTAAAGGTTCACCCCCTGCAAAATACCAACTCTTTACATTCTTAATATGTGGTTTAAGTTTATCAACCATGTTTGAACAAACTTTGACAACTTTAGTATTTTCTTTATACCATTTATCTTTATCAAAATCTTTATCTTGTGAATGTTGTTCTATTAAAGGTTGGTCTTTATACCACTCTGATGAGAATGTATGATTACACATTCTACATTTGAAGTTACATAGGTTTGAAAAACGAATATCTACATGCTGTAAATCAGTAGTTACTGAGTAATCCTCATTAACATGGGGCATTTCCCACAGAGCGTTTTCATTAAAAGATTTTCTTGGTGAATGTTCTCCTCTATCTTCTCTTTCGTAACAGACATTACACGCAGGATGTCTTTCACCCTCTTCCATTGTTTTTCTTAACTCTTTCATTTGAGGTGAGTTAAAAACTTCTTCAACTGAAGAATCTCTTAAGGAAAGTTTTTCTTTGAATCCACCTGCAATACAACATGGTTTTACTTCACCATTTGGTTCAGCATATAAGTGCATATATGGAAGGATACAACTCGTACAAGACATTACACTTTTAGTTTCAACTTAGTTATTTCTTTTTTATCAATTCCATATTTTTCACATATAGATTTAATTGATTCTCTACCTTCTCGTGTAGAGTATAGGATTTCAACATACTCCTCTGCCTGTCTTAACGAACATTGAAAATCTTCTTTGATTAGTTCAACCATCCAAGATTCATATTTGTTTGTTTTCTTTCCTTTGACATATCTAAGGTAGTGTCTACCTTTTGGGAGTAGTCCTATATAAGCTAAGTATAACTGTTTAGGTGTGAGTTGTTCTGTATATGGTTGTAGGTCTGATAATACCTCAATCCAATTTGAATTCATAGACAGAAATCTATGAATCATATAATTACTCCAAGTTTTTAAATCATCCTCTTCGATTTTATCAAAATAATTAGGGTCTTGGAATTGTGTAATTGCCTTTATATGGTCAAATAAGGTTTTTGCCATCTGTAAATAACTCTTTTATTTTTTTCTTAAAATTATCGTATCCTTTTTTAGCGTTTTCTTCCCACTTCGATGAATCACCATCATCACTCACCCACTTGAATGAATACAACAACTTATTATAATTATTACAAACTTGAGAAATAGAATATAATTCCATATCTACCACATCACAAGTTTGAATCATTTCTAAATATTTTTCTGCGTAATCAGTTCTGTTTTTATCATAGAATTGGTCTGTTGAAAAACATTTGATATCAGATTTACCTTGTAGTTTTAAAGAACCTAATCCATGAAAAGGAGTATGTCCATATTCTGCAAAGGGTCTTACATCTATGTTATTAAAAACTTCACCAACTGTAAGTACTTCTCCTATTTTATAATCTTTTAAATTACCACAAGAACCAAAGTTGATTACACAATCGGGGTCATACTTTTCAATCAACCTCGTTGTGTTCATCGCAGCATTTATTTTACCCACTCCTATAATGTGAATCTTACTTCCGAATATTTCAAGCTCGTTGTGTTCTAAATCAGTTGCAGATAAAAACAAATATTTACTCATACGAAATCAAACTCTTTACATCATATCCATTATAAAGACCTATATCTACTAAAACTAATTTATCAATAATTTGTAAACCATGTAATCTACATAAATCAGTTGCTGCATCAATCGTACCACCAGTAGCAAGTACATCATCTACGATAACACAACTACCTAAATCGTGTTGAGGAAGTATTGCCATTTCTAATTCATCTCTACCATATTCTAATCCATATTCTACTGAATTAATTTCTTCGTTTGGTAGTTTACCTTTTTTACGAATTATCCTAACACCACCTCCAAAATGAAAAGCAAGTGCAGATGCGAATAAAAATCCTCTTGATTCTATCCCAACCCAATAGTTAGGTATCTCTTCTATAAGATTGCCCATATCTTTTATTGCTGATTCAAACGCAAGATGATGTGCTAGTAAAGGTTGAATATCTTTATATATGATTCCTTTCTTGGGGAAATCAGGTATATCACTAATAAAACTTTTATAATTCATTACTTATCTAATCTTTTAATTTCATCTGGTATGAATGCC
>TARA_B100001057_G_scaffold110717_1_pt1 | contig 18247 bp, 28 predicted proteins | sample TARA_B100001057 | Tara Oceans TARA_B100001057 (sample SAMEA2621839) | marine metagenome | biome: marine biome (ENVO:00000447); feature: surface water layer (ENVO:00002042); material: "saline water (ENVO:00002010), including plankton (ENVO:xxxxxxxx)" | depth 5 m
AAAGGTTCCGAGCAAATTTCATGGGTTTGCCAAGGGAGGCAAGACGAATGATGTTCGTGCTCTAAGTGATGGGCAAGAAATACTCGCTGAAGACCTGAAAAAGAGAGCACCACAATTTCGACGGATTAGCAAAGAGTTAGGAAAATTCAATACCAAAAATCCAAAAGCGTCTGTTGAAGAAATATTGGAATTTTTACAAGAGAAAATGTCTTCAATGGAAGGCGATTTTCAAACCAATCTCATGAGGTTATACGTCATACGCGAATTAGATAGAATGATTCAGGAAGAGAAAGAGTCGTCAAACTTGGCTCGTGGAGGCAAGACGATGGACGAAAAAGTTTCTGATAAGATTCGTCTATTGCGTAAAGAAGGCAAGCCTCAAGACCAAGCCATAGCGATTGCGTTGTCAATGCGTGATAAGGGAAAACTTGAGCATGGTGGGAAAGTAAAAGGCTTGGACAAGTATGGCTCTTGGTACTATATGGACGACGACGGAAAGTTGTTTTATCAACCTCAAATGGAAGGCCAAAACCGCGCTCCGAAATGGAGTCGAGATGATGAGGAGTGGATAGAGGTATCGGAAGAGGCATTCAACTCAAAAGAGCGTAAGCAATTTGAAGGCGATATTCAAAGATTGTTTGGACAAAAGCCAAATTTTAGGCACGGAGGGACGACGCACGTTTCTTACGAAATTGTAAAGTCGGAAGACATTGGTTTAGACGCAAAAGGTGGGCTTTTGGACAAAGAGTTCAAATTCGATAAGAATTTTGTTATCTATGTTCCTTCGACATCTAATGTTGGTGATGTCATTTCTGTTCAAGAAATGGAACAACGAGTCCGTGAGGTGGAAGAATTGGTGGCAAACGAATTTGGCGGGTTCACAAAAACGGAAACTGATGGAGGCTACAAAGCATCGTCAGGAGATATTATCGAAGAGGACATTGTGAAGGTTTCGGTCTTCAGCACTAACGAGGCTTGGGAAGAAAACGAAAAGCGTTTGATAAGAGCAATCAAAATTTGGGCAAAGGAATGGGGCCAAGAAGCCATTGGATTTGAATATGAGGGCGACCTGTACTACATCGATGCCAAAGGAAAGATGGAAAAAGGAGGCAAGACGATGACACCATCTGATATTGTTGCTCTTTTGACTGACCGCGAAGTGGCGCAAAAACTTGCAGAGAAGATGATGCAGTCGCTTGAATCACTTGAATATGGAGAAATGTCTGAGCAGGACATGGCAAGAGAGGCGATGCAAGACATTATGCACTCTCGTAAGATGCTCACCGAAATCTTAACCTACGAGGCATGAATTACAAAGTAAAGTCACGCTATCAAACCTTCTACGAGGGCGCAGACCCCGAAGAGGCTTATCAAATGTTTGCGACCCTAAAGAAAGGGGGAATGACAAACATCAAAATGACTCCTGACCTTTCTGCTAAAGGGTTCTTGGGGGACTTTGTGGTCTTGAAAAACAGGCTCATTTTCAACAACGACTATGCCGCAACTCTTGTGAACGAGTACCTTGGAAGGTATGAAACCCCTATTGAGTTGGTCGGCAAAGAAATCATTGTTTTGAACGACAAATTTGTTGCAAAAATTGTATATTTGACGAAGGAATTGTTCAAAAAACCTGCTGAAATAACTAAACTTGCGAAAAATAAACTTGGTATTACAAATGATGTAAAAAAGTATCAAGTTTCCTTGCAGGGGGGTGAAAAAAAGCACATATTTGCCTTCTCCAAAGCCGAAGCGATAGCACAAGCGAAGAAAACAACTGACAATAAAATTCTAAACGTCAAACAACTACAAGATGGCTGACAAAAAACTTGCCCAACTCCGCACCCTCTTTGCGAAAATGCCTGAAGGCGCGGGAAAAGATGCCGTAGCAAAGAAGATTGCAAAATTGGAAGCATCCCAACCGAAGGAGGTTGTGGAAGTCAAAGAAGAGGTGAAGGTAGAAACAAAAAAGGCCAAAGCACCACGCAAGCCAAAAGCGACAAAATCTGCAAGCGGAAAAGAAAAGCGTCACGTCTTTGAAAAAGAAGTCGAAGGCGGAAAAGAGGTAAAGGTTGTGATGGCAACGTCTCCTGAATTAGCGAAGGAAGCTATGCAAGAGTCGGGTTTTGAGTTTGTGAAGACAATTACTCGCGGTCGTAGCCCGAAAGAAGGATTTATTGCCACAGGCAAGGCAAAAAAAACGAAAGCCAAAACACCTGCGAGGGCATCTAAAGCCACGAGAGAGTCGATGGCAAAGGATGCGGGTATGACCGCTGAAAAAGCCGAGAAAGTGGCCTCAAAGGTCGCCTCTTCAAAAAAGAGGGGGCGTAAGCCAATGGACAAAAAAGCCTTCCTTTTTGAAATGCCCTTGAAAACCCAAGCGGGTAAGGTGAAAAGAAAGGTTGTCACCGCCACAAGCGAGGCATCAGCCATCAAAGCGGCGGGGAAGAACTACACGTTGGTCAAGGAACTTGAGAAAGGTGAAAACCCGAAAGTAGGCGTTCAACCAATCGAAGGCTTTGTTGCCCCTGCGCCGAAAAAGCGCGGTCGTAAGCCAAAGGCAAAAACCTTGGAAGAGGTAACGGAAAAGTCAGAGGCTATCGGTGAAGGCATTGCGATTGGGGATAGATACTTTCCCGACGCTGACCTTGATGAAATCTTGAGCGATTTGCTTACGTCTACAAAAAAATTCAAGGACGCGATGGGTACGGCGGCACTTGCCATTTCAAAATTGCAGGAATTTATCAAGTTTGATGGAAAAGGCAACAAGATGGCTCACGGAGGTCAAACACCTGCCGACGTTATGAAGGGATTGAACGATTTTGCAATGTTCGCGTTGAACTTTCCGCCCAACTTTGTGAGTGACGCATTTGATGGCAACCAACACTTGATTCAAAAGTTCAATGACTTGTACGATAGAGTCGGGTCTGATGCAGTTGTGGTCAAGTTTTATGCTCAATTAGATGGTGGGAACAAAAGAATATTGCAAGAGTATATCGCAGACGTTTACGCCGATAAGATGGCAGATGGTGGTCGTGTAGGAGATAAAGATTTTGTGTTAGACCACTATAACGTTTTTGTTGACAAAGACGATTATGAAGAAGGTATGACAGACCAAGTTGCGAATTGGTATAGTTCGGATTACGGAGAGAGCAATAAAAGTTTTTCATCAAAATCTGCTTTGATGGATTTCATAAAAGAAGTCATAGACAGAGATACTAGTGAGGATGATACAAAGGAGAGCAATTTCGATATTGAAAGTGATGAAGATGGCACTACTATTAACTATGGCGTATTGTGCAAATACGATAATTTAGGTAGGGGGAGATATGGCAATTATGAGAAAGCGACTCGTGAAGAAATAGAGCAATGGAAAAAAGGAGATTTAGAGCTATTTAACGTTGGTTTTACATTTAAGGTCAAAGTATTCGAGCCTCGGAAGAGGGCAGAATTTGCTCACGGGGGTAAAACACATCGCCAAGGCTACGACGACAAGTTGGATGAAAGTCTCGCAATAAGGAGAGGTGCAGGACGCTCAAAGCAACAAAGCCGTAAAGACCGACGCGATGAGAGTGCGGCAATGGAGCGTTCTATGGGACGTAGGAAGTATTCATCCGTAGGCACTATGGACATTGATGACCGAATGATTTAATGGCACGAAGTAAAAAACAAAGAGGTGCGTTAGCATCCGCAATCACGTTTGGCTTTTTCATGGGTGAAGCAATCATTCACTACAACATGGGTCAAAAGGCAGACAACCCTGACCATTCATTTGAATTGCCTCCATTGCCTGAACTTGGTAAGATGGCGTTGGTCGTAGGTGGATTCAGTATTTTAAGCGGAGCAGTTATTGGGTTGGTGGATTGATGTGAATAATTAAATTTGTAATCGATTGTATTATCGATAAATTTACATTCACAATAATTCACCTATGGCAAAATTTCCCCATGAGTTTACGATGAAGAAATACAATCTCATCGAGACTGACCTTAATGAAGATTCATACGACGCACTCCAAGATTTTGAAAAATATCTTTCGCACCTTCAGGATTTGAAAGGCAAAGCGGGGGATGCTTGGACGATGAATCAAGAGCAACAAAAGAAAATCAACCGACTCTCCCGTGCAATTTGTTTGGAAATTGAGTACATGGTCGAGGAAGCCCCTGAAGAAGAAAAGGCCAATACAAAGCCCGAAGAAGTAGAAGTTTTAAAAGAAGCCCCTCAACCCGAAGCACGAGAACACGATGCTTCCGACTCTCCATTCAATATCTTTGGATTCTGATGAATGGTTTTATCTCATTAAATCAACTTGCGTATGGTCAACCGACCATTGAAGAGCGGATGGCAATCGACCACGGGACGCAATTCGAGAAGTATGTAAAGGTTTTTGAAAACGACCCATATCCTGAAAATGTTTCAGCCGAGGCCAAGGAAGAGGTATATGAGGTGGTCTCAAAAATTGAAAAATTGGTAAATGAAGAGTGGCGAAAAAGATGTTTTTTTATTGACAAGCAGTTGGGTAAATACTTGAGTGGATATGCTCAAAAAGCAGGAATGAGGCAGTTTAAATCTATTTTTGAACAGGTCAACGATTTGTATTTAAACTCTTTGATTTATCGCATCAAATACCACTACAATCGAATCCGACCGAATCCACTTGCTTACTATTTGAATATGTCACTTACTTCAGCAAACACGCGGACAGGACATTCCCCCTCCTATCCATCAGGACATACGCTTCAAGCACATTTTTTTTCCAAACTAATTAGTGATGTTATGGATGTCCCTTGGAGTGATGACGCAACTCGTGAAGTAGCGGCGTCCCGAATGTCTTTGGGTATTCACTTTAAGTCAGACAATGATTTTGCAGTAAAAATTTCAGAGTATCTTACCCAAACGGAAGAATATCAAATTTTAGTAGAAAATATTAGAAACGAACTTAATGTTTGAAAGCTACAAGTCACAACCTGATTTGTCCCCTCAACAGAGAATGAGCATTTGCAAAAAATGCCCACTATATGATGCAATGTTTGGCAGATGCAGAGAGTGCGGTTGCTTTTTAAGGGCTAAAGTTCAACTTGCCGCAGAGGAATGTCCACAAGGAAAATGGTAATGAGCGCAAAGGCACAAAATATTTTTTACAATTCGCTGATAATTTTTGGTTCTGTATTAGTTGTAGGTGCGCTTCTGATTCAATTCAGAAAGAAGGACTCGCTTTTGGTGCAAGAAGTTTCTCGTGCGGAACAAATGGTTTGACGTGGAGTTTATTTTAGATATTCAAGGTCGTCCCACCCCACGACCTCGATTCAATGGCAAAATGGCTTATATGCCTAAAGCCTACACGGATTATCAAAAAGCCCTTGTCAATTTAATCAAGGCTAAAAATTTATCCAACGGGGATTTTTGTCGAATCCACATGGTTTTCCACTTTGCTTATCCTAAGTCTACACCGAAATACAGGAGAATCGATGGATTGCCTTTGAGACAAAAATTCGATGGAGATAACCTTGCGAAAGGTGTAATGGATGCTTTAGAAAAATCAGGAATGGTAGAGGATGATAGGCAGTTTTATCAAGTTCGGGTGGACAAGTATCGTACAACCGAAACAAGCAAAATTCATGTAAAGCTATGGGAGTGTTAGACCCACACGACATCAAATCTTTTATCAATAGGCATATTGAAGAAATTTGTGAATACTATGGTGTGCATAGAGAACTTGTGTTTACATCACGCAGTAAAGACGAGCGTCGTATGAATGCAATTTTGACGATTGTATTCTTTTTGAAAAAGCATACTATTCTTTCGCATCGAGAAATTGCAAACATTGTTCAAAAAGATGTGTCATCTATTTCCAAATACTACAAATTCTGCATAGATTTGGATGATAAAATCCCTCAACATTCGCGGATTTTAGAAGCGATAGACACACTAAAAATATGAGCGAAGCACAAAGCATTGAAGATATTGAGGTTGAAGAGAAGGAAATACCAAACTTTTCTGAGGTCGTCAATTACAACCCTCTCGCCGACAATGTAGAGGAAAAAGAATATCAAAAAGTTTCCATTGAGGGCGCGGGGCGTTTGCCCGACATTGAAGAGCCTATCTTTTCTCCTCCAACGATTGAGGATATTCGACCCGAAATGTTTGAGGGTGGGGCAGATGATGAAGATGAAATTTTTGGCAAAGAGCGTCTGAATGACTTGCCAAAAGGCGACAAAAAGAAAGCCGCGAAGCAGATGACGGAAATGGTCTTGGAAGGCTATTCAAGCATTTGTTCGTTTGCGGGGGGCTTTGCAAATATGAATGAGGGCCAACTTCTGCAAATGCAGACTGAAGGCAAAATCGACCTTCGTATGGCAGTTCCCGTAAGTCCACAGGAGGCGGTAGGTGTGGTGGACTTTGTTCAATCCTTCAACACACAGATTGATGAGGCTATGGAAGTCTCTGATGAATTTAAGGAAAGTGTAAAAGAGCCTATGACCCGCGTCTTTGAAAAGAAAGGCTTGGGCATGACCGATGAGCAATTTTTGCTTGTCATGTTTGGAAAAGACATCATTACCAAAACCGCAACAACTCTTGCCTTAAAGAAGCAACTTTCACGGACATTGGAATTGGTGCATGAGCAGTATAAAGACGCAGGTTCTCCATCACCACCACCACCCGTTGAAACACCACCTCCACCTCCACCAAGAGCAGAAAACTCTGCACCTGAAAATCGACGAGAGCGGAGAAAAAAGGTCAAAAAAAGCAATAAGGCAAAAATTGTAGCACCCAATGATTAAGGCAGTTGTAAACTTTGACATTGGATGCTACGAACAAGTCCTTGAGCCTTCCTATCCAAATCCAACGTGGGATTTTTATACTTTTACCGACTTGTCAAGCAGAGAGCATCGCAAATGCTCAAATGAATACTTTTTCGAGCCTCTTTTGATTGAAAATGACGAATTGGAAGGTCTTTCGCCAAAAAGGAAGGCAAGTTATTACAAAGCCCATGCGCTAACACTTCTTGAAAAAATTACGGGAATAGACTATGACTTGGTTGTTACCATTGATTCAAATGTTGAAATTGTTGGTGATTTAGATGAATTTGTAGATGCTCACCACTCTAATTATGATATTTCTATGCCACCGCATCCCGATTGTGAAAACTATTTGCAAGAGGTGGAGAAAATCAGGCGTATTCACGAATCAAGCGGAAAGTGGATAGAAACAGATGACAATATGGAAGAGTCCATAGATTTCATGTCATTGAGGGGCCACAAATTTAACAACGGCTATCATGAATCTACGATGAGCGTAAGGACAAACAACAAGAGGGTAAAGTCATTTGAGAAGGCATGGGCAAAGAATTACTTGGAAATGGCAACAAGGAGAGACCAACCTTCGCTTGCTTTTACTCGTCAGGAAAAAAAGTCGCTTTTATTTAACACTTTGCCTCAACCCTTGAATCATACGTGGCAATCCCCATTTTTCCGTAAACCCCACATTTACAATGAAAAAGGCAGTAATAAGCTATAATTTTGGCAATTATGATGTTGTCGCTCCGATTGAATGGAAAACAAGTGGTTGGGAGTACGTTCTTTTCTGCGACAAAGATTTAGAAAATGTTCCTGACGGATGGAAAATTGTCGTTTTACCTGATGACTTTTTTTTCAGCGAAGACCCCAAGCGGAGAGCGAACCAAATTAAATATTCGCCCTTCACAACATTCTTGGAGCAGTTAGACCAAGAATTAGACCTTGTTGTCGTCTTGGATGCAAACATGACAATATGTGGGGATATGGATGGCTTTGTGGACACTTACTGCATGAGTACAATGGATGGGGTGTTCTTAACTCACCCGACTCTGCAAAATGCTTATGAAGACCTCGATTTGTGCGCCAAGTTGCAAAAAGACGACCCTAATGAGTTGGTTAAAACACACACACATCTTGAGTCTCAAGGTTATTCGTCACAAGGGCAATACTTTCAAACGGGGGTAAGTATTCGTCGAAACACCTCTGCGTGGAAAATCATTGAATATTTCTTCTACAAGGAGTATGTGAAATTGACAAAGCGAGACCAACCCGTTATGAATTTTCTTCGTTGGAAGTATGATGTTTTGGATTTGAATTTGATTGATGTCACTCATATCGAAGAATATTTGAGATACGAGAAACACCACTTTGAAGATGTCGTGGAAGCCACCTAAAATTTTAGTTGGTGCGCCGACTGCGGATGTCAAAAACTATTGTGCAGAGGATTGGGTTGAAAATGTAAAACGTTTTCTTTACCCAACTGAAGTCGATGTGTTTCTTGCTGACAATAGTGAATCCAAGGGCAATGAAAAATATCTAAAAAGTTTGGGCGCACAATCCCAAAGGGTAAATTTCGCTCCTGATGACCCTATAATCAGTCGGATTACAAAGGGGCACAATCTTGTTAGGCAAAAGGCATTAGAGGGCGGTTACGATTTTCTTTTGCACCTTGAAACAGACATATTTCCCCCTGATGATGTTTTGATTCGATTGCTTGCCCATCGCAAAGCAGTTGTCGGTGCGAGTTATGACGTTTTCGATTGGCATGATAGAGAGCCTGTTATGATTCAAATCAAAGAAGAACATGATAAGGAACCAAGTGGCGCACACGTCAAAGGCAAGCATAATTTACTTGCGTATGATGGGAACCTCACGCAAGCGTGGGCAAATGGCATTGGTTGCGTTCTAATTCATAAAAGCATCCTTGAACTCATTGAATTTAGGTACGACAAAGACCGCGATGGATTTTGCGATAGTTGGTTTGCTTATGACCTTCGGGCAAAAGGGATTCCAATGTATGTTGACACGAGCATTTACGCTTACCATCAAAACAAGGATTGGAGAAAATTTGGTAATGAATTTGTAAGTAAAGTACACACCTATTGAAATGGCAAAAACAAAAGAACTTTTGATGAAAGAGGTTTCTCCGAACAAAGAAACAAACACTCAAAAATTTGCGGTATTTCAAAACAGGATTTTTAAGCAACAGGGATACATTGATGCCCTGCAAACCCTGTTAGATAAGTCAAAAGAGAACGCCTCATCAAAAAACACCTCTGACCTTGAAAAAGCAAGGCTATGGGTTGACGTATTTGAAGTAGAACAAAAATTGATGGCTCAAAAATCAATTCTTGCTCAACACATTCGGTATTTGCACGAATTGAAAAAAGCTGAAGATGAGCAGGATTTGTAAGTTAGGCGTTGCGGTAGGTAAAAAGGGTATCGGTAAGACATATCAAACTACCGAAATGATGAAGCAGTACGTCCGAGGCGGTAACGGGGTAAAGCCTCGGCGCGTTTTGATATTGGATGTGAATGATGAGTTTGAGGAGTTCAAGGCAATGAGCGTGAAGGATGTTGAAATTTTTAGCGTCCATCCGCGAATCGAAATACGGCGCATTCGTCCGTTTAAGGATGATGGCAAACGAATGACTCTACGGGACATTGCGGACACTCTCTACACAATTTTAGACAAGTATCGAGGGGGTATGTTGCTGATTGAAGACATTAACAAATACATTTCTGACCATTTGCCTAATGACCTTGTAGGTGCGATTTGCACAAATCGTCACACGAACACAGATATAATCATGCACTTCCAAAGTATTGGAAGAATCACCTCGAAGATTTGGCAGAATTTGAATTGGTTACGATTCCATAAGAATAGTGATTCAGTTGAGCGTCATAAAAACAAATTTCCTGACAAAATCGACCTTTTCAGCATTGTTGAAAGCATGGTCAATAAAAGATATTATGACGGGGATTCGAGATTTTTTCTTTATATCGATGTCGATGAGGAGAAGATTCACGGAGCGTATGATGAGGAGTTGTTTAATTACGCGGTGGACGAGTATTGCAGTATGAATCACCGCCAAGTGGTCAAGCCCTACATCAATAAAAGAAATGAAAAGGGGAAGAAGATGTACACGCCACAACAAGCAATTCAAGCCGCAAAGGAGGTGTTCAAGAAAAATTTCTTTCGATAATTCACAATAGTTCACCTCACCATGTGGGCAAAAAGGCAACACAAAGGAGAAGTGTCAAGACTCAAAAAAAAAATTTATATTTAACTGCTATATTTGCAACGAAAATCTTTGGATAGATGGACAAAAAAGAAATAAGTAAAGTGGCGTTGACCATTGTGTTTACGGCACTTGGTGTTGCAGGAGGTATGCTCCTGTATGACCGCGTTTTGCGTAAGTAAGCCCTAATCGGAGCATTATGGTTTCCCCTCCGTTGGTACGGAGATAGAGAATCCGCGAAGAAATAAAGCTACTAAATTCAGTTTTTCAGTAATCTATTAAAAATACGAACATGGACTACAATAAGTATTTCGCCCAAGCAGAGGAGGAAGCTAATGAAAGCTACCTCAACTATGGTGGATACCCTTCAGTCGATGCCGAATTTGACGATTATGTAGAAGCCACAGGTGGTTCACAAATGTTGAACCAAACAGGTGGCGGTGCAATGGGAGGCGCACCAACGTCTCAACCATACATCATTACTCTTTCAAATACCACGACTAACGCTATTAGTTCGAACATCATTGGTAAGGCATTTGCCAACATCACGGCTTCGGGCAATGGTATTAAGACAGGTATGACGTACACGATGGGGGTAAGCGGAACGACGTATGTCGAGTTCCTTTACCAACAACTCAACAAGCCATTTATTGTTGGTTTGACCTATGTGGATGCAACTTCACAAGGACAAGCCCTCAAGACTTTGCAGTTGAAGGTTCGTGATACGAATGGTAATGTTCAGGAAAGAACCATTGTCCCAACCGTTGACCCGTATCAGCAACAAAATACAATTTTGGCGGTTCGCCAATCTTGGAGATGGGATGGATTTACGTCCATTGCCGTCGATGTTGATGCGTCGTCTTCTGTGACCTTCTACTTCTACCCATCCGAAAACGTAAACCTTACTCGCGGACTCGCAGGTCAGTCAGTAGCCCGAGGCTACGGCAACCCGAACGTTGTCCGTCAAGACAAGGTGGTTCTTGGACAGGGTGTCGCACAGGCACTTCAGCAGGGATAATTTTATCACCGATTGACACGGAGAAGGTGAGGGAAATTTTTTCCTCACCTTTTCTTATTTTTATAGAAAAATTTTCGTGAAATGAATCTTTACGCATATATAGCCTCAAACAACCCAAGAAAAGCCAATATGCTTTTGAGAGACAACGGGTTTGGAGAGGGGAAAAGCACAACAGAAATTGAACGGAGGCTCAAGCAATACGTCAGAGAAGAAAAAGACGATGCGCTGAAAGAAATGGCGAAAATCCACCCCGATAAGGACTTACTCATGGGGGATGGAGTAAATCGTCAGCTTTTGAATTACGCAGGAGGGGGACAGGCACAGAACGCAGGGCGTTCAGGATACTTTGGAGAAGAGTTTTTGCAGAACTTGGATACAACAACGTATTACGGCCCAAATGCCGCTCAAAACAGATTTAGACCGATTGCCCCTGACTTTTTCAACAATGCGATTGGAGCCTCGCAAGAGCAATTTCCACAAAACAAATCTATGACCTCTTCTGAAGTCATGGAAATGATTAAACAATCAAACGGGGCAGATAAAAAGAAGGCGGGAGTTCTTGAGTTGTCGCAACAAGACATCATCATGGTCATTGGCTTTGCTTTCGTTGGTTACATGATTGCTAAAAAAGGATTATGAAGAACAAAAGAGAAGCGGCCAAGGTATTAGCACAGGTAATTGACGAGCGCACAACGGATGTGCGTGACGCTTTGTTTGATAGTGGAGTCAACATCAGTCCCAACGCAGACAAAGAAGACATTGTAGATGCCGTAATTCCAAGTCTCGGTTCAAACAAGCGGTTACAACGTAAAATTGGAACGTTGGCTTTAGAAGTAAGTCCTCAATCCTTCCCTGACATTACAGGGAGTCAAATGAAAAGTCAAAGCGGGGGCGACACTCCATTTTTCCAAACTCCCGCAGGACAACAGACATTGCAGACGGGTGGACAGATTGCAGGGGTTGTTTTAGGTAACTTTCTTGCTCAAAAACAAGCCGAAAAAGACGCAGAATTACAACAACAACTTTTGCGTGATAAAGCCATCGCTGACCAAGCAAATTCTGACTTGGTGAAGTCCCAACTTACATTGGAGAATATTCGATTACAAGCCAAAACTGCGCTTACTCCCCAAGCTAAACTATTGATGGGCATTTTGCTTGTCGGCGCACTAGGTGCGGGTTTTTACTTTTATCAGAAGAGCAAAAAGTAATCGATGGATTCCGTTGAAGACGTTGCCTTTGAGGAGGTAGAAGAGGTCAACGAAACATCTGACCATTATGATTCTTTGCCAAAAGAGGCAAAGGAGAATATTGACAAAATACAAGGCAAAAGAAGCGTCTTTGACAATAGCGACACCAACACCTACTTATTAGGGGCCGCTTTGGGTGGTGGTTATGCCGTTTACAAAGGCAAAAAGGTATTGTTAGGCGTGGCTTTTGGTTTGATTAGTGCATATTTTTATATTGAATATTTAGACAAACCCACAAAAGAAAAACCCAATAATGCTGACGGCTAATCAATTTCATAAACAAAGTGGCATCCAAATTGAGTTTGGAGACTTTCTACAACGCATGAAAAATTCGTTTGGAGAAAACTTTATGGAGCAAGTGAATGAAGGAAAAGTAAAACTTCAAGAGGTTCAAAAAGCCTTGGGAATAGAAGTAACGACGAGCAGAGAAGAAAAGATTGCTGACCGCAAAAATGTTCGAGTCCGAAAGGTTGCTCCGAAAACAAAACCCTCTATCCCTAAAGCGAAATCGGCGACGGGCATGAAATGCTCAAGTTGTGAGGCAAGCAAAAAGAATGCAAGTGGCAACAAGAAAAACAACGTTGTAAGAAACATTGTGCTTCTCGCTACCATTGGCGGAGTAGTTTTTTGGGCCATGAAAAATAGAAAATAATGGAGGTAGAGGTCTACATCGGGAGTCAGCCTACAACTCTTGTCATTCCTATTCAAACGGCACAAGAGCATCGAATTGGTATAAAGGTAAAATCTACCGAACATCCAAATACCCTTTTCGTAGACCGATATAAGACCATCTTTGGAAGTATTGAGATTGAGGTAGGGATGCCCATCGCTCCCGAAAAGGTAATTGTAGAAGTATTTAATCAAGGTGAGGGATTAGTGCCAATGAGGGGAGGATTTAAAGTAGGACAAATCCTTCAAAAGCCCTTACAAGCATTACCTCAATGTATTAACTACAACAATCAGAAGATTGCCTCTGCGATTCCTTTTTTTTCTCAATTCAGCGCAATAGCGGGGTACTCCGATGCAGGGGGCAAGGTCTACTATGACCAATCATTTGAGTATGTTATCAAATATCTCGATAGCATTCCTGAAGCACCCGAAACCCCTGCAAGGATTCATGCTGAAAAAGGATTTATTGAAGTGAGCGCAGAATACTTTAGAAGCTATACCATTCCGATGCGTATGGCAGTTTTGCTTCATGAATTTGCTCACTATTGGCTCAACCGAGATATTGATAGTGAAATTGAGGCCGACCTCAATGGCCTTGCTTTGTACCTTTCTTTGGGATACCCGCGTATAAGTGCATTTAATTCATTTACACGGGTATTTATGAACGCGCCAACCAAGGCGAACAAAGAAAGAATGGAAATAATAAAAACTTTTATCAGTAACTTTGATGAAGGGAATCCCCCTTCATTTGGGGAGCCTTTAGCGGCTTTAAGCCCACAATGTCAAAAGAGATTACAATGAGTTTTAAGACCAACAAATCAAGCCCATTTATGGCGTCGATAGACCCTTTCAGGGGTCGCGGAACGCAAGGAGGGTTGAATCATGGAGGCCAATATAGCGTAGATTTTATACTCAACAAAGATTCAAAGGCACAAATTTCAAGGCCGAGTCAGACAGGAACAACATCATATTTGAATGATGCGCCCCCTGTCCCCGCTCCGCGACCAACTCGAAGCAAAAGTGCGCGTGGTCAAATGAAGTCTGCATCGGGTATTGATGATGTTAGCGTGGATAATGAAAACTTTGTCAATTTATCGGGCAACAAAAAGCGTGAAATTGAAAAGGGCTTGGCCCGCTACACTTGCGTAAAAACGGCTCATGGGTCAGGAAATGAAGACTCATGCAACGGCTTTCATGCGATTTGGCAAGCAAGCAAAGTAAAAAATTGTGGTGCTCCCGTCATCGCATCAGCAAGATTGAAATTAGACCAATGTGCAGGTGCTCAAGGCGGGGATGTAGCGCAATGCACGGATGGACTTGTAAATTATGCAGGTTTGGACAAGCGGCAGACGCGCCTCTATGTTCAAGAAGTGGCAAATAGGTGGAGAAATGAACTTGACAACGCGGTAAATGTCTGTCTTTTGAGTGAAGGCACGAGCGGAGACCGAGATGACAATACAATTTACGGATGCACCAACCGAAATGCGCTCAATTACAACCCATCCGCGAACTACGATGATGGCTCTTGCGAATTTGGAACGGATGACACTCCCCCTGACGGCGATTTCGACCAAATTGACGATTTAATAAATCAAAAGTTGGCCTCTTTCTTGGATGGCTTGCAAGGCAATCAATCTCCGACAGGGGGCGAAGAGAGTTTTCAAGACCAAATCGATTATGGCGCACCCCTTGATATGCAAACTCCACCTATGCCCGTGACTAAACAAGCAGGATTGGGTAATATGAACCCCCTTCTTTTGATTGGTGTAATTGCGTTTGCGGGATTGGTTGTTTTCATGGCTAATAAGAAGCCTCCAATGGGTGCGACAAAAACTATGGGATAATGAATACATTTTCACCAACCATAAATGAAGCGGTTTGGAGTCAACTGATGAATCAAACATCATCAGCACCCGCTTCTGACCAATCCTTCAACAATGCAGATGGAAATTTGGTACGGGCAAAGTTCAAAGCCCCCCTCCGTGATGCAGTAAAGAATCTTATTTCTTTTCAGCAACACAAAGAGGGTGAAGTAAAGTGCGCCGCTCTTGACGCAAGTATTACTGAAGGCAATCGATTGTTGGGGTTAGAAAAAAATGATTTGGAAAGTGAGGTAGAAACTCAAGTCGATTTCAAAGTCACAAACCAACGACGCAAGTATGCCGCTCAAATGCTTCAGCAGTACACCGATTCATTAGAGCGCAAGCGCGATGCAAACTGCCGTGTGAGCGGAGAAAAAGCGGTCGATTACGCCGAACGAGACGTTCAAGCCCAATATGATGCTTTGGGCTACACCCCACCACCGCAGTTCACGCCTCAAACTCAACGAGCAGGAATGGGTGGTAATATGATGGTTTACTTGACGATTGGTGCTATCGCATTTGCAGGATTCTTTTTTATCAAAAGCATGACAGGGAAGAAGGGCGCATCAGCGTCGGCACAACCTGCACCTACACCGAGCAAATAAAAAAATGAGGAATAACTCAGGATTTTTACCAAATTTCAGCACAGGCTTCAAATCAGCTTCGGGACGAAGATTTCGTCGTCAGACGGGAGGCACGGACGAACCGATTGGCGGTTGTACCGACATGATGGCGTTTAACTATAATCCAAACGCGACCTTCGACGATGGCACTTGTTCTTATTTGGAAGGTTGTACCGATTACAATGCCAATAACTTTGACGCGCAGGCACAGGTTGATGATGGTTCGTGTGAATACAATATGGGATGTACTAACCCCCTCGCAAATAACTATAATCCGCAAGCCGCATTAGATGATGGTTCGTGTATCTTTCCCGAAGTAGATTATGGCATAGGTGGGTCAAGTGGGGGAGCCTCTTCTTCGGGCGGCAATTACATTGGCGGTTGCATGAACTACAATGCCCAAAACTTCAACCCCAACGCTGACTATGATGACGGCTCGTGCCAATTCCAAGGTGGTTGCACGGATGTAAACGCAAACAACTACGACCCAACTGCGGCATTTGATAATGGCTCCTGTGATTATTCGGGAGGATTGGGTGGTGGTGCGCCTCAAGGAGGATGTACTGACCCCCTCGCAGTTAACTACGACCCTTCGGCTCAATTCGATGATGGCTCGTGTGCAATTATTCAAGACGAAAGCGGATATAATCCTCCAAGCACAGGAACAAATGTGGGCGACCTTCTTGACGAATTAGCAGATGCGGCAGGTGGGCCAACAGGAGGCGCGTCAGGCGGTTCTTCGGGAGGCATGGTAACTGATTCAGAGGGATTTTTTGAAAAAGACCCAAAGAGTAGGCAAAGAAAGAAGCCTCAAAACAGGTTCAGCGGATTTGCAGGACGTGATGAGTGCGGATTTGTTGCTTCAGGTTTAGAAGGAGATGTCTTCACCGAAGGCGCACCCCCCTCTCAACCTTACATTGCATCGGTTGCAAGTGTATGAGTAAACCTCCCAAAATTACCTATGGGCAAAAAGCAAGGGTAAATTTGATAGACAAGAGGAAAATTCGGGAAATACAGGTCAGCAAGTTGAAATGGAACTTGCAGAAAATTTTTGACCAAGACAAAGAGCGTTGACACAGGTTGACGCTTTTTGTTTGGCAAAAAAAAGAAAATTGTATTCCGTATTTTTATTGCGAATTTCAAAACAACAATTATGAAGCACAAAAAATTCAGAGGTATGCACCATGGCATCCACGGGATGAAGAATATGGCGCACATGAAAGGCATTCACGGAATGAAGAACATGGCTCACATGAAAGGCATTCACGGATTCAAAGCGCAGTCAGGATTTGATGGTGGGGCGGTGGATTATTATCAGGCAGGAACACAAATGGCCGTTGCAGTCTTCAATGAAGGTGGCGTAAACGCTTTGTTGGCATTCCTTGCAGGGTACAATTCAGCAGGATAAAATAAATCGATATGCAAGCAGATAACAGACTTTTTGGTTTTCGCAATCAAGTAGGGGGCTTGTTAGATGAGTTGTCTGATACGCAAGACTACTACGAATCAGGTGTTGCTCAAGCCGTAGCCATTCACCAACAAGGAGGAATTAACGCACTATTGGCCTTCCTTGCCAACTATCAGGCTCCATCTGACCAATTCGGTGGTGGAGAACCTGCGGCGGCTTTTGAGGCGGCGTAACGTAAATGGGGCTTTTCGGGCAAAATACCGCGAGTCCAAATTTTAGCACCCAACAAAGACTTTGTTTAGCCTCCGTCCCTACGACCAATACAACGGCAGGGGGATGGCAACAATGGCATCAAAGTTTGGTCAAATGTTTTGGTCGAGCGGGTGCGAATGATATTTGGATGATAGCATGGGAAAGGTATGGGAGAAGAAATCCCAATGCCTTTTCCACGTCTTTGGCTCAATATATGCAAGGTCAAGGAGTTACCCTTACTACTACGGGAGGGGAATCCTTGGCTTTAGCAGGAGCCAATTTCATGTCAAGCGTGGGAGGCTACTTCAACTTCATGAAAATCCTCAATATCGTCGTAGTTGGCGGTATTGCAGTTGGTTTTTTGATGTTGTTGTACAACCTTATCATGAATCCTGAAAAAGCCAAAAAGACGTTAGGCGTAGTAACCGAAGGCGCGATGCTTGCAACCCCTGCGGGAAGAGTGGCATCCGTCGGAACGAAATCCTTACCACAATGACAGGCAAACAAGTAAGAGGCATTATGATTGGCTCCGTCTTGCTTGTCGGAGGCGTGGTCTATTTTGGAAACAATAGACGCAAAAAGCTATTGTTCGGAAAAATCCAAGAAAAAATCACGGAAATCGGAGGAGACTTTTCAGGAGGCGGTGCGTTTGAAATAGGCGCAGACATCTCGAATTGTCCGCTTTCAGACACCAAAATTAGAAGAACGGCTGAAAGAATTTACTCGTCCTTGTATGACGTAGGCTTGTTTGGATTAGGAACTAAAGAAGAGGAATTGTTTTCGACTTTACGAAGCATTCCAAGCCAAGAATGTTTGGCGGCAGTAAGTCAAAGATATGACTCCCTGTATGACCGAAATATGGATGCGAACATTAGACGCGACCTCTACTCTTTGTTTTCAGATAAATATTTGACCGAGTACGAAAAGATTGTAACACAAGAGATTTTTTAATGAAAAAAGATAGCATTTTCTTAATCGGTGGTTTGGCCTTGGGAGCCGTGGTTTTCTTTGTTTTCAAGGATGACATTTTGGGCAAGAAAAAGTCAGCACCACCGCAAACGTCACCTCCTTCGGGCGGGTCAGTCAGCGGAGGTAGTATGAATACAGGCATTGGCGCACCTAACGAAGTGAT
>TARA_B100001057_G_scaffold479596_1_pt1 | contig 18228 bp, 16 predicted proteins | sample TARA_B100001057 | Tara Oceans TARA_B100001057 (sample SAMEA2621839) | marine metagenome | biome: marine biome (ENVO:00000447); feature: surface water layer (ENVO:00002042); material: "saline water (ENVO:00002010), including plankton (ENVO:xxxxxxxx)" | depth 5 m
TACAAAGAAACGTTACCATCCAAACTGGATACGGTGGCGTCGGTGCCCTTTTTCGTAACCACGAAGGACTCGATTTCGCCCGTAAAATCTTCAAAACCAGAGCGGGCTTCCTCGAGACAAAGATCTCGAATCTGAGCTTCGGTCGCATTGACCTCGATCTCGGTAGGACTTCTTGCCCCGACCGATAAAATTACCCTACGGTTAGGGAAGAACCGAAATCCATCCAATTCGGCAAGCTTTACACCTGAGAAAGTAGATACCAAGGGATCCTCCAACAACCTGGCCCAAAAATTACCGGGCCGACCTTCCGTGGGAATACTCTGCAGGATAGCCTGCACGTTGTCGTTGGAACTATTGTCTTTTAGTCTTTCCAAAAGATCTCCTCTTGTGGTCGCCCGATTATAAACGAGAAAAGCCTCGAAACGCCCCCGGTCCAAATTGAAACGATCCAACCCGCCGAAATAGTCATTGAAGGTAAGCATGTCGAAAATGCTTCCGCCGCCGGATATGGCAAGCTCGGGGTGCTCCATCTTCTTGGCTTTTATATCCTCGCCGAATTTTTTCTGCTTGGCCAATGAGGTTAAAGGCAAGAGCATTTCGGCCGGCCCCAAATTGTTTTGACGCATTTGCCTGAGGGTTTCCTGATCGATGGTCTTGCTGCCTTCGCCGACATCCTGGAGGGTATCCTCGGAAACCGTTCCGAAAAAAACCGGAGATGCGAAGCCTAGAATCCCGAATACGACGAAAAAAGGGAGAAACGCAATACTCCCAAACTTTCCCTTGTTAAATGAAACGAATTTAGCCAACCTGCTTCATCTTTTCCCTGATTTAACCGATTTTTGCAACCGATTTTTGTTCACGTTTAGCAAAACCTCCAATAGAGCTTTTGGGTATCTCCGTTTCACCAAACCAAATTTTCATACCGCACATCCCAAACAGACATGACCTTGCGCATCACTCAGTACGGAGAAGACATCCTTCACGAAAAAGGGCAAAAAGTCTCCGACTTCTCCGATGAGCTTGCCAAGTTGACCGACGACATGACGGAGGCAATGCGACACGCCGAGGGCATAGGCCTTGCGGCACAGCAAATCGGACAAGCCTTGCGCTTTTGCGTAGTCGAGGTTCCCGATCATCCGGATTACCCGATTTCCTGCATCCTTGACGGAAAGTCGCTCTCCCCTTCCCTTCTCATGCCCATGCCATTGGCTAACCCGAAAATTGAATTTCTTCCCGGCGACGAATTCTACTATGAGGAAGGTTGCCTCTCTTTGCCAGGAATCAAGGGTGACGTCGCCCGCCCCGAACTCATCCGGGTTGAATATCAGGACCTCGACGGAGTCCCGCACGTTCTCGAATGCGACGGTTTGCTCGCCCGGTGTATCCAACATGAAGTAGACCATCTCGATGGAATCCTCTTCATTGACCGTATGGAAAAGGCTCACTTCGCTGAGATCAGAGACGAAGTCCGAGCCCTCCGGAAGAAAACCCAATCAACGATCAAGGAAGGCAAGCTTCCTTGCGCCTACCCTGAATGAAGCGAGCGACCCGGCAAGGCGAAATCATCCTGCAGGTCATCCGTTCCGCCGGGCGACCCCTCACTCCTCTCGAGATTCACAAGCGGGCCACCCGGAAAAGCCCGGCAATCGGGATCGCAACCACCTACCGGCACCTCAAAAGCCTGGGGGAAAGCCAAAAAGTCGTCGGCGTTGACTATCCTGGTCAGCCCCCGCGCTACGAATGGGCCGACGGAAAAGACAAGGTACACTTTTCCTGCCGTTCCTGTGACAAACTATTTGCTCTTGAGGACACCACGGGTGACTTACCCCCCGCTCAAGCCCCCGTTGGATTCGAGGTTCAGGGATTCGAAGTTATGCTCTATGGGAACTGCCCGGAGTGTAAAGAAAGAAAACAAGCCTAGAATGAGTAGCGTAAACCGACTCTCGCCTTCCTGCCCTCCCCGGGATACAAACCGGTTCCAAAGGCCGTAGATAAGTACTCTTCATCCAATAAATTCTCCACACCCCCAAATAGGGTAATGCCTTGGGACAATGCATAATTGATTCCCAGGTCATAGAGCCAATAATCTTCCATTTTGACAGCAGTATTTGTAAAATCACTACCGCGAAAGCTTTCTCCCACATACGATCCTCCCAAACTCAAAATTAATGAATCAACGGGGCTCAATTCGACAAACAACCTAAGTAAGCCTTCGGGAACCAAAGGTACCCTTGACCCATCGTAATTACCTTCTTCAAAAGTGGCTTTGACATACTCATAGCTTACACCTGAACGGATCGATTCGGTAATCTCCCAATCCAAGGAAAGGTCTAGTCCTATGCGACTATTTTTGGGTAAGTTTACATTGGAACCAAACATACCTACAAGAGGGTCATAAATAATTTCATCCTCCATCCACTGTCGAAAAATACGGCCGCTTAAGAAAATTCGTTCTATTGTCCAGTCCGTTCCCAGTTCGACTTCGTACCCGTTTTCGGGTTCCAGGTTTTGATTAATTGCAGGAGTACCGAAATCCATATATTCGTCCGTTGCAGGATAGCGATAAAAGCGGCGGATAGTCCCATAGATTCTATTCTCTCCGCTAAATTCACGAATCAGACCAATCCCTCCCGCCCATTCGTCCTTATTTACTTCATTCAACTGGGTGCCTGAATAAACTCCAGAGTTTTCTGCCCTCTCAAGCCTGAGGTTTCCATTCAAATTCCATTGATCTGAAAGCGGTAATCCGGTCGAAGTGAAAAACGCCAATGTTTTTCGTTCATAATCTCTACCACCCCAATTCGTTTTTTCCTCCAACATGTCTTTGGAGAAATCCAAGCCAAATATCCAAACGGCTTCATTTGAATCGTAGTGCAATGCCGGACTGAAGGAAAAAGTTTCATATACTTTATCTGCAATCCAAGACTGACTGGGCATATTAACATTCACCTCGCGATCCTGATATCCCAATCTATTTTCCAAACGCCATTGATCATTAATATCATATCTCAGTCCTGCCCGTCCATGGGAAGACCTTTCCTCACCTCGATCGTTGGGATCAGTCGTTTGCCTCCGGTTAGCAGCCAAAGCACTGGCATTCAAATCTCCCGGGAAACCAAAAACGGTATTCGACAAACTCCAGGAAAAGTAACCACTGAAATCGGATTCGCTTCCCCAATCGAGTCTAAAACCACCGGCGTCTGTCTTGTGATCTCCATTAACTCGGTATCCATCCGACTCAATCCGCTCCCCAAAAAACGTTAGGCCAATTCCCCCAAGCCTTTGTGAGTAGGCGCCTCTTGCATTGAAAGTATCAAAACTTCCGGCACTGGTTTCCAAAGTACCAGTAGGCTCAAGCTTTGGTAACTTAGTATTGATTTTGATTACTCCCCCAACCGCATGGTTGCCAAAGGTTCCGGACTGCCCACCGCGCACCACCTCGATGGACTCCACTAATGCAAGGGGTATAGAATACCAATTGATTGCTGACATATCGATTGCATTTAATCGATGTCCGTCTAAAAGAACCAAGGTACGCAGTCCTCCATTCTCCCCAAAACCACCCATGGAAAGGGTCGATCTTGCTGAATTCCCAGAAGTTGACCGCACCTGAAGGTTGGCTTCCCTCCGTAATAATTCGACTAAATCAGCAGCACCAGACCGTTCAATCTCATTTTGATCGATGACTTGAACTCGAGAAGTTAATTGCTCTGGTGAAGCCTCTAATCGAAGAGCGGAAACTTCCATTGGTTTCAATCCTTCGGGATCTCCATAAAGAAAAGCTCCGGCGATCATTGCAATCGCTGTCGTTATGCAAAAGAAGTTAGGAGTCGAAATTACCATACCCTTATTGATAATCGATTCTCATTTCTTAATCAAGCCTCATTCTGGCTCATTCCGAATTACCCGATCGATTCAGTAGACGTCCTTAAGATAGCGTTTTTCCTTTTGCAAGGCCTTGACCCAGCCGACAGCCTCGTCTTCAGCCATTCCACCTTTCTTCGAGGCAATGTCACGCAGGGCTTTATCAACGTCTTTGGCCATGCGGGAGGCATCCCCGCAAACGTAGAAGACGGCTCCGTCCTGTAACCATTTCCAAAGCTCACTTCCACGCTCGGTCATTTTGTGCTGAACATAAACTTTCTCCGCCTGGTCGCGAGACCAAGCGAGGTCCAACTCATGAATCGTATCGTCCTTGAGGTAAGCTTCCCACTCTTGGCCGTAGAGGTAGTCCGTTGAGGCGGAACGGTCCCCAAAGAAAAGCCAGTTTTTGCCGGTTGCCGCGGTGACCCGCCTTTCCTCGACAAAGGCTCGAAAGGGAGCGATCCCGGTACCCGGGCCGACCATGATAATCGGAGTGTCTGGGTTTTCGGGAAGTTTGAAATTCTTGTTCCGATGAAGGTAACAGGGAATGCTCTCCCCCACCCGCTCCGCAAGATAGGTGGAACAAACTCCTTTGCGCTTGCGGCCGTGCCCCTCGTAGCGCACCACGGCAACGGTGAGGTGGACCTCGTCGGGGTGTGCTTTCAAGCTGGACGCAATCGAGTAAAGCCGTGGAGGCATGGTACGGAGAAGCCCGACCAAAGCCTGAGCCTCGAACCCGGGTTGAGGGAACTCGAGGAAGAGATCGATCAGTTCGCGACCCCACATGTAATCGATGAGGCTTTCCTTGTTCTCGATCTTGAGAAGAGCCGCGAGTTGGTCGGACTGAGCGAGTTCGTTGAATTTCTTGATCTGAATCTTGCTCAAGACCGTACAGGCCAAGCGGTCGGAGAGGGCGTTTTTGAGAACATGGGGTTCCTCGCCGAGAAAAATGCTTTCCTCACCCGAAAGTCCGACTGCCTGCAAGAGGTCGGAAACGACCTCGGGGCAATTGACGGGCAGCACGCCAAGGGAGTCCCCTGGTTCGTATGCCATTCCGCTTGCCTTGAGCGACAATTCGAAATGACAAGTCTCCTTGTCCGAACCTTCCGTCATCAAGCGATTGACGAGAAGTTCAGATGCGTAGGGATTATCCTTGGATGGTCCGTCGGGCAAATGGGTCATGATAAGATTGGAAAATGCGTCCTCTTTTTGGCAAATTCAGCCCCATTGTCCAAGCGAAATAATTATTGAATTTTCATTAGTAATGAAATTGCCCGTTGGGGAGGACTTCTCTATGTCTTTCAGAATGACGGGTTGGTTATCGGAATTCAGGGAAGACGAGGCCGAGGAATGGGGCAAGGTCATGCTTTCCCATTCCTTTGACGAGAAGGAATGGAAGAATGCCCTAACTCGGTTGCAGGAGCTTCTGAAAGAAGATGGCAAACAAGCGGAGGAAGGCTCTATGCGGTCTTATCTGTCCTGTTGCGCGGAGTCAGTTGCAGGTAGTCACCCGGTGCCCTCCCTGCAATCGTTGGTCGAAGAATTGTACGAAGAGTACGGGATGGAAAACTCAAAAGATTTGATCAAGTAGCCCGCAAGAGGCCCTGATGAGCCTTGGACACCTCGATGTATTTTTCCGCCCACTTGCGCAGCCCTTGGCGTCTTTCGGGTGACAGTGGATTCCGAATGGTTGCGGGTATTCCGGCAACCAAGGAACCTTCGGGCACTTCCATGCCCTGAGGAACAACCGATCCAGCCGCCACGATCGATTGCCTTCCAATGCGGGCTCCGTCCAGGATGGTTGAGTTCATGCCGATGAGACATTCATCCTCGATAACGCAGGCATGGATGACCGCTCCGTGACCAACGGTGACGCAATGGCCGATTTCGAGTGGAAACTCATCTGACAGGTGCCCGATTACTCCGTCCTGTAAGTTCGTTCCATTCCCTACCGAGATGAAATTGATGTCCCCGCGCAAAACGGCTCCATACCAAACGCTGGCTTGGTTCCCAAGTCGGACGTCACCGATAACGGTCGCGGAAGGAGCGATGAAGGCTCCGTCACCTAAAGCTGGTGTCTTGTTCAGGTAGGTTGCGAACCGTTCAGGTAGCTTCAAGACCTTCGGAAATCAAGGAAGGTAGTTCTTCGCGTTCTGAAGATCGGCTACTGGCACGCTTCGCAATCTTCTCCGTTCATCATGGCCTCAATACTGCAGGCCTTTTTCTCGGCATCGGTGTACTCCTTCTTGGCCGAAGGCTCCTCTGCGACATCGGATGACAAAGGTTTCTTTTGCTTGAGATCAACCGTTGCCTTCTCAATGTTCGAGGCTCCAAGGGTACGCAAATAGTAGGTGGTCTTCAACCCTTGCCTCCAAGCGGCTCGATACATGTGTGAAAGAGCCTTGAGGTCTGGTTCGCCGAGGAAGAGATTGACGGATTGGGATTGGTCGATCCATTTTTGACGACGAGCTGCGGCGGCTATAACGAACTCGAAGGAAACGTCGAAGGCAGTCAAATACTTGCTCTTGATCCAATCGGGAATGGTCGTGATGTCGGAGAGCTCACCATCGAAATACTTCAACTGATCGGACATTTCTCGATCCCAGAGACCTTCCTTCTTCAAGTCAGTGACGAGAAAGCGGTTCAAGACCATGAAGTCACCGGATAAATTACTTTTAACGAAAAGATTTTTGTAAGTAGGCTCGATGCAAGGCGAAGAACCCATGATATTCGAGATTGTGGCGGTGGGGGCAATGGCGATGACGTTACTGTTGCGCATACCGTGCTTGGCTATCTTGTCACGAACGATCGACCAATCCATTTTCCCTTCTTTGGGAACTTCGACTTCGCTGCCGCGTTCTTTCTCGAGTAACTCGAGTGAATCTTGAGGCAAAATCCCCCTATCCCATTTGGACCCTCGGAAGCTCGAATAGGAACCACGCTCACTGGCCAAGTCGCTGGAAGCTTCATAGGCATAGTAGCAAATGGCTTCCATGAACTCGTCGTTGAACTCGACGGCATCTTGCGAAGAGAAGGGTATGTTTTTTAAGAAAAGAGAATTTTGCAAACCCATGACGCCAAGGCCTATGGGACGATGTCGCATGTTGGAGGTTTTGGCCGCATCGGTCGGATAAAAATTAACGTCTATGACATTGTCCAAAGCCCGGACGGCGGTGCGAATGGTATCCCTCAACTTGTCGTGGTCAATTGCTCCGTCACTCTTGAGATGGGAATCGAGTACCACCGAGCCAAGGTTGCAAACGGCCGTCTCATCCGCTCCCGTGTTGAGTGTGATTTCCGTGCAAAGGTTGGAACTGTGAATCACGCCGACGTGATCTTGGGGGCTTCGGATATTGCAGGTATCTTTGAAAGTAATCCAAGGATGTCCCGTTTCGAAAAGCATTTTCAACATCTGCTTCCACAGATCGAGAGCTGGCATCGTATGCCCCCATACTTCACCCTTTTCTGCTTTGGCTTCGTATTCGGCGTACTTGTCTTCGAAAGCCTTCCCGTACAGGTCGTGGAGTTCGGGCACCTCGTTGCTACGAAACAAAGTCCAATCCTTGCGGGCTTCCATTCGTTTCATGAACAGATCGGGAATCCAATTCGCCGTATTCATATCATGGGTCCGACGACGATCGTCTCCGGTGTTTTTGCGTAGTTCGAGAAACTCCAATACGTCGCAGTGCCATGATTCTAGGTATGCACAACCGGAACCCTTCCGTTTCCCGCCCTGATTAACGGCGCAAAGCTGGTCGTTGTGCATCTTGAGAAAAGGAATGACCCCCTGACTTTCGCCATTCGTCCCGGCGATGTGACTGCCCGTACCTCGAACTGAGGTCCAACTTCCGCCAAGGCCACCGGCCCATTTGGAAAGAAACGCATTTTCGGCGATCCCTCGGTACATAATCGATTCGATCGTATCGTCTACTTTGTAAAGATAACAGGATGAGAGCTGTGAATGAAGAGTTCCCGAGTTAAAGAGCGTGGGGGTTGAAGAACAAAAGCGCCGGCTCTTGTATAAGTTGTAAAGAGCGATAATGCGGTCTTCGGGGCTTTCCTCATGGGCGAACACACCCATGGCTACACGCATCCAAAACAATTGGGGTGTCTCCAGTCGCTTGGGCGCATCGTTTGTCTTGTCGACTACCAAGTAGCGGTCGAAAAGCGTTTGGATACCAAGATAATCAAAATCAAGGTCGGCTGAAGGATCAAGTGCCTCCGCTAGTTTTCCAATATCCAACTTCAGGAGTTTGGGGTCCAATCTTTTGATCTCAATGCCTCTCTTGAGGTATTGCTTGAGACCGGCCGAATGAAAGCCCTTGAGTTCCTCGATACTGTTCTCCGAAATATCCCATCCCAAGACCTCTTCGTAGACGTAGGAGAGAAGAATACGAGCGGCGAATTTTGCGAAGTCTCCATCTCTCTCGATCAGGGTCTTCGAGTTCAATATGATGGTCTTGCGAAGATCGTCCTCACTGATTTCTGAAAAAACGGAACGACGCAAACACTCCTCGATTTGCTCAGTCGTCATGCAGAGGTCGAGCCCGATTGATCCGAATGCAATTCTTTTCTTCAGATCGATACCGTCCCAGAAAAAGGTACTTCCGTCCTTTTTCTGAACCACGATCATCGAGTCCTGCTTGATTTCGTCGCCGGTTGCTCCGGTCTCCCTTTCGATACGACGGCGGGCGCGGTACAGGATGTAGGATTCAGCCACTTTGAAGTGACCCTTTCTCATCAATTCTTCCTGAACCAAATCCTGAACGTCTTCAATGTTGATGAAGGCTTGGCCAGTGGATAGTGCTTTGCGAGTAACTTGTCTTGCCAAGTCGACAGCAGGTTCTGAGTCAAACTGGAGAGAAAGAAAAGCCTTCCGCATTGCGACTTCTATCTTGGAATAATTCCAAGGAACCACTTGACCACTGCGACGAATCAGACGTATTTGCCCGGTTCCGTCTTCGAAACCGTTTGATGCGAGGGCCCTGCCGTTGCCGTCGTTGGACCTGGAGATCACCAAACTTTTGGCAACGTCGTACGCATCATTTTCAACCAATGCCTTCTCGATCAAACGATGAAGTTCGTCAAAGGAGAGGCGGGGGGCTCCGCCTTCCTCCTCTTCAGCCATCCGCTCGATTAAGCGATCGGCGACGATCCGGGCGGACTCCACCACGAGCGCCCGGTTCTTTGGGGTATATATTTCGTTTTCTTCCCTTGAAATCATTAGGTTGGTCAATGCCTCCCCAATGACTTCGGCCACCTCGGCGATGTGGAAATCACGATCACCCGCGCCATCCGTAATGCGTACTTTCGGTATTTCGAAACGATTGTCCCCCAATGCTTCCGCCCAATCAAAACGGGGTTTATTCTCACTTGGCGTTCCCGCCGCCTTGGCCAACAACCTATCTTCTTCGAAAATCGTATTACGCATAAATCTCAAGCTCCCATTCTAATCAATTAACTGTTATAAAACTACCAACCGAAATCAAAGTTCGTCGTCCGAAACCTCAGCAAGAGAGGAAGACTTTTGATATTCGGTGACTCGTCCCTCGAAGAAGTTTTGCTCCTTCTTAACGTCAATGGTTTCCGCCAACCAAGGAAAAGGGTTCTCCAATCCGGGATGCAGGACATCGAGACCAACCCCGTTCAACCTGCGGTCGGAGATGTAATCGATGTAGGTGCAGAACTCATCGGCACTCAAACCAACCGCATTTACCGGAAGGCAATCCCGAATGAATTCTTTTTCCAACTCTACCGCCTCTTTCATCAATTGGCAAAGTTCATCCTTGAATTCATCTGTCCAAATGTCGGGATTTTCCTCGATCAAAACACGCAACAAGTTACGGAATAGTTCAATATGATTGGATTCGTCTCTCAAGGTGTAGCGGAACATCTGTCCGACGCCGGGAAATTTGTTTTGACGGGCCAAACTGAGAATCATGCCGAAGAGGCCATAAAACTGGGTGCCCTCCATACATTGCCCGAAAACAAAAATATTTTTAGCAAGCTCCTGCTTATTAACTAGTTGCATAAGATCAAGATCCCGCCTAAGACCTTTGGAAACTTTGGTGACGAACTCGTTTTTTCTTCGAATCGTCTCGATTTGCTCGAACATCGCCTCACACTCGTGGGGATTGATTCCGAGTGAACTGATCATGTAGAGCAAACTGTCTGCATGAATATTTTCTTCATGGGCATGACGGCCAAGTACCAGTTTGAGTTCCGGCGCGGTGACCAACTCGCGTACTACATGTTGAATATTATCTCCCACTATACCTTCGGCGGCCGAGAAATAGCCGATACCCATCATTATGATCCATCTCTCTGCGTCGCTTAATTCGGTTGAGCTCTTCCACTGTTCGAGATCTTTTTGCATAGGAACATCCTCAGGTTCCCAATGATTTGCTTTCATTTTGCGATAGAGGTCGTAAGCCCATTGGTACTTGAGCGGCAAAAGGTTGAATGCCTCCGATGCTCGTCCATTTATCACCATCTTTTCTTGGTAAGCGCGAACCGCCTTTTCTTCATCGAGAACGAATGTTTTGTTACCTATAGTGTATGTTTTTTCCATCAGCTTACCTTTTTCCCACAGTGTTGTTTTATTCTTTGACTCGTTAAATTTTGATGCGTTTGTGAATTCCTGAAGCCAAAATTGAAATCGGGTTTCCCTTACTCACCTGACATTCCATGACTCTGCCGATTGACGGGGAAAAGAAAAGAAAAAAATGAAAAAGCATGATTTTTTTTATTTTTACTCACACAATATGCAGTGTTTGCCGTAGAATAGAGACACCATATCTAGTAGTGTTAATAAGTTTTGTAAAGAAACGGTTGATTAATCATCCTGTGCTATCCAGCCAAGACGAAAAGACAAGAAAAACGATTTTTTGCTATTATTCCAAGCTTAAGTTATTCGAAGTTATACGCCATTTCCGTGTCAGTTATTCACAATGCCTCAACAATTGAAAAACAAACTCGCAAAGACCATTAAGCAAAATACACTATTTTTACTTTTAATTAGTTCATCCTATTACAAATTGAGTCTTTCAATTCGCTTGAATGTCATGATAATCAAGCTCTTCGAGGAGAAGAAAAGAGATGGAAAGTTGAAGTTTTTTGACAGAGCCGTTACAGAAGATCCTGAAAACGGGACTGATCTTTCGTGGAAGCTTCGTCCGTAATGGAAAGATATTCACCAATCAGATAAATCGAGCCCGTCACCAGAATAGTCTGATTTTCGGGAGTTTCATCCAAATATTCTTCGATCCGCGTGATGACTCCCTCGGCAACCATGTTCCCAAAGTCTTTCGGAATCAGTCCACGAAGCAAACTGATAGCGCACGCCCGTGGCTGTGTTGGCTCAAACAACCTGAATCCGCTGGCAAAAGGAAGGACTGCCGCCACAACCTCCCTGGCCCGATTCTCTTCAAGCGAGCCTAGCCAAACTTCGACCTCCTCCCCTAATGCCAGAAGGTTTCCCCGAAGGGCTTGGGCAGCTTCCTCGTTGTGGCAAGCATCCAAAATAATCTTCGGCTTGCCTGCAAGGACTTGCCACCTACCCTTGAGGCGAACTTCGGTCAAGGCAGAGTAGGACTTCCCTGAATCGACGGGAAAATTTTCTTCCAAAATTTCCGTCGCCCGTATCGCCAAGGCGGCATTTTTCTTCTGATAAGCTCCTACCAAATTCGTCTCGGGAAGTGGTTCCTTGGATTCGTCCCTAGCGGCAAGCGAACAAAAAGGAGCTCCTTTCTCATGGGCAATTCGTTCGACGACATGGTTGGCTTTCGGCTTAAGCCAGCCAGTAAGGACTGGCCTGCCCTTCTTGACAATGCCTGCTTTTTCGCCCGCTATCGCCTCGATTTCGTTACCTAGAAGATCGCAGTGATCCTTGGATACGGTGGTGATAATGGAAAGTTCCGGATTCACCACGTTGGTCGAGTCCAACCTTCCACCCAACCCTGTTTCCAAAATGGCAAGATCAACTTTTTCTTCCTTGAATTTCAAAAAAGCCACCGCCGTCATGAATTCGAAAAACGTTGGATGCATACCGGGTTCGTCGTCTTCCATTCGTTCGGCCACGGGTTTCAATTCAGCCACCCGTCGAGTAATTTCCGGCATGGGAGTAATCTTTCCATTGACCCTGATTCTTTCACCCAATTCCACGAGATGGGGAGAGGAGAAAAGACCTACTTTATAACCATTGGCCCGATAAATCGCATCGAGCATCGAACAAACCGATCCTTTGCCATTCGTTCCCGCTACGTGGACGCAAGGAAAGCTTTTTTCCGGTTTACCCAAATGTAAACATAACCGCTCCATTCTCTCCACTCCGAAGCTTGATCCACGGTTACGGAGCGCATAAAGGTACTCCGAGATATCTTTCACGCTGATTCCGGATTGGTCGCGAGGAAAATACTACCCCTTGGCTCAGTCGTTCGCTTTTCTTGCGGAGGGGGACGTTTTAGTGGAACCACGTTTGGCCTTGGCGGTTTTTTTACGAGTTGAGCGCTTGATCGCGTCAACGGGCTCTTTACCCTTCAGCGAGTGACCCAGGTGGCTGATTAGAGATAGTAAACGGTCACGCATTTCGTGCCGCGTGACGATTTGGTCGATCAAACCATGTTCGAGCAAAAACTCGGAGGTTTGAAAACCTTCAGGTAAATCGGCATGGGTGGTTTCCTTAATCACGCGGCGACCCGCAAAACCAATCAAGGCTTTCGGTTCAGCGAGGATGACGTCTCCCAAGGTGGCGTAACTAGCCATCACTCCGGCCATGGTCGGATTGGTCAGGATGGAAATATAAGGGATGCCTGCTTCCGACAAACGAGCCAAGGCGGCACTTGTTTTTGCCATTTGCATGAGGCTGAGGATACCTTCGTACATACGGGCTCCTCCCGAAGCGGAAACTATGATTACGGGCATGGAAAACTCCAACCCGCGCTCGATCGCCCGGGTGATTTTCTCCCCCACGACCGACCCCATGCTTCCACCCAGAAAACGAAAGTCCATAACCGAAAGGCTAACCCATTTTCCACCCATCTTTCCGACTCCGCAAACGACCGCATCTTCCAACCCGGTCTTTTCCTTGTTCTGTCCCAACTTGTCTTTGTAAGAAGCCATACCCTTGAAATCGAGAGGGTCGGTCGAACGAAGGTTTGAATCCCGCTCAACGAAAGTCCCCTCGTCGACAAGGGAGGCAATGCGATCCGGAGCGGAAAGCGGAAAATGATATCCACTGTTGGGCACGACCATAAGGTTGTTTTTCAACTCCTTGGCAAAAACCATCTCGCCGGTCTCCGGACATTTCGTCCAGACCCCTTTGGGGACTCCCTCTCGGGACTTTACCGTTACATTCGAATATTTGGGTTTGCTGAACAATGCCATGTTTAAATATTTACTTATCCGTGCCCCAAGGCCAAGACATTCACTTTGTCTATGCCACTTTCTACGAGAACTTGGGCACAGGAGTCAAGAGTTGCTCCGGTCGTGAAAACGTCATCGATGAGAACCACAGGAGTTTCACCTTTAAAACTAGTTCCCGGTTTAAGGGCAAAGGCATTTTTCACGTTGGCTTTTCTTGCCCAACGGTCCAAGCGAGTTTGGGTTGGCGTATCCCTTTTGCGCTCCAACACCTCCACCACCTCCGTCCCAGCCCCTATTTCTTTTCTCAAGGCGTGCGCAATCCACGAGCTTTGATTAAAGCCTCTCGAGCGCATTCTCTTTCGATGCAGAGGCACGGGAACCAAAACCGAGCCTTGGAGAAACTCACGAACACCGGGTGTTCGGTCGAGCCAATGAGCCATGTCTCCAAGAACTCCACGCACACCGTGGTATTTTATTTCGTGAATTAATTTCTTGGCCGTTCGATCCAATACGAAAAGGCAACGACCTGAATGGAAGCACGGATCACTCTCCCGGCAACCGGCGCAGGTAAGTCCTTCGAAACCCAAACCCGACATCGGAAGCCCGCAACGCTTACACCCGTTTGGTTGAACCCAGGCAACTTCATCCAAACAGGCCTCGCATACGTAGGTATTTGGATCCTGATAGGGAGGGCCCTCGCAAACCGGGCAGTTTCCCGGAAACAAAAAATCACCCATCACATTGAGCAATCTCCTTAACCTGACTTTGGGCAAAGAAATCATTTTGAAACGGGGCTCCGGTAAAAGACCTTGTCGAGGCAGAGACCTTTGGCAGGGGCGCTTACGACTCGTTCGATTCTCTTTTTCGCCTCAAGCATTTCCTTTATCTCAAAAGGCTCGATTTTCCCCGCCCCCACGTCAAGCAAAGCTCCGGCAATACTCCTGACCATCTTGTAAAGAAAGCCTTCGCCCCAAACCAGAATATCGACCGATCGGGCACGGTTGAGAATTCTGATATCCCATACCGTACGGACTGAACTTTCGACTTTTTCATTTCCACGGGAAGCGGCAAATGAAGAAAAATCATGCGTACCGATCAAGTCAACCGAGGCGGCCTTCATTTTTTCAAAATCGAGCTTTCGGTTCTTCAAAGACAGGACAAATCGATCCTCTTGCGGCATGGCCCAACCAAAAACGCAACGGTATCGGTAGATCTTTCCCTTGGCCGAAATCTGAGCATGAAAATTAGGACGAACAACTGAAAGAGCACGAGGGCTGATTCCTACCGGAAGATGAGACCTCAGAGCCTGCAACATTTTTTCCGGACCGTGTTTCCAGTCCGCATCGAAATGAAAGACTTGCCCTTTGGCATGAACCCCCGCATCCGTACGACCAGCTCCAATCGTCCGAATCGAATGCTGGAAAATCTTTTCCAACCCCATCTCGATCTTGTCTTGAACGGCATCCCCGGAGGGTTGCTTTTGCCAACCGGAAAAATCAGTTCCGTCATAGGCGCAAATGCATCGCCACCTGGTCGTCATTCGATTTCTTTTCCTCCATCCAAGAAATCCTTGAGGATAAGACTGGCTGCAGTGGCATCGATTTTTCCATCCTTTGATTTGCTTTTTTTTCCGAGGGACTCCTCTGCGGCCAAACTCGTCAACCTTTCATCCACTTTGTATGCGGGAAGGTCGAACTCGTCCACCAACCGGCTCACGAATCGATCTACTTCTTTGGCCCTTTTCCCAACGGAACCATCCATATGAAGAGGATAACCCACCACAAAATGGGAAACCCGGCGAGCCTCCACAATGTGACGCAGTTTATCCCAGCAAGACTCAGAATCCACTCCGGGGATCGTCGTCAAGGGCAACGCAATGCCCAACTCATCCGCCCAAGCCAACCCCATCCGCTTGGTACCGTAATCAATGCCCAGATAAACCGGCATATCAGAGCCTCATCCCAGTTCCGGATGCAGGTCGCACGCTCGACGGGCCAACTCCTTGACCTGCTGAGCGCAATCCTTGTGGCAAATCAAAGTCGCGTCTCCCGACTGAACGACGATCAAATCCTTTACTCCGAGCAGAGAAATACAGTGACCGTCTTCCGAGAAAGTAAGGTTATCGGAAGAATCAATGGCCAAGCCAGCTCCCTTGAAAACGTTTCCGTTTTCATCCTTCGGGTAGTGCCGACCGATCGCGGGCCATTCCCCAACATCGTCCCAATCAAACCCGGATTCGACCATTACCACTTCATCCGCTTTTTCCATCACTGCGAAATCGATCGATATCTTTTCCAAGGATGGATAGATTTTGGCCATTGCCTGCTCCAAATCCCCCGAATCCACCCACCCTGTCTTCAGCTCGCTCAAACCCAAAGACAATTTAGGCGCCAAACGGTTGATTTCCGCCAAAATCACACTCGGGCGCCAAACAAACATGCCCGCGTTCCAAAAGTAAGACCCATCCTCGAGGTAGACTTGGGCAGTCTTAAGATCAGGTTTCTCGACAAATCGGTTTACTTGACTCAAAGGTGCTGAGACTGGCAAGTCCAATGGCTTCCCTTTTTCAAGATAACCGTACCCCGTTGATGGAAAGGTGGGTTTGATCCCCACGGTTACGAGAACGTCTTCGGATTCCGCAACTTCAAAGGCCGACTGAAGCGTGGCCCGAAAGCCCTCGCCGTTTTCGATCACGTGATCCGCAGGCAACAAGGCGAAAGCGGAATCATCACCCTCTTTCTCCACTAACAATGCCGCCAATCCGACTGCAGCTGCCGTATCTCGCCCTTCGGGTTCCCCGATAACCCTCTCCGGAAGCAAGCTTGGGCAAGTTTCCAAAACCGCCTTTCGTTGCTCCAAATTGGTTATGACAAAAACTCTTTCGGGTGGAACAAGGCCCTCCAAACGCTCGATGGTCTGGGAAAGCATGGCCGTATTGCCGACAATGGGAAGAAGATGCTTGGGACGCTTGAGACGGCTTTGGGGCCAAAAGCGCTCACCCTTGCCCCCCGCCATAATAACTACGTAACGATTTTTCATTTTGTATTGCTACTCCATGTCGCATGAAGGAATGATGGCGAGTATAAAAATTCGAAAGGCACGAATGCGATACTCATCCCGCTTGCCTTCGTCGGTTCAATCAAGTAAGGTCGACCCTTTTTTATTAAGGCATGAAACGAAGCCATCACTGCAATCAACTTCGAACGGAAAACGCTGGATCCCCTGCAACCTTAGTCGGTTGGATCGATTCTTTACGGGACCACGGAGGAGTCTTCTTTCTCGACCTACGGGACCGCGAGGGCAAGACTCAAGTTGTCCTCGATCCCGAAAACCAAACCTTGGCCGAGCTCTTTTCGGAGCTCAAACCCGAAAGCGTGATCGAAGTATCCGGCGAAGTCCGAAACCGTGAGGAAAGTACTGCGAACCCCAACCTTGATACCGGTGAAATCGAGTTATTCGCCCAAACGATTATCGTACACAACCGATCCCAGACGCCACCATTTCCATTGGACGATTCTGCGGACAAAGTAGGCGAGGACCTCAGGTTAACCTATCGCTACTTGGACTTACGAAGGGTCTCCAACCTGCAAGCCTTGAAGCTCAGGCACCAAGCATCCATGGCAATCCGAACCTTTTTCAACGACCAAGGGTTCCTGGAGATCGAAACACCGATCCTCTTCAAAAGCACACCCGAAGGGGCAAGAGAATTTCTTGCCCCCAGCAGGTTGAATCCCGGTAAATTTTACGCTCTCCCCCAATCACCCCAACAGTACAAGCAAATGCTTATGGTCGCGGGTGTGGAACGGTATTATCAACTTGCCCGCTGCTTTCGGGATGAAGACCTGCGAGCGGACCGACAACCCGAGTTCACCCAAGTCGATTTGGAAATGTCCTTTATCGACCGGGAGGATATGTATGCCTTGATCGAGGGGTTGTTGAAAGAGGTTTGGCAAAAGACTTTGGGTGAGGCTATCCAAACTCCATTTTTGCGCATGCCCTTCGAGGAAGCAATGAACCGTTTCGGGAGCGACAAACCGGATATGCGCTTTGACCTTGAAATCGTCGACTTTTCGGAAGACTTCCGCAATTCCGACTTCAAGGTATTCGCGGGGGCCGTTTCGTCGGGCGGAGCAGTCAAAGCTTTCAATGCAAAAGGACTTGCCGACATCACGCAAGGCGAACTCAAGCACCTCGAGGAAACCGCTAAATCTCTCGGAGCCAAAGGCCTCGCTTTCATCAAGTCCGAAAACGGGGAATGGAAATCGCCCATTCTTAAGTTTCTCTCCGATTCCGAACAGGAAACCCTCAAGTCCAAACTCGCCGTAGAAGACGGGGACATCGTGTTCTTTGCAGCCGGCCCATGGGAAAGCTCGTGCAACATACTCGGTCGGACCCGTTTGGAAGCTGCTAGCCTTCTGGAAAAAAGAGGAGCCAGCCTACGCGATCCAAAGGATTGGAAATTTTTGTGGGTTATTGATTTTCCTCTCATGATGCACGATGAAGAAGAAGGTCGCTTCGTCGCATCACATCACCCTTTTACTTCTCCCGTGGAGGAGGACATCCCTCTCCTTGATTCCGATCCGCAGAAAGTCCGGGGGCAACATTACGACATTGTGCTCAACGGAGTCGAATTGGGAGGAGGGAGTATTCGTATCCATCAACCTGAACTTCAAAAAAAGGTTTTCGAGGATATTCTGAAGATTCCCGCCGACGTCGTCAAAAGCAGGTTTGGCTACATGCTCGAGGCTTTTACTTTCGGAGCACCCCCTCATGGGGGCATTGCTCTCGGATTGGATCGAATGGTGGCCATTCTTACGGGGCGAGAAAGCATCCGGGACGTCATTGCCTTCCCCAAAACCCAAAAGGGCCAAGACTTGATGACCGATAGCCCGGGCAGTGCCACAGACAAACAATTGCGTGATCTAAAGATCCAATCAGTCGAAGAAGACGCCTGAATCAACGAGCAACCAAGCTCGTCCCTAACCTCGGCTGACCAAAAAA
>TARA_B100001057_G_scaffold117921_1_pt1 | contig 18226 bp, 17 predicted proteins | sample TARA_B100001057 | Tara Oceans TARA_B100001057 (sample SAMEA2621839) | marine metagenome | biome: marine biome (ENVO:00000447); feature: surface water layer (ENVO:00002042); material: "saline water (ENVO:00002010), including plankton (ENVO:xxxxxxxx)" | depth 5 m
CGTGAATGCTAACGTAGGAAAAGCCGCCGATCTCTTATTTAATTCATTCGTCGTCTTTGTTGTCAAAATCATCAGGTCATTATTTTTTAATTTATCTACTTTTGTAAAAACCACCTGGTAAACAACCGCGGCCGAATCAAGCATATCCATCATCTCTCTATCTAAATCTTTAAGCCCAATCCGAGAATCTATCAATAGGCAAACTCTGCGAAGTGCAACACGTCCTTTCAAAAACGCTTTCAACGTTCTTGTCCAAGCGGCAACTTGCGTTTTAGAAACTTTAGCATATCCATAGCCTGGCAAATCAACCAATATTAGTCTTTTTCCCAAGTTAAAGAAATTCAGTTGCTGCGTTCTACCTGGCGTATTCGACGTACGAGCGAGTGACTTCCTGCCTGTAAGTGCATTGATTAGGCTTGATTTACCCACATTAGACCGTCCTGCAAATGCTACTTCAGGGAGCGAACAAACAGGAAGTTGAGCAAGCTTGTCGATTCCTAATAAAAAGTTGCATTCTTGGGCAAAAAGTCGTCGTCCTTGCTCTATTTCAAAGTCAGAATATAGTGTTCTCGCGTCATCCACGCTCGCCTCCACTTAAAAATACCAGAGGTCTATTTCACGCCCATTCGGAACATTATCAACTTTTGCTGAGCAATCGATAATAGGTTGTTCCAAGTCCAATAAATAACTAATCCGGCTGGAAACGTGCCAAGTAAAAACGTAAAAAACAAGGGTAGAAACATAAATACTTTGGCTTGTACTGGATCAGTTGGTTGAGGGTTAAGCCGTTGTTGTAACCACATTGTTAAACCCATCAAAACCGGCCAAGCACCAATGATCATGAAATCAGGGGGAGTCCATGGTATAAGACCAAAGAAATTAAAAATCGAGGTTGGGTCGGCAACCGATAAATCGTTTATCCAGCCATAGAATGGCGCATGCCTCATTTCAATATTAACAAAAAGAACTTTATATAAAGCAAAAAACACAGGAATCTGAACAAGGATAGGCAGGCACCCTGAAGCGGGATTCACCTTTTCCTGCTTATAAAGAGCCATCATTTCCTGATTAAGCCGCATTTTATCATCACCAAATTGCTCTCGCATAGCCATTAATTTTGGTGTTAATTCTCGCATTTTCGCCATTGATTTGTATGATTTATTGGCAAGAGGAAAAAATACTATTTTGACAAACACGGTAAAAGCTAGGATAGCCAAACCAAAATTGCCAAGATAACTGAAAAGCCATGAAATTGCATAGAAAAATGGTTTTGTTAAGAAATAGAACCAACCAAAATCCACTGCTAAATCAAAGTTACTGATTCTATATTGTTCGCTATATGCGTCTAGTAACTTAACTTCTTTGGCACCCGCAAAAAGTCGGTTAACGGTCTCGGTCGTTTGGCCCGGCTCTATCCTTGTTTCTTGACCTAAGTAATCCACTTGATATCGGTCATCTTTATTTTTCAAAGAGTGAACAAATCGATACGTTGATCCTATATTCTGATCCGGAATTAATGCAGCCAACCAATATTTATCTGTTATACCTATCCATCCACCTGTTGATGACAATTCTACCTTCCGGGTTTCTTGAAGGTCATCGTAATCATATTCTCGTAATGTTCCGTCAAAAACACCTAACGGACCTTCATGCAGGATATAAAAACCGAGTGTCTTTGGGGTTCCAGATCGTGCCACCAAACCATAAGGGAATAAGCCTACTGAGTTTTTCTTTGAGTTAGTCACTCGTTGAATGGCTGTGATCATGTAGTGATCATCGATTTTATAGGTTCGTTCAAACAGCAGTCCAGCCTGATTATCCCAACTCAAAGTTACCGGTTTACCTGGTTTTAATTCAGTTTGATTTGATTTCCATCTTGTATTAGGGCCAGGTAGTTTCAAATCATTGGAGGAACCCACCCAGCCAAACTCTGCATAATATGATTTTGGAGCCCCCACTGGATGCAAGAGGTGAATACGCTCAGCATCTTCACCGACGTCCTGCCCGTAATTTTTAAGAACTAGATCGTCAATACGCCCTCCCTCAAGCGAAATCGAACCATATACCGTAGGGGTGTCAATATTAATGCGAGGCGATGATGCTAATGCTTCCGCCCTTTGGGCAGCGGTTGCAACACTCGCTTGTACACTCGGTGCACTAGCACCTCCACCAGGCGCCTTAATGTCATTGTTTTGATTAGATTGAGTTTTAGGCACGGGGTTATCTGCTGCCTCTTGAGCAGCTATTTCTGCCTGCCTCTCCCGCTCTTTCTCCATTTTGGGAAACTCATAAAAGAATTGGAAGCCCAATAGAATAGCGAGAGACAAACCTATGGCTATTAACATATTTTTTTGATCACTCATGATCTTAACTGCCTATTTTACTTATGGTGAGATGAAGGTACGGGATCTACACCAGAATGATTATTCCAAGGATGGCAGCGAGCCAAGCGCTTGACTGATAAAACTATTCCCCGAAAGGGTCCGTGTATGTGAATCGCCTCGAGAGAATAAGATGAACAAGTAGGATAGTACCTACAATTATGACCAACAATAGAAGAAAATGTTAATCTATAGAAAATTATTGGTAATTTTATACTAACTACGAATACCTGCATTAATAGTTTATGGATTAAGACATGAGATTTTTTGAAACTACTCATCTTTCGCTCTTCCAATAACTTTTTCCTGCCTTGTTCTTGCACTTTTTAATGCAAATCTAAAATCATCAAGAAGTTCGTCATAAGATCGTTTAAGTGTGCTAGCTCTTCCAATAAGCACAAGATCCAGCGGCTGTTCTTCGCTTGAAGTTAGAACATCATTTACGACGGATTTCAACCGGCGTCGAGCCCTATTGCGGACCACAGCATTACCAACTTTTTTACTTACTGTGAACCCAACCCGGTGTTTATTTCTACCCTCGTTTGGATCTCTAATTTCAAATTGTAGAATTAGACCTTTTGAAGCAACATATTTCCGCGCGCGCGCTACCCTTAAATATTGTGAACGTCTAACCATTCGCTCAACGGGGTTATTTTGAGCTTTGCGCATTTCACCCCCAAGAACGCTCATATATGTTTTCTAAGCCGACAGTTTAGCTCGGCCCTTTGCGCGCCTTGCTCTCAAAACGCGACGACCACCAACGGTGGCCATACGTGACCTAAAGCCGTGGCGACGTTTGCGCACTAATACGCTTGGTTGAAATGTCCGTTTCACGATGCTTACTCCATTGGTGAAATACAGCTGTATTTACATAGGATGCGGTATATATCTGCTTGTCTACTGCAAGTCAATGTTAAGCGATTTAATATGTATGCACCAGCTTATTCAAATAATAAAATAGTTGGTAATCAACGCCTAGAAATGATTATGGGGTCCACAGGACGGGGTTCCAAGTCCCATGGAAAGTAAATCCAAGTGTCTTGGCTGACCTCGGTCACAAAAGTGTCCACTAAAGGCCTACCTGCCGGCTTCGCATAAACCGTTGCAAAATGTGCTTTTGGTAACAATGCCCTGACTGATTTTGCTGTTTCTCCTGTGTCAACCAGATCGTCAACTATTAGCCATCCAGCGCCATCTTTGGTCTGACTTGGTGTTTTAAGAAGTTTAACTGCTTGCCGCTCACGCTGCTCCAATTTATCTGCTGCATTATCGTGATAACTCACAGCGCTTATAGTATCCAACACTCTTATCTCAAGCTCTCTTGCAACTATCGCAGCTGGAACCATTCCACCCCGTGTAATGGCAATAACACCAACAAATTGTGGGAGTTCAAAGAGCCGCCATGCCAGTGCCTTCGCTGTTCGATGTAATTCCTCCCAACTGACCGGGAAGCTTTTAGTATACGAAACGTCTTCCATAAATTCCTCAAAAGTATTTTAAAAAATCCAATTTTTGATCGTTCTAGCAATAAGAACCATCTTCGAGAGCTTTTCAATAATTAAATAGCTAACTTTTTTTCTGGAAACAGCTGAACACCGTTTATTCTCCAATTTCGATTCTCATCTTGACGCATAAAGTAAACAACCATGGCTGACTTACCTCTATCATCAATCATGTAAACCCCTTGCGCGAGGACCCCATTGACTAGTTTTATTTTCTTGAAGGATGATAGGCGAGGTTGATAGACGATCCGATATTTAGCGAGCACCATTTTTCTAAAGATTTTTGGGTTTACAAAAGAACGCTGAATATCTCGGGATGCATATTCAAAAGCTTCGTCCCAGTCATCGCGCCTCATTGCTTCTATCTGGAGACGGATTACTTTTTGAATATTTAGTACATCTTGTTTGCTCTGAGATACTGCCGGTCTATTATCGAGAGTTGAAAGTGACAGACAAATTAATACCAGCGATAACCGACAAACTAATTTCCCAACACACATCATTAAAAATCTAACTCTTGGGACACAATCATTACAACTCTGAGAGAGATTGATATAGTTTAGATTATTTTAAATATCAGCTAGCGCAGATACAAACGAACTTCGTTTCCGCTGGACGACGAGGTAGCGGACAATGAAACGCGACCCGGGGGCAATCCCATATCTACAAGTGACCTAAGAACGTTTTGAGCATTGCGACGCGTCTCATTCGCGTTAAGTGCAGCTTTGGCTGTACCGCCATTTACAGAACTTACCGCAACTAGTTCAAATGTTGCGTTAGGTTGGTTCTGCAAAACTTTATTTACGGCTGTGTAAAGCGCTTGCTCATAATTAACATTTGGTTGGTTGAACCTAATAATCACAAGGGGGCGCCCTCTGTTTAGCCCAGTTTTACTAGACGCCGCATTTGGAGATTCCACCGAACTAACATTATAAGCTGTTGAGGCAAGACTAGGCCCAAAAAATTCACCATTTTTAATTGCCAGGGCCAGCGTATTCAGTTGGCTACGTTCGTTTGCAACGTAGTTTGATTGCCGTCTAATATCATCACTGAGTTCCGTCAAAAGGCGCTCGATTAGGACGACTGTCTGACTTACCTCGTCTTCCAATACTTCTAGTTGTTGATGATCTTCATCGACAGCACCTGATATCCCGAATGAAGCCCGCGTGGCATCAAGTAAGTAAGCCGACATGGATGCATCGGCCGCTACCCTGCTTGATAATGAATTCATCTCGCCTATGTCGTCATTGACTTTTTCTAATTGTTCTTGAGCCGCATTCCAAGCCTCCACCAACATTGGGTTTCCCGGCGTTGTACCCAACTGTAATTTTGACCGCATAACAGCCACTCTATCGTGATATGTCTTAGAGTTCGAGTTAGACTTTGATCGCACAGCTTGTAAATCATTATTTTCAATATCAATCGACGCCTGCAATCTTTTCAAATCATCTCTCAGGGTACTAATTTTGTTGCCAACAAGCGTACCAGTGAGCTTACCCCCCTTAGGTGCCGTAACCTTGAAATTAGTAGCCCCAAGTTTTGGTGGATTTAAACCACCACTCAGGTTAGCCAGCGACTGACTTGTTTTCTCTTCTTTCGATGGCCTGATTGTTATCTTTTTATTTATCTGCTTAACACTCTTCGAGGACGGACTGGAGAGCGACGGCCAAAGCGAGTCAGCTGAGAAAGAACACCCACCAGTTAGCAAGGTACAACTCAGCAAAGTGATAGCAATTCGTTTCTCAAGCATTGTACGCCATCACCCTCTTAATCTTGTGGACGTTGTCGGCCATTTAATTCACCATCGAATGGTAAAGCAGTATCAACCACTACTCTATTTAACAAATTTCCAGACATAAGTCTCAAAAAAGTTTCTCTTACAGAGAATAAACGAAAAAACCTTAATAGCAAACGATTGCAATTTAATAAACAAAACAAAGAAAAATTTCTCACATACTACAGAAACACTGCGTTCGCTACAAGTTGTTTTGGAAAAACAATATTTTGCTGTGCTTGTTGGCATTCAGTTGTTATTTGACAACATTAGGCCACTTGCTTATGAACGGTAAAGCTAACGGTGCCCGTAGCTCAATTGGATAGAGCACCTGACTACGAATCAGGAGGTTGGGAGTTCGAGTCTCTCCGGGCGCGCCAAAAAACTAGATTATGCGCCTCTTTCATGCCAAAATAAAAAAAGAAACCGGCCATTTCACGGCCGGTTTCCAGAGTAGTGTCAGTTTTTGTAATTTCTATGGTAGGTTTAGTAAATATTCTGGGCTGCTACCATTGCGTAAAGCATTGGAATAGATAGCAGCGTATTGGTTCTAGAGAAAAGCATTGCTGTTCGTGCCGAAGCAGCCTTGGTATCTGCATCCGCATCCACAATTCCTAGTGCTTTTTTCTGGTTTGGCCAAATAACAAACCAAACATTGAACCACATGATAGCACCTAACCACATACCAATGCCTATAGCTGTGTGTTTAGCTACTCCATCAGATATTCCAAGCTGAATTGCATCCATCAAATAACCCTGCATCCAAGCCAATAACAAACCAGTTACTATAGTGGCCATAGCCCCCCAACGAAACCAAAACAGAACGGCCGGTGCAATAACTTTACCAATTGCCGGCTTTTGTTCGTCGGGAATATTTGGCATGTTTGGTATCTGCACAAAATTCAGATACCACAAGAGTCCAATCCACATTACACCGCTTAGAACATGCAACCATCGAATAAAGAAAACTGAATACCCGTGATCAATTGCAAAATCCACATCCGTGAACTTTGTTACCATCAAGATCATTATAATTGTTAGAATAATGCCCGCGATAACAGTATTGCGCAGGCTTGTAAGAATAGCCGCCATAATTGTCTCCCCTTTTTTACCTTACGATATTTTATACTATTACATACAATCAATCAAACACTGCAAAAGCACCAATATCACTTAGTTTAAAATAACTTTGGTGTTATTAGATGAGTCTCACAAAAATGAAAAGAAGAAGGTCTCGATTTCGGAGGATGGAGGCAAAAAATTAATATTTGGTGATTTATATAGAATTTTTCCCGGGTTTTTGTTTATATTCCTAGTGAGTTACTAAATGATTGGTCAAATTCTACCAAACAGTAGATTATTTTTTAAAGAACGTCAGGTAATTGTGCTATGGCAGAGATGTTTTCGCCAACTCCGGAACCAGAACACGACCCATCACAACCAAAAATAATCTGCGATGCTACAAAATTGACACGAACTGTTGCCGCAATTCTAATGTTTTGCTGGGCTTGGTGGTGGTGGAATGGGTTTCAAAATGGGGCCTATTGGGTGATACCAGCAGTGTTTATATTGGCTACAGGTGAGACTGTACCACAATATTATAGGATATTTTCACCCTTATGGTGGCCCTTTAAGTTCACATTAGAACCGATTATTTTTTTAATATTAAAAATCTGGAGATTAATCATCCCCGAAGCCTACCGTAAACCTCAAAAAGTACTAAAACCATTGAGCTTCAAAGAAATAAACGAAGCTATCGACGCGGCAATAGAAGAGAAAAAAGAAAAAAAGAATGAGCTCTAAAAGACAACATCCAATCTCTGATGAAGGGTTCATAGATCACATTACCCATATTGTGGAAGACATCAATGTTGCGAATGAAGATCTTTTAGGATTTGGTTTTCTCACATCAACCAAAATTGAAACGGATCAAAATAAAAGCTCTTATATCCAAATAATTTTCAATGAGGGCTTTATTAAGATCACTGATTCCCCAGATTATATTTTTGATAATAATAAAATTCCATCCATTGCAGCTCTCGCACTGGAAACAGGCAAAATAGAAGATGTTCAGGGTCGCCTTACGCTTAATGGCTTTCATCCTATGCCTCTCACTGATCAAAAATTATCAACAATCGATCCTAATGGAAACTTAATTGACGCAGAGGCTCGTCTTTGTAGGCTTCGTAAATCCGATATGACTGAAGCTTACGCGGAGTTTATTTACCATGAACCAGACAAACTTATCTGGAGTAATCCAATTCCATCCCATAATAATCGTATAATGGCCCTACGGGACGTAATAATTACCTCCAAAAATCCCGATGAAGCGACCGCTCGCTACAGCTGGTTTTCAAACAAAGGTTCAATCAAAAAGATTGATGAGTTAGGCTGGAAGATACAGCTTGATCGCGGAAATTTGGCTATATGTGAAAGTGAAGCACTTTCGTCCCTAATAAGGAGTGAAATATTGACCGAAACAGACGGAATAGCTGGCTACACGGTTCTTTCTAATGACATATCTGCCACAGCGAAGTTTTTTTCTGACAATAAGCTAGATTTCGTACGAATTAATAAAAGCCTACTCGCATTACCATTTCCCAAAAGTATTGGAGGCTGTGTTTTTATCGGTAAAGACGAGAGTGTTTTCCCTTGGAGCGGCTAATTATATGGCCTCTAATGTTTTAGTCTAGACGTCTAGGTTTGCCACCTTAAGAGCATTTTCTTGTATAAATTCCCTGCGTGGTTCAACAACATCACCCATAAGCGTGGAAAAAACCTCCGCAGCCTCTTCTGTGTGTTCTATTTTTACCTGCAGCAATGTGCGTTGATTGGCATCTAATGTGGTTTCCCAGAGTTGCTCCGGGTTCATCTCACCCAAGCCTTTATATCTGTTGATTGCTAGGCCTTTCTTACCCGCTTGTTGAATTAATTCTGCCAACTTCAGCGGGCCGTCAATAATAGCAGAGGCTTCCCCTGTTTCCAATACAGCAGGTTTTCCATATATCTCTTGGAGATGGCTGACCATTTCATCTAATTTTCGAGCCTCGGGGGTTCGGATCAGTTGTGAACCGATAGAATAACGTTCGGTTACTCCTCTAAGAGTTCTTTCAAAGGTCATTTCTTGGTTTACCTCGTTGAACGTTCCTATCCACCCTTTCTCAATTTCCTCTGAGAGTTGGTCCAACCGCTGTGCTATATATTTAACGGCATCTGCAGCATGATCAAAACCTTTCGGTCCCATTACTCCAGCTATCGCACACTGTTCTGCGATTAACTGTGAGCCCACTCGCCGCACGAGCACATTAATCATCGATCTTGCATCTCTTGCTTTTTCAACCGTCGATATTAAGTCTGCTGCAGCTAGAGCTGTACCGTCGGCCAACACAAGTCTAGCGCCTTCACTACCGTTTTGCGTTAAATGATCTTCAAGTTCCTTATCATCTTTTAAATATGTTTCAGACTGCCCTCTTTTGGCGCGATATAGCGGTGGCTGTGCTATATACAAATATCCTGCCTCTATAAGCTCTGGCATTTGCCTAAAAAAGAAAGTCAAAAGTAAAGTCCTGATATGAGATCCATCCACATCTGCGTCAGTCATAATTATAATTTTATGATAACGGATCTTGGACAAATCAAATTCATCGGGACCTATACTTGTTCCAAGCGCTGCAATCATCGTTCCAATCTCTTGACTAGAGAGCATCTTATCAAATCTTGCACGCTCTACATTTAGAATTTTACCCCTTAGTGGCAGTATTGCTTGCGTTCTTCGAATACGACCTTGTTTTGCAGACCCTCCAGCAGAATCACCCTCGACCAAAAAAAGTTCTGCAAGCGCTGGATCTCGCTCTTGGCAATCTGCGAGTTTTCCAGGTAAGCTTGATATATCCAAGACTCCTTTTCGACGTGTCAACTCACGCGCTTTTCGGGCGGCTTCTCGAGCTGCTGCTGCCTCATAAGCCTTAGATACTATTCTTTTCGCATCTGCAGGGTGTTCTTCAAACCATTGTTGCAAACGATCCGACACTGCAGATTCTACTATGGGACGGACCTCCGACGAGACTAATTTATCCTTTGTTTGTGAAGAGAATTTCGGATCGGGAACCTTAACAGATAGAACACAAGTAAGACCCTCTCTTGCATCATCTCCTGTCAACTGTGCTTTCTCTTTTTTTGATATACCACTCTCTATAGCATAGGAATTTACTGTCCTCGTAAGCGCCGCTCTGAAACCAGCTAGATGCGCGCCGCCATCCCGTTGCGGAATATTATTAGTGAAACAAAGCATCGTTTCGTGATAGCTATCCGTCCACTCCATGGCTAACTCAACAGTAATACCGTCTTTTTCCGACTCTAATACGACAGGTACATGTATACTTTGGTTCGAGCGGTCCAAGTATTCTATGAAAGCCGTTAAGCCACCTTCATATTCTAAATCTATGATTTTAGGCTCTACCTCCCTGTCGTCCCGCAACTGAATGTGTACGCCCGAGTTCAAGAATGCTAGCTCTCTAAGCCGGTGCTCTAAGCGCGAAAATTCAAACTTCACGTTGGTGAATGTTTCAGTTGATGGCTTAAATGTAATTTCCGTTCCTGTTTTCCCCACAGCGTCGCTAACAATTTGAAGGCTTGTTTCAGGCTCTCCATTCCTAAACCGCATGAAATGCTCCTTCTCATCGCGCCACACACGCAATTCCAAGGTTTCTGAAAGTGCGTTTACGACAGAAACTCCAACTCCATGCAATCCACCTGAAATCTTATATGAATTTTGATTAAATTTACCTCCTGCATGAAGTTGTGTCATTATAACTTCTGCAGCAGACACACCCTCCTCTTGGTGTATATCGACGGGCACGCCCCGTCCGTTGTCGCGAACTGTCGTTGACCCATCACCATTTAAAATAACCTCAACAAGGTCACAGTGACCTGCCAACGATTCATCTATCGCATTATCCACAACTTCGTAAATCATATGATGCAAACCGGAGCCATCATCTGTGTCGCCAATATACATTCCAGGCCGCTTGCGAACAGCATCCAAACCTCTCAATACTTGGATAGAGTCGGCATCATATTCGCTTTCATCTTCAGTCTTTGGAGTATTTTGATCAGACATAAGTAAACCACCTAACTCGATATTTTAAACGTTTCATTTTTATGCACTTCACCATTGGATATTTCAAAAAACTGTGCGCGTGTTTGAAGTGATGTGAATAGCGATGCCTCCGTGCCAGTCATCCAAACTTGGCTGTCCAGGGACTCTAAAATATCAAAAAGCACATCACGTCGTTGACTATCAAGATGTGCCGTCACTTCGTCCAGTAACATAAGGGGAGAGTGCCCAAATTCTATTTTCCTCAATCTCGCATGCGATAGTATTATTGCTATGAGCAACGCTTTTTGTTCTCCTGTAGAGCATTGGCTTGCTGGAATATTTTTAATCGAATGCGATACAATTAAGTCGGTTTTATGTGGCCCAGAAATTGACATTGGTTCTCTATTGCTACTTTTTCTTGCCTCCATAAGCTCGTTCTTGAGACGATCTTCCACTTCCAGTGCGGCCGCGTTACTTAGCCAGCACTCTATATCTCCAACAAGTTTTAATTTAGCACCTGGGAACGGACCAAGACTGATACTCGCTATGGGACCCAGTCTATTCACCAACTCTCTCCGTGCCGCCACAATCGCCACCCCTGTTTCTGCTATTTTATTCTCTAATGCCAAATACCAAGCATCATCCGAGTTACCAGACTTTATCAATCGACTACGCTCACGAATGGCGTAACTATAAGCGCTTACCCGACTTGCATGTTTAGGATCAAATGCAAAAACTAACCTATCAAGGAACCGGCGTCTCTGGCTTAAGCCATCTAGGAACAAACGATCCATTTGAGGAGTTATCCAAGACAACGCTAAGTATTCCAATAATACGGAATGAGATCTAGCCTGCTGGCCATTTATACGAACAATACGTTTGTCACTTCCATTAGCTGCCGCCTTTTCATCTCTTCCAGTTCCTATAACTAACTTTTCGTTTTCTAATTCCAAATCTACGGACACCGCCCAGCATCTATGCTGTAGGTGCGTTATTTCAGCTAATTGTTCCTGATCCCTTGCTGCAACCATATCTATATCGGATAAGCGCGCTTTTCGAAGCCCTGTACCCGGAGAAAGAAATGATAGCGCCTCTATAAGGTTCGTTTTACCGGCACCATTATGACCAGTTAAAACAATAGGTTTCCGTGATAAATCCAATCTCAAGTTTTTATAATTTCTAAACGCAGAAACACTCAACTTTCGGACAGCAGGCCCTTTATCGGTAGATACTCCACATGGGCTCAAATCTATTCGACTCAATGCAGCAGTCATCAATTTTCACAGCTTAACCAAATTGTTTAACGCTCTTCCTCATGATTAATCAAACACGCATTGGCATTAATACGTAAAGGGAGGTATTATCGTCTTGATCTCTAACTATGGTTGGTGAACCTGGATCAGCGAGGGAGAATTCAATATTTTCCCCTTCTATTTGATTTGTTATATCTAACAAATATCGAGAATTAAAACCAATCTCCAAATCCTCTGAGTTATATTGAACTTCAAGTTCTTCTCTAGCGGTTCCACTTTCCGGACTATTGGCGCTCAAAACCAGCGTTTTTGTCTTAAGCTGTAGTTTGACAGATCTGGATTTTTCAGTGGAAATCGTAGCTACTCTGTCGACAACCTCAGCAAGTTCCCGACAGTTGACATTCATTATTTTATCATTCCCGGTTGGGATAACCCGCTCATAATCGGGGAAAGTTCCATCTATCAATTTAGTCGTTAAAACTGTATCACCAATTGTGCAGCATAATTTCGACTCTGACAACGAAATTGAGACATCAGATTCGTTATCTTCAACAAGTTTTCTAATTTCCACCACGGCCTTTCGAGGAACGATAACAGAGGGCATTTGACCAGCACCCTCAGGCAACGGCATCTCGACCCTTGCTAAGCGATGTCCATCTGTCGCAACGGCGCGCAGGACCCGGGTGCCATTTGATTCCGCAGAGTGAATATAAATTCCGTTCAAGTAGTATCTCGTTTCTTCGCCCGAGATAGCAAACCGCGTCCGGTCGATTAAAGTCCTTATATCAGCGGCGGGCATATCAAAACTACATGATAATTCACTACCCGACATGGTGGGAAATTCATCTGCCGGAAGTACCGGAAGCGTGAAATTAGATCTCCCCGCCTCGACCGATATAAATCTCCCTTCATTATCAGATTCTATTGAAATATCACACCCATCGGGCAGTTTTCTTATGATATCATATAGAGTGTGTGCAGGGATGGTGACCGTACCCTCTTGGAGTACGTTACAATCGACAGTCTCAATTATATCCATATCCATATCTGTAGCCGTCAGACTAAGACGGCCATTAGATCCGTTTAAAAGAACATTTGATAAAATTGGAATTGTATTACGGCGCTCAACAACGCTCTGAACATGACCAAGAGGTTTTAACAACGAAGCACGATTTATTATTGATTTCATTACCTTATAGCCATCCAGTTAGGTTGTAACATCACAAAAAAACGGCTTTCCCATACCATCAAATCGATTCAATACACAATACCATCCAACAGAATCAGATTATAACATAATAATAATATAAAATGGGCGAATTATTTGACTAAGTTTCCAGCATCCGACGCAAAAACTCTACATCATCTTGGAATTGCTTATCAATAATACAGAGTTCATCTATTTTTTTAACTGCATGCAACACCGTCGTATGGTCGCGTCCACCGAATCTTCTGCCGATGTCTGGAAGCGAGTGCTGAGTTAATTGTTTAGCAAGAAACATTGCTATCTGTCGGGGTCTAGCGATTGACCTAGATCGACGAGCAGAATGCATATCACCAACCCTTATCTGGTAATGACTTGCTACCTGCCGCTGAATTTCTTCTATTGTGACTCGCCGCTCGTACGACCGCAGCAAATCATGCAATACTTCCTGGGTTGCTTCCAGTGTTATATCCCTACCAACAAGCGTGGCATGGGCAGCAATTCTATTCATAGCCCCCTCTAGTTCTCTGACATTAGATGTGATCTTATGAGCGAGAAACTCTAGGACTTTTGTTGGAACAACTACGCCAAGTTTTTCGACTTTTGATTGCAGAATTCCTAAACGAAGTTCATAAGTCGTAGGATGAATATCCGCAACGAGCCCCCACCCAAGACGTGACCGTAAGCGTTCTTCGAGTCCCTCTAAATCTGTTGGCGATTTATCTGCCGATATTATAACTTGCCTATTTTGATCCACTAATGCGTTAAATGTGTGAAAAAACTCTTCTTGAGTTGAATCTTTTCCTCCAATAAACTGCACATCGTCGATCATCAAAACATCAACTGATCTAAATTGATCTTTAAATGCCATAGTATCCTTGAAGCGTAATGCACGGATAAATTGATACATAAATTTTTCCGCAGACAAATAGAGGACCCGCCTTGATGGGTCTCTTCGCCGAATATCCCAAGCGATGGAGTGCATTAAATGGGTTTTACCCAATCCAACTGCACCGTATAAAAAAAGTGGATTAAAAAGAACCTCGTCGCTGCCTGATACTCGCTGGGCCGCCGCATAAGCCAATTCATTCGGCTTACCAACAACAAAATTATCAAATGTGAAACGAGAATCTAGTGACCCCTCTAGCGAATTCTCCTTTTTTACCATTGTTCTTATCGCTTTTGGCTCCAACGACAAAGAATTCTTTGTTACATTTGAGTCTGCCGTTACAGCCTCTATAACTGGCTCATCGGATGATCTAACCGTTATTAAACAATCATTTACTGTATCTGCACTCTCAGCAGCCCAAGCCAATGTGATACGATCACCATATTGAGAAACAATTCGATCCCTCATAAATAAGGTTGGCGCTGCTAGAGTTACTCTCTGACCAATAACCTCTTCGAGAACTAACGATCTGATCCAACTACGGTATGTTGACTCGCCAAATTCTTGCCTTAAACGACCTCTTACTCGTGCCCAAATTCTATCAATTGAGATTAGGCGTTCATCAGACATCTTGTACGCCTCCCATGGGCTTTGGCCAGTCTATGGCTTTATTAAAGTTTTTTCCCCGTAAGTTCAGGAGGAAAGACTACGGTCTGCGGATCACGTTATATTCACTAAATCACGTCAATCGAACTGACTGCCTCAATTCTAGTCTCATATAAAAACCAGCCTTAGTTGAATAAAAAAACAAGAGCATAAGTTATGCTAAAAATAGACATCGTTGCAACCATTGATAGCAAAAAAAAACTCATTAAAACGATCTTTTTTTTTGATAATGATTCTTATTTAGGAGAATCAATACTTTGGCGAGATATTTGAATAATTAGGACAAGCTATTACCGTTTCTTATTTGGATTTTATTGATATTCTTCTTGTAAACTCAGAATACAGTCAGCACAAAAACGTCTAGCTTCCAAAACTTACTAAATAAAAAAGCCGTGTACGAAATGACACGGCTTATTCCAGTTGATATCATCGTATTATAGGTTAAGCTGAAAGAGCCTTTATCCCTTTCGATAGACGAGATAATTTGCGTGCAACAGTATTTTTCAGCAGCACTCCACGGGTTACTCCACGATGCAGTTCTGGCTGTGCGAGTTTAAAAGCCTCAGCTGCGAGTTCCTTGTTGCCCGCGGCTATCGCATTTTCGACTTTTTTTACAAAAGTTCGTATCCTTGATATCCGCGCGTGATTAATCACACGACGCTTTTCATTTCGGACTATTCGTTTTTTAGCCGATTTATGTTGAGCCATAAACAAACTCCACCATTTCTCTTGATTATTGGAAAAGGGTTATAGACAGACCTGACGCTTTCGTCAATGTAATTGATATCTAAATTTTAACGATTTTTAAAATTTGCTTTGCGTTTTTCAGCAAACGCAGACATCCCTTCCTTCTGATCCTCAGTGGCAAAAGTAGAATGAAATAACCTTCTTTCAAACTTTATCCCCTCAGAAAGGGTCATCTCATAAGCCTTATTTACAGACTCCTTAGCCATCATAACTGATGGCCTCGATAAAGCTGCGATTTGAGCTGCTGTTTTAAGACATTCATCCATAAGTTGCTCAAATGGTACTACTCTGCTTACTAATCCTGATCTCTCCGCCTCTTCGGCATCCATCATACGACCGGTAAGACACATATCCATAGCCTTAGATTTCCCTACAAAACGAGTTAACCGTTGTGTTCCTCCAGCACCGGGGATAGTCCCAATTGTAATTTCTGGTTGTCCAAATTTAGCGTTATCGGCAGCAATTATAAAATCACACATCATAGCAATCTCGCACCCTCCGCCCAATGCATATCCTGAAACTGCCGCTATGATAGGCTTTCGAATTTTGGCAATATGTTCCCAAGCAACCGTGATGAAGTCGTCTAAATAGGCATCCATGTAGGACTTAGATTGCATTTCTTTTATATCTGCTCCGGCGGCAAACGCCTTTTCCGATCCCGTAATAACCATACATCCTATCGAATTATCTCCGTCGAGCTCGATCAAGGCCGTCTCTAATTCCTTTGTCAAAGCAGCCGAGAGTGCATTTAATGCCTTTGGACGATTCAATGTAATTACTGCAACAGCATCTTTCTTTTCTACAATTATATTCTCAAAAACCATTCTCGGTTCCCTTTTCTATCGGAATTTCTATTATTAGTTTTAAACTTTGCCTAATCCTTATTGAGGCTTTAACGAGAATTGAACAATGACTGAATCTCTATCTTTTCTAAGATCAAGAATTAATATTTCTGTATCCCTGACAAACACCGTATTCTTTTTAGCTTTCCAGCCAAGTTGAGGTAATACATTTTTATAAAAGGATAAAATTTTCCCGGCATTTTGCTCGGTCTTTGCAAAGGCTTCAACGATTCGGCCAGACGCAGTATCAAATGAAATATTAGCATCTGGCAGCTCTTGCATTCCAGGCATAATAGGGAGATCCGAAAAACCGGTTAAAAACTTTTCTGTCGACCCAACAATTGCAACGCTAGAGGCATTTATGAATGCAAAGACTAAAAGATAAATGGTCTGAGATCTAAAGGAATATTTTTTCATATGGCCTCTTATCTACATTAACTTTGGCATTTAGCGCAATAAAAAGTCGACCTGCCAGATTGAATTATTCTGTTCACTTTATTACTGCATCCATTTTTCTTACATGCCTGTCCTTCTCTTCCGTAGACCATAAAGTTATGTTGAAAGTAACCAATGTCTCCATTTGTCTGAGCGTGATCCCGAAGAGACGAGCCTCCTGCAAGAATAGCTTCTTTCAAAACTTCTCTTATGTTGAGCGATAAAGTTTTAAGTCTTTTACCCTTTACATTCAAAGCTAAACGTTTTGGAGAAATGTTTGAACGAAAAAGAGATTCGCAAACATAAATATTCCCAAGCCCTGCTACTACCCTTTGATCCAGTAATGCATTTTTAATAGTTGTCTTTTTACCTCTCAACACCTCTTTGAGGCTAAGTTCATTGAAGTCATTGTCAAGAGGTTCAGGACCGATTTGTCTCAAAAGCTTATGTTGAAAAATCCTACCCGAGGTACTGAGATCTACCATTCCAAAACGGCGCGCATCATTAAATCTAATTACCGTTCCTTCTTCAGTTGTAAAAATTATATGGTCGTGCTTCTCAAGTTTTGAAGGTCGTTTGGTTGTGATTGAAACACGACCAGACATCCCCAAATGCAGGATCATCACTGTTTCATCATCCAAATACCAAAGGATATATTTTGCTCTCCGCAAAATATCAATAACCCGGCGCCCCTTTAAACGGCTGACAAAATTATCCGGAATAGGCCATCGAAGGGTATTACAACGTGTTTCGATATTTATTAAGGTTTTCCCTTCGAGAACTGGCCGCATACCGCGCACAACCGTCTCAACTTCAGGAAGCTCTGGCATAAACAGTATCCCTCAAATGTTCAAAATACCCAATAGTCTAAGGTTCTATCCAAAACTACTATAGAAAATATAAATTGCTAAGAGCGACTTGGAGGATCGCAAAGTTTGAGTTACTTATACAGTGCACTAACGAGCATCCTCAATGTACGATTTTATTTATCGAGGTAAATATTATGAGTTCCGATCGAACCACCAATTTTGGTTTTCAAAACGTGCCTATTGAAAGGAAAAATGCTTTAGTCCGCGACGTTTTTAATTCGGTAGCACCTAATTATGATCTGATGAATGACCTCATGAGCTTTGGAATACACCGATTGTGGAAATCATCTCTGCTCGATTGGCTAGGCCCACAACCAAAAAAAGTGTTATTAGATGTTGCTGGGGGCACAGGTGATATTGCAGCACTCTATAGATCGCGCGGAGGTGGAAAAGTATTTGTTTGTGACATCAACCAGTCTATGCTTGAAGCTGGAAAAGCGAAAATTGAAAAAAAATCAGGCCCCGGCAATATAGAGTGGGTCTGTGGAGATGCCGAATCCCTGCCTATTTCAGATAGATCTGTCGATGCCTACACGATCGCTTTTGGTCTCAGAAACGTAACATCA
>TARA_B100001057_G_scaffold295635_1_pt1 | contig 18224 bp, 15 predicted proteins | sample TARA_B100001057 | Tara Oceans TARA_B100001057 (sample SAMEA2621839) | marine metagenome | biome: marine biome (ENVO:00000447); feature: surface water layer (ENVO:00002042); material: "saline water (ENVO:00002010), including plankton (ENVO:xxxxxxxx)" | depth 5 m
GCTGTTTGGTGCTCTTACAAGTATCTAAACTCTGGACCTGGTGCTATTGCAGGAGCCTTCGTAAATGAAAGGTTTCACAATGTGGAACTTCCAAGATTTACTGGCTGGTGGGGACATAATAAAAAGGAAAGGTTCTTAATGGATGATAAATTTAAACCAATCAAAAGTGCTGAAGGATGGCAGTTGAGTAATCCACCAATTTTTTCACTAGCTCCTGTCTTTGCCTCACTGTCTATCTTTGACAAAGTAGGAATGGATGATTTAATAAAAAAATCAAAAGCACTAACTAATTATTTAGAGTTTTTAATAAAAAGCATTGATAATAAAAACATTGAGATTATAGATGTCCCAATGAGAGGGTGTCAATTGTCCATAAGAGTAAAAAATTATGATAAAAAATTATTTAATAATTTGACTGAAAATGGTATCGTAGCAGATTGGAGAGAGCCAGATGTAATTAGAATAGCTCCTGTTCCTTTATACAATACTTTTGCTGATGCATTTAATTTTTATCAAACATTAAAAAATTTATTATGAAAGAAAAAAAAGTAATAGTAATTGGTGCTGGTCTAGTTGGTTCATTGTGTGCTATTCATCTAATTAAAAAAGGATATTCAGTTCAACTTTTTGAGAGAAGAAAAGACTTAAGAACTCAAAAGATTACTGCTGGAAAATCTATCAATCTTGCTTTATCTAAAAGAGGTTGGACATCCCTGGAACAAGCTAATATTCATGAGTATGTTAAAAAAATTGCCATACCAATGTATAGAAGAGTTATGCATGATAGTAAAGGAAATTTAACATTCCAACAATATGGAGAATCTGATCAGGCAATTTTTTCTGTTTCAAGAGTAGAGCTTAATTTGTTAATGCTAAATCTTGCAGAAAAGTATGGGGCTGAAATACATTTCAATTCAAAATGTGTTGATGTAGATTTTAATAATACAAAAGCTACATTTTTGCAGATAGATCAAGAAAAAACATATGGAGCTGATTTTATTGTTGGTGCAGATGGTACTTTTTCAAATGTAAGAGCTAAAATGGTTGAAAAACTAGGGCATATGTATAATTACAATAAAATAGAGTACGACTATAAGGAACTTCTGATACCATCAGGACCAAACAATTCTTACTTAATTGAAAAAGAAGCTCTGCATATATGGCCAAGAGGAAATTTTATGGTTATAGCTCTTGCTAATTTAGATGGAAGCTTCACCTGCACATTATTTGCTGCTAAACACGGAAAAGATTCATTTGAAAATTTAAATACTGAGAAAGAAACAATTCACTATTTCAAGAAGCATTTTCCGGATTTTACTGGACTAGTTCCAAATCTTTATGAGCAATGGCAAGCCAACCCTACTTCTGAGCTTGGGATAGTAAAAACCTTCCCCTGGAACAAAAAAAATGTTTTGCTTATTGGTGATTCAGCTCATGCCACGGTGCCATTCTATGGTCAGGGTATGAATGCTGGCTTTGAAGATTGCAGAATACTATCAGATGTGCTAGACATCTATAAAGAAAATTATGAAAAATGCTTTAATCAATTTTCAATTGATAGAAAGCCAGAGGGTGATGGGTTGCAAGATTTATCACTGCATAATTTTATAGTCATGAGAGATAAAACAGCGGACCCTAGTTTTTTATTACAAAAGAAAATTGAACAAAAATTCTCAAAATTGCACCCAGAAAAATGGTTACCTCTGTATAGTATGGTTAGCTTTTCAAATGTCAAGTATTCAACAGCTTGGGAAGTTGGTAAAAAACAAGATCAAATAATGGAAAAAATCATGAAACTACCTCAAATAGAAAAAAAATGGGATGATGATTTTGTTATAGATATGATCTTAAAGGAAATCTGAGTAATTTTCTAAAAGTTTAAAAAAACATTAGTGTCTATATGCTGCGTTTTTATCTGCTGCGTTTTTGAAATCGTTTAAAGACCGAAGTTAACGGATGCAGGAAAAATAATAAAATAAATAATAATATAAGTTATAATAATTATTGGTACACATAGAATAATTAATAATGCTTTTTGCCATAATTTCCAATTAGGTAAAAACCTTGACTTTTTAGATTTCTTATTCTTTTTTGTCGATGTTTTTAATATATCATTTTCAGAGCTATAAAACCCCTGTTTATATAATCTTTTCTGATACTGTTCTAATGTTTCACCCCTTTTATTAATAGTTGTATCCATTGATAGACTATTAATTGGAAATGATGCATATGATAAATTAGCTATCAATACTAATACGGAAATAATTAATTTTTTCATTTTACAAATTTATCAACCCAATTAGTAAATATTATGTGTAGCATAATATGTTTAAAATTCTAAAATTTTAAAAAAAACGTTATATGTTAAAAATAGATTAAAAAAAGACTAAAAAACGTAAAAATTAACAAAAAATAGTAAAAAAATGCAAAAAAATAAAAAAAAATTAAAAAACTACAATTTTAATAAATATGTGTTTTTTATAATAATATAATTTAGATAAATTGTTTAAAAAAGTAAAAAAAGCTATTTATATTGAATAAAACACCCTAAAAAAATCATTTATATCACATTTTATTTAGATTTTCAATTTATTGTTTTAAAAAAGAAATATGAAAAAGTGAAATAAAATCCTTTATTTATTGTTAAAAACACAATAAAACACAATAAAAGACAAAAAAATTAAAGATAAATGCAGAAAATGCTACAAAAATGGCATAAAATGTATATAAAATATTCTAAATAATAAATGATAAGAAATACTTCAGTTTTATTTAACAAATCATTAATAAAAAAATTGTGTTGCACAAATAAATAATTTTTTGATTTTCATTTTATATTTTTACTCGTTTAATGAGCATGAATAAAATATCCTACTTATTTTTTATCACAATACTCCTTTCTTGTACTCCAAATAAGAAGAAAAACATACTATTATCTAAAGCATCATTTAATTATGAAAAGTGGTTAGAAGACGAAAACTATAATATCCTTAATGCTTATCAAGCAAATAATTTAGACTCTTTGTTGAGTATCACAGATGGTATTGTTTTAACAGGAGGTGAAGATATTAACCCACTTATGTATGACAATTCAACTAATCTCTATTTGTGTGAAACGATTAATCATTACAGAGATACATTAGAAAAATTAATATTTGATTACGCCTTTAATAATTCAATTCCAACTATAGGTATTTGTAGAGGAATGCAAATGATTAATGTAGCTGCTGGAGGATCATTATACGCTGATATTCCCTCTCAAATAGGAAATGCTGTCTCTCATCGAAATAATGGAGAGGTAAATCATTCCATTTACTTGGTAGATCCTTTGAATACTTATAATTCTTTAATCTTTCCAAAAAATGACACTACATCATCTTTTAATGTTAACTCATGGCATCATCAAGGATTGAATGATTTAGCAAAGGGAGTCATTGTTTTAGCTCGTTCAAATGACAAGTTGCCAGAAGCGATTGTATTAGATAGTAACTTGCATCCATTTATGATTGCTGTTCAGTTTCATCCAGAAAGATTAGGCGAAAACAATGGTATTAGTATTACAATGAGAGATAATTTTTTTAAAGAAATAAATAAAAAATAATTGAGTCAAAAGTTATTACTTCTAATTTTAGACGGATGGGGCTACGGTGTTCAAGATTCAAGAAATGCTATTCATGTTGCTAATACTCCTTTCATTGATAAGCTGAGTAAAACAAAACTTAGCTCTACTCTTCTTACTCACGGTGCATATGTAGGATTGCCAGATAATCAAATGGGCAATTCTGAGGTCGGCCATTTAAATATTGGTTCAGGAAGAGTACTATTTCAGGATTTGCAAAGAATCAATAATGATTGCGAAGAGGGTAATCTAGTGCGCAATAAGAAATTACTTGAATGCATTAATTATTGTAATAATAATGATAAGAGTTTGCATCTGATTGGTTTAGTCTCTGACGGGGGGATTCATTCTCACCAAAAACATCTTTATGAGATATGTAGAATTGCTGCACAAAAAAAAGTTAAAAATGTTTTTATTCACGCCTTTACTGATGGAAGAGATACTGATCCAAAAAGTGCTATTAAATACATTAGTGATTTAGAAAAAAATTGTTACGGTTCAAATATTGCTAGCGTTTGTGGTAGATACTATGCTATGGACAGAGACCAAAGATGGGAAAGAACTAAGTTAGCATATGATTTACTAACTAAAGGTGTTGGAACAAAATCTAAAAACTTGATAGAAGCTATTAAAAATTCATACGAAGAAAACATAACTGATGAATTTATAAAACCAATAGTAAAAGTAGATTCAAATAACAATCCGATATGCAACATAAAAGCTGATGATGCTGTTATATGTTTTAATTTTCGAACAGATCGTTGTAGGCAAATCACGCAGGTTCTTACTCAAGTAGATAAAGTTGATTTAGGTATGAAGAAACTAAAGCTTGAATATAACACTATGACAACATATGATGAAAGTTTCAATAATGTTAGTGTTTTATATGATAAAGAAGTTTTAAATAATACTTTAGGAGAAATAATTAGTAAAAATAATCTAACTCAGACAAGAATTGCTGAAACGGAAAAATATCCACATGTAACCTTTTTCTTTTCAGGTGGTAGAGAGAAGAAGTTTGATGGTGAGAAAAGAATTTTAGTACAATCACCAAAGGTTAAAACTTATGATTTAAAACCTGAGATGAGTGCATTCGAGGTTTGTGAAAAAACAATCACTGAACTTGAAAAGAATACATCAAATTTTATTTGTGTTAATCTTGCAAATGCAGATATGGTTGGGCATACAGGTGTTTTTAAATCAATAATCAAGGCAGTTGAAACTGTAGACATCTGCACAGGAAAAATTGTTAATTGTGCACAAAAAAATAATTATACTGTCTTAGTAATTGCTGATCATGGCAATGCTGAAATGGCTATAAATGATGACCATTCTCCAAATACAGCTCACACAAAGAATAAAGTACCGTGTTTTGTAATTAATTACGAAACAAATAATTTGAAAGATGGTATTTTAGCTGATATTGCTCCAACAATCTTAAAAATTATGAATATAAAACAACCGTCAGAAATGACTGGAAAAAGCTTAATATAAAATGAAGAATTTAAAACAATACATACAAGAAAATAGAGATAGATTTATTGATGAGTTATTTGAAATTTTGAAAATACCGTCAATTTCTGCTGATCCAAAATATAAAGAAGATGTTTTAAAATGCGCTGAATTGGTGAAAAATAAACTTATAATTTCTGGAGCAGAGAATGTTAAATTGTGTCAGACAGATGGTTATCCGATAGTATATGCAGATAAAATTATAGATAAAAATTTACCAACTGTTTTAGTATATGGACATTATGATGTTCAGCCCCCTGACCCGATTGAATTATGGGATACCCCCCCCTTTGAACCCTATATAAAGAAAACAGACAGTCATCCTCAAGGAGCGATCTTTGCAAGAGGTGCGTGTGATGATAAAGGTCAGTTTTACATGCATCTTAAAGCATTTGAGTACATGCTTAAAACAGATAATTTACCATGTAATATAAAATTTATGATTGAGGGAGAGGAAGAGGTAGGATCTGAAAATCTTTCTGATTTTTTAATCAAAAATAAGCAAAAACTGTCCTGTGATGTAATACTAATTTCAGACACTGGTGTAATCTCAAACGAAATACCATCAATTACTACAGGCCTAAGAGGATTAACATACTTAGAAGTTGAAGTAACTGGTCCTAATAGAGATTTACACTCTGGACTTTACGGTGGGGCAGTTGCAAATCCAATAAACATTTTATGTGAAATGATTGCCAAATTGAAGAATGACAAGAATCAAATTACAATCCCTGGCTTTTATGATAATGTAGATATTCTTTCTGAAAATGAAAGATCAGAAATAAATAGTGCTCCTTTTTCGGAAACTGAATACAAAAAAGCATTAGATTTAAAAGATATTCATGGTGAGGAGGGATATACCACAATGGAGCGAGCAGGCATTAGACCAACTCTTGATGTAAATGGAATTTGGGGGGGGTATACTGGTGAAGGTGCTAAGACTGTCATACCATCAAAAGCATTTGCAAAAATATCCATGAGATTAGTGCCCAATCAAACGGATGATGAGATTACTAAAAAGTTCACTGATTACTTTAGCAGTATTGCTCCTGATTCAGTTTCTGTGAATGTAAAACCGCATCATGGTGGAACACCATATGTTTCTCCAACTGATACTATTGAGTACTTATCTGCATCCGAAGCAATAGCAGAAACTTTTGGTAAAAAACCTGTTCCGGTCAGAGGAGGTGGAAGTATTCCTATTGTTGCATTATTTGAAAAAGAGCTTGGTGTAAAGTCAATTTTGTTAGGATTTGGTTTAGATTCTGATGCAATTCACTCTCCTAATGAGCATTACGGTATTTTTAATTATTTAAAAGGCATAGAAACTATTCCTTTATTTTTTAAAAATTATGCAGAGAAATTTTAAAGAACTACAAAAATTTAATCAATGGTGGTTGTGGGTCATTTTATTAATTTTTCCAATTTTGTCTTTTGGGAATTATGATGGTGCTGGAATAAATTTTTACTATGTACTTATTGGAATTTTAATCCCATCCTTATTTTATTTTTTGCAACTTAGAACTGAAGTAAATGAACAAGGTTTTTTTTATCAATTCTTTCCAATACACTTTTCATATCACAAAATAAGTTTTGAAGAAATAGAATCTGTCGAAGCTATAGATTATAAACCAATAAAAGACTATGGAGGCTGGGGAATTAAGTTTGGGTTCAAAGCAAAATCATATACTACAAGCGGTAATCAAGGTATCATGCTTAAGTTAAAGGGTGGTAAGAACTTACTTTTTGGTTCACAAAAAAATAAAGAGCTTGAAAAGATTTTAAATTTTTATTTAAGAGCTACTTGAGAACTATGATATAGTAGTTTTTTTTACCCTTTTGAACAAGTAAGTATTTTTCCTTTATAAAGTCTTTGGAGGATATAGTATGACTAAGACTAATTTTTTCTTTGTTAATACTAACAGCATTTGACTGGATCATTCTTTTAGCTTCTCCGTTGCTTTTAAAAATGTTTTGACTTACTAGAAAATCCAATAGATTTTTATTTAAGTCATCATTTATTATATAGCTGGTTTGTACACCTTCAAAAATATTTAAGAATGTTGTTTCGTTCAATTGTTCTAAGTCTTTTGCTGTAGATTTTCCAAATAAAATATGGGATGCTTTTATTGCCTCATCAAGCTCTTCTTTGCTATGTACAAAAATTGTAACTTCTTTAGCAAGTTTTTTCTGAAGTTCTCTAAGATGAGGGTTTTTATCGTGCTCATTTATAATATTGTTAATTTCCTCTTGAGTTTTGGTTGAGAAAATTTTAATATAATTCTTTGCATCATCATCAGAGCAGTTTATCCAAAATTGATAGAATTTATAAACTGTGGTTTTGTTTTTATCTAACCAAACATTTCCCTCTTCTGTTTTCCCAAACTTACCGCCATCTGATTTCTTTAAAAGAGGTGAAGTCACTGCAAATGCATCTGAGCTTTCTTTTCTCCTGATTAGTTCAATACCAGTTACTATGTTCCCCCATTGATCAGATCCACCAAGTTGAACTAAACAATTTTTGTCTTTCCATAGTCTGTAATAATCATATCCTTGAACAAGTTGATAAGAAAACTCTGTAAAACTCATACCTGTTTCTAATCGACTTTTAACAGAGTCTTTAGACATCATATAATTAATTGAAATATGCTTACCGACGTCTCTAATAAACTCCAAAAAAGAATAGTTTTTAAACCAATCGAAGTTATTTACAATTTCTGCAGAGTTTGATCCACAATCAAAATTTAAAAATTTTTCTAGCTGCTTTCTTATAGAGCTTAAGTTTCTTTCAAGAGTAGCTTCATCTAATAAGTTTCTCTCTTTACTTTTTCCCGATGGATCTCCAACCATGCCTGTTGCTCCGCCAACTAATATGATAGGCTTATGACCACAATCTTGTAAGTGTTTTAAAATCATTATTTGCACCAAACTACCAATATGCAATGAGTCGGAGGTTGGATCAAACCCAATGTAAGCACTTGTAATTTCTTTTTGAAACTGCTCTTGTGTTCCAGGTACAATATCTTGTACCATACCTCTCCATTTAAGTTCTTTGATAAAATCCATATTAACTTGTTACAAATATAACATCATAACTTAAATAATCATGTTATTTGTATTTTTGTAATATGATTTTTGTAACTGGAGCAACTGGCATGGTTGGTGCTAATTTAATAGCATTATTTGAAAGAAATAATGTTGAATATAAGGCACTAAAAAGAAAATCAAGCACCTTAAATATTGTAAAAAATGTTTTTAAAACTCATGCTATTGAAAATAAAATACAAAATATTAAATGGGTTGAGGGAGACGTTACAGACTATCCATCTCTACTTCAAACAATGAAAAATTGCGATAAGGTTGTTCATGCTGCAGGATTTGTATCATTCAATAAATTCGATAAAAATAAACTTGAAGAAATAAATATATTTGGAACAGAAAATGTGGTTAATGCTTCTCTTGCTCTTAAAATAGAGAAGCTTATCTATATTAGTTCTATAGCCACGCTTGGTAACTCAAATAGTAATCTAATTACTGAGGATGATTTTTATGATTTTGGAATCAATAAAAGTTATTATGCCGAAACTAAATATTTTGCTGAACAAAATGTTTGGAGAGCAAGTGCTGAGGGATTGAATGTAACAATACTTAATCCATCTGTCATTCTTGGAGTTGGAAATTGGAATTCAGGTAGTCCTAAAATTTTTAGTCAAATTTATAAAGGGTTGAAATTTTACACAGTTGGTAAAACAGGATTTGTTGATGTAATTGATTTATGTAATATAATAAATACTCTAATATCCAATTGTAAAATAGGTCAAAACAGTAGATTTATTATAAATGGTCATAACATCTCATACAAACAAATTTTTAAATTAGTTGCAAATAAATTTAATGTCAAAGAACCCAAATTCAAAGCCACAAAACTCTTACTTGGACTTATATGGAGGCTTGAAGCTATTTTATTTTTCTTTTTCAGAAGAACTCCTGCTATCACTAAAGAAACAGCTAATAGTGCTATGTCAGTAAAAAGCTATGATAATTCAAAAATTGTGGATTTAATTAAATTTAAATTTATTGATATAAATATTACAATAAAGAATTATTGTAATGCGTATTTAAATAGTTTAAGGTAGTTTCTGTTTTTCAATTTGCAACTCATTAATAATCTCTTTATAAATTTTTTCAAGCATTTTTGGATTGTTCGAGTAAAACTCTAAGTTTTCGATAAATAATGAGTCATTGATTTTATGTAGTGAAAATATTGAGTCGTAATTAGATTTTAAATTATATGATGCTATTTCGCTATCAATTACTTTTTGATGTTGATATTTAGACTCTATAATTTGAACAGATTTAAGAATTTCTTTCATTAAATCTTTTGAAAAAAATTGATCTGTACTTTTATTTGATTTGCAGCTAGTTAATAAAATTAGTAAAATGAATAAGGCTCTGATCATATTTCAAAACTATTAAAATATGTTTTAAATTATTTGTTAAATTAAGCATTAAATTTATACTTTAATTAACTCTAAAAGTTTAAAATAATTATCTTTACAGAAACGAACAAAAAATTAATCCAATGAAAAATTTATTATACTTTTTTGCAATCATCTCGTTCTTTGCATTTACAGCTTGTTCTGGTGGATCATCAGAAGGCAACACTGCTGAAGAAACAGTTGTTGAGCCAGCTGTAGAAACTGTTGAAGAAGCTGCAACTGATTCAGCTGCAACTGATTCAGCTGCAACTGAAGAAACAGAAGAAGCTACCGAAGAAGGAGGAGAGTAAAAATAAAAAAAGGTGCTTTTAAAAAAGCACCTTTTTTATACATCAAACTCTAAGGGCAGTCCTCTGAAACTTTCATCAAACTTTCCCGAATTATACACTAAATTACCGTTTACAAAACAACTCTGTACACTGCTTTTGAATGTATGGCCATCAAAAGGTGACCACCCACACTTGTATAAAATGTTTTCTTTGGAAACAGTCCAGCTCTTATTCAAATCTAAAATTGTGAGATCAGCATAATACCCCTCTTTAATAAAACCTCTTTTTTTAATTCTAAATAGTTTCGCTGGGTTATGACACATTTTTTCAACAATCTTTTCAAGAGAAATTAATCCATCATGATATAAATCAAGCATTGCAACTAAGCTATGTTGGACTAAAGGTCCTCCTGAGGGACATTTCATATAATTATTACTTTTTTCAATTATTGTGTGAGGAGCATGGTCGCTAGCAACAACATCAATTAAATTACTATTAACTGCATCAATCAACTTTTTTTTGTCATTTTCTGTTTTTACTGATGGGTTCCACTTAATAAAAGCCCCCTTTTTATCATAATCCTTTTCGCTAAACCATAAATGATGAATACATGCCTCAGAAGTTATTTGTTTTTTCTCAATAGGTAAATCATTGGTAAAATGGGATAATTCCTTGGCTGTTGAAATATGAAATATGTGAAGTCTGGTTTTGTGTTTTTTAGCTAACTCAATAGCTAGAGAAGATGATTTGAAACAAGCTTCTTCCGATCTTATCTTTGGATGACAATTTATTGGAATATTATCACCATACTTTTCTTTATAAATATTGAGATTTTTATTAATTATATCTTCATCCTCACAGTGAACAACTAATAAGATTCTGGATTTTTTAAATAATTCATTTAGCGTATCTAACTTATTTACGAGCATATTTCCCGTTGACGAACCCATGAAAATTTTTATTGCTCCAACTTTTTTTGGGTCAGAGAGAAGAACTTCATCTATATTGTCATTTGAAGCCCCCATAAAAAATGAAAAATTTGCCAAAGATTTTTGTTCGCCCAGTATAAATTTCTTTTTCAATAAATCTTGCGTCAATGTTTGTGGTGAAGTATTAGGCATTTCCATAAAAGAAGTTATCCCACCAGCTACAGCAGCTTTACTTTCCGAATAAATATCTCCTTTATGAGTCAAGCCCGGTTCGCGAAAATGAACTTGATCATCAATAACTCCAGGAATAATATGTAGCCCGCTACAATCAAGTATCCTGTCAGCCTTAATATTAATTTCACTGGAGATTTTTTGGATAATATCATTAGAAATTAAAATATCCTTTTTTTGTAAATTTCCACTATCAACAATAAAACTGTTTTTTATAAGAGTTTTCAAGCTTTTATCTTTTCCAATTTTTGAAAATACTTCTAATTTTCATGTTTATTACACCAAGGACAGCTTCATAAAAAATTCCACCACTCATTTTGGATTCTCCTTCACTTCTGTCAGTAAAAATTACTGGCACTTCAATTACATTAAAACCATACTTCCATGCCTTAAATTTCATTTCAATTTGAAAAGCATAACCAACAAATTGTATCTCATCTAAATTAATTGTTTCTAAGACTTCTCTTTTATAACATTTAAACCCTGCTGTGGAATCATTGATTGGCATTCCCGTGATTATACTTACGTATTTTGATGCGAAAAAAGAAAGGAGAAGTCTTGACATTGGCCAGTTAATAATATTAACACCTTTTACATATCTTGATCCAATAGATAAATCACCACCTTTTTCTTCATTTGCATTGTAAAGTCTTACAAGATCGGCAGGATTATGTGAAAAATCTGCATCCATTTCAAAAACATATGAATAATCTCTTTCTAAGGCCCATTTAAATCCATGAATATAAGCTGTACCAAGTCCTAATTTTCCTGTTCTCTCTTGAATGAAAAGAGAGTCTTGAAATTTACTTTGCAAATCTTTTACTATGTCTGCAGTGCCATCTGGTGAACCATCATCTACAATTAAAATATGAAATAACTTGTTTAACGAAAATATTGTTCTGATGAGTTTTTCTATATTTTCTTTCTCATTGTAAGTTGGTATAATAACTAAACTATCAGACATATTAAATTTTTTCTTTTATAATTTCTTCAACTACGTTAGGGTCTAGCAAAGTACTTGTATCTCCAAAATTACTAAAATCATTTGAAGCAATCTTTCTAAGTATTCTTCTCATAATTTTTCCAGATCTTGTTTTAGGTAAACCTTTTACAAATTGGATTTTTTCAACTTTTGCAATTGGTCCAACATTTTTTACAATTAAATTATTTATTTCAGATCTTGTGTTTATTTCATCCTCTAATACTCCTTGTGTTATGACAAAGGCGTATATAGCGTTGCCTTTGATTTTGTGTGGATATCCAACAATAGCTGTTTCACATACATTCGGATGTTCATCAATTGCACTTTCAATCTCTGCTGTTCCAAGATTGTGACCAGAAACAATAATTACGTCGTCAACTCTGCCTGTAATTCTATACATACCTTCATTATCTCGAATACACCCATCACCAGTAAAGTACATGTTTTCGAAAGTGCTAAAGTATGTGTCTTTAAATCTTTTATGATCTCCATAAATTGTTCTTGCCATGGAGGGCCATGGAAATTTAATGCATAATTTTCCTTCAACATTTAGATTATTTAATTCGTTTCCATCATTATCCATTATACATGGTTGTATTCCAGGTAAGGGTAGTGTAGCAAATGTAGCTTTTGATGGTGTTACACCTGCGAGGTTTGATATCATTATTCCTCCAGTTTCAGTTTGCCACCATGTGTCAACAATTGGTATATCTTTTTCCCCAATATTTTCATTATACCAGTTCCACGCATCTTCGTTAATTGGTTCACCAACAGTGCCAAGAACTTTAAGAGAACTTAAATCATATGGCTTAACATATCTTAATCCTTTAGCTTCAAGTGCTCTAATTGCAGTGGGGGCAGTGTAAAAAATATTTACTTTGTTTTCTTCAACTATCTTCCAAAATCTTCCAAAATCTGGGTATGATGGTATTCCTTCAAATAAAATTGAGGATGCTCCATTTAATAAAGGACCATAAATTATATAAGAATGACCAGTTATCCATCCGATATCTGCAGTACACCAATAAATATCGTCCTCTTCATATTGAAATACATTTTTAAATGAAAAAGAGGTATAGATCATGTAGCCTGCTGTTGAATGTTGAATGCCTTTTGGTTTACCAGTAGACCCAGATGTATATAATATGAATAGTGGGTCTTCAGCATCTACAACAATTGGCTCGAAAATATTAGTTGTACCTTTCATTTCCTCATGCCACCATTTATCTCTGCCGTTTCTCATTTTTACTTCAGAGCCAGTTCTTTTATAAACTATACAGCTTTCAATGGTTGGTGTATTTTCTAGTGCCTCATTACATATTTTTTTAAGCTTTATTTCTTTCTCTCCTCTATAACTTCCATCTGAAGTAATAAGTAATTTACATGTAGCATCATTTATCCTCTCAGAAAGAGCTTGGGCAGAAAATCCAGCAAAAACAACAGAGTGTATTGCACCAACTCTTGCACAAGCCAAAACAGCTATGGTCAACTCAATGAGCATGGGCATATAAATACAAACTCTATCACCTTTTTTAACTCCATTTTTAGTCAATACATTTGAAAATTTACATACTTCCATATGTAGTTGCTCATAAGTTATAGAAATGGAATCTTCTTTTGGGTCATTAGGAATCCACTTATAAGCAATTTTTTTGCTATGTTTTTTTAAATGTCTGTCTAAGCAATTGGTTGTGATGTTGAGCTTGGCGTTTCGAAACCACTCAACTTTTGGTAATCTAAAATCCCATTTTAATATGTCACCCCATTTTTTTTCCCATTTGAAGTTCTCAGCATAACTTGACCAGAACTTTTCAGGAGATTCAACGCTTTCTTTGTATTTTTTTAAATAATCATTAAAGTTTGAGATCATCAGAAACAATTTTAAATAAAATTAGCATTTATTTATTTATTAATGTTTAGATTAATAATCACTATTTTTTAAATTAGCAAGAAAAAATTTATGAAAAAAATTTACACTATAATTTGTTCTATAATACTAGCCTCATTAGCTGGTGCTCAAGACTGCAGTGAACTTTTTATCTCTGAATACGTTGAAGGGCCAAATAATAACAATGCAATTGAAATTTACAACCCAACAGCTTCAGCTATTGATTTGTCAGAATACTTAATTAAAAGATACTCAAATGGAGCATCTACTTCATCTGAAAGTTGGCCTCTTAGTGGATCTATAGCATCTGGACAAGCAATTGCTATTGGTAATGGTCAACTAGATTCAGTGTGGGTAAATAATTCCTATTGGTCTGTACCTGTTGATCCTGTATTTTTAGCTGCATGCGACTATTCATGTAGTGGTATTTATCCTACACCCTTTTACTTTAATGGTAATGATGCAATTACTTTAGAAAAAATAAATGGTGATATTATAGATATTTTTGGAAAGGTTGGAGAAGATCCAGGAGATTCCTGGTCTTGTGATACATCAGGTGGTTTTACTACAGCAAACAGCATTTCCTGGAACTATATAAGTGAAAGGTGGTGGACAAAGAGACAAACTTTAGTTAGAAAGTCAAGTGTTAAAAAGGGAGTCACTCAAAACCCTATTTTATTTAATCCTACTGCTGAGTATGATTCACTGCCTGATGCAACCTACTCTGGTATGGGATCACATTCATGTGATTGTGCTGTTTCCTCGGTGAATTATAAGACAGGCTTAGATTTTTCAATTTATCCAAATCCAATGATACAAGGTGAATCAATTCAAATAATCTCATCAAAAAATAATTATGAAATAAGATTATTTGACATGACAGGAAATTTAATAAGCTCGCGTGCTAAAATTAATTTCTCTCTACTAAGTTCGGGGTTTTATCTTGTTGAACTGAAGCACAGAGATGGATCATTTAATCAGAAGAAATTAATAGTACAATAATTTGAGATTATTTTTATTAATTTTTGTATTTCCTTTAAGCGCTTATTCACAAAATGTTGTCACTGGTAATGTCAGCGATTTAACAACCGGGGAATACCTAATAGGTGCAAGCGTTATTTATGAAAGTAGTAAGGGAACCACCACAGATTTTGATGGGAATTTTAGATTCTCTACTGATAAAAAAAGCTTGACTCTAAAAATTTCTTATGTTGGCTATGAATCATTAGAAAAGAAAATTGATTTGAGTTCAAAGCTGACTAACGTTGATTTTCGATTAAGTTCAATTAAGTTGAACGAAGTTAGGGTAGTTGCTGATTTAGCAACGGAGAGAAAAACACCAGTTGCTTTTTCGACAATTCCAATGAAAAAAATTAATGAAGAACTTGCTTCACAAGACATTCCAATGGTACTAAATTCAACTCCAGGAGTATATGCAACCCAAACTGGAGGTGGAGATGGTGATGCTAGAATAACTATTAGAGGTTTTAATCAAAGAAATGTTGCCGTTATGATTGACGGTATTCCAGTCAATGATATGGAGAATGGTTGGGTTTATTGGAGCAATTGGTTTGGTTTAGATGCTGTAACATCTAATATTCAAGTTCAAAGAGGCTTGGGTGCTTCTAAGATTGCAATCCCTTCAGTTGGAGGTACTATGAATATTATAACTCGAGGAACAGGCAATAAAGCTGGAGGTTCATTCAAACAAGAAATTGGTTCTTTTGGGAAGATTAGAAGTTCACTTGGCTATAATTCAGGTAAACTAAAAAATGGTTGGGGGTTTACTCTTGCAGGTTCTTACAAACAAGGTAATGGTTTTGTTGATCAAACTTGGACACAGGGATATTTTTATTATGCTAAGCTGCAAAAAGAAATAGGTAATCATTTAATTAGTCTTTCACTTATGGGTGCCCCTCAAAAGCATGGACAAAGATCTTACAAGAGCAACATAGCTACTTATGATACTGCTATTGCTAGAGAACTAGGTGATACAAGTAATTGGAATAATCAAATTACTAACAAAGGTATCACATACAACAAGCACTGGGGGAAGCTAAACAGATGGGACATTAATGGTTCTGGAGACACAATAAACAATAGAGAAAGACTAAATACAAGGCAAAATTATTATCATAAACCTCAGTACTCTCTCAGACATTTTTGGAGAGTTAATGAAAAATTTTACTTATCAAATGTTAGTTATTTGTCCATAGGAAATGGTGGGGGAACAAGAATTAGTGGTAACACAAACAACTATGATGCTTTTGGTCAGTATAACCTGCAAGAGGCATATGACGCGAATGTAAATAATATCGACCTGCTGTATTCAGATAATCAAAATAAGGCAGGTACTTATTTAAGTAGTTCAATCAATAATCATTTTTGGTATGGACTACTTTCAACTATGAACTATGAAATTAATAGCAATTATAATTTAAGTGGTGGATTAGATTTTAGATACTACACTGGTCAACATTATAGAGAGGTATATGATCTTCTTGGTGCAGATTATGTAATTGATGAAAGTAATGAGCAAAGATTGACATCTGTAAAGAGAGTTGGGGATAAAGTTTCATATCACAATGATGGTATCGTTCGGTGGGGTGGAGCATTCTCTCAAATTGAATTCTCAAATGGAATACTGAGTGCATTTTTTAATTTGTCAGCTTCTAACTCTGGATACAAAAGAATAGATTACTTTAAAAAAAGAGACCTTATTTTAAGTGACACAACATATAGAGAGGCTCTAGGAACTTCTGTAACAACAGAGCTAATTTTTGATGATCAAGGTAATTTAGTTGGCGCTAACAAAACACAAGTTTTAGATACTATTTTACACAATGGCGTGGCTTACACAATGAATTCTGACGAGGCCAAGCTTGCTGAAACTAATTGGAAGAACATACCAGGATTTACTATAAAGACTGGTGCAAACTACAATATAGATGATAAAAACAATGTTTTTCTTAATCTTGGTTATTTATCAAAAGCACCAAGGTTTAATAATGTTTATGACTACTCTAACAGACTTTACAGAGATATAAAAAATGAAAGTGTCAGTGCCTTAGAGCTTGGGTATTCATTCAGGTCAAGTATTTTTTCTTCAAATTTAAATATGTATTATACCATTTGGAATAATAAACCATCTAACGGAGGAGTTACTATATCAATTGATGATATACCATTTCGAGCTAATATTAATGGTATGGATGCGCTTCACAAGGGAATCGAACTTGATTTATCATATAAATTATTATCTAATTTATCATTAGAAGGGTTATTGTCAGTTGGAGATTGGCGATGGACTTCTTCTGAGACTGTGAGATTTTATGATGACGATAATAGTATTGCTCTAGATCCTAACAGTGGTGACACCATAGAGGTAAGTTTTGATGCTGATGGTGTACGTGTTGGTGATGCTGCTCAAACTCAGCTAGGATTTAGTTTAAGATATGAACCGACTACAGTATCCTATGTCAAGTTGAGATATACTTTTTTTGATGATTATTTTGCAGATTTTGATCCAATTTCTCTTGGTGGTGAAAATGGAGGAAGAGATAGTTGGCAGATACCTTCATATGATTTAATTGATTTGCATTGTGGATACAACTTTAAACTAAATAAAAAAAATAAACTGTCACTGAGATTAAGTATATTAAATTTGTTTGATAAAATATATATATCAGATGCTCAAAACAATGATCCATACAACGATGTTTCATATCAAGATTTTGATGCTAAATCAGCTAGTGTATTTTTTGGGCTGGGTCGTAGATTTACGATGTCTGCTCGACTAAATTTTTAAATTATGAAAAACTTTTTATCAATAATCTTAATTATATTTTTTTCCAATCTTTCTTATGCTCAATCCAGTATTTCAAGTGCTAGATTACAACCACTTGGTTCTACCGTTACCGTAACAGGTGTAGTAACAAACGGAGATGAGCTTGGGGTAATAAGATATATGGAGGATTCAACAGCGGGCATAGCTCTTTATGACCTTACAACCAATAATTATTTGGCAAATGTAAATAGAGGAGATAGTTTAACAATAACAGGCGAGTTAGCTGATTATAATGGATTGCTAGAGGTATATGTTACAGGATTTCCAACGATACACTCATCAAATAACAATTATCCTATTCCACAAATTATGCTACCAGCACAAATTGGAGAAGCTACTGAATCAGAGTTAGTACAAATAGATAATGCCATCTTTGTTTCAGGCGGAAGTTTATTCAGCGTAGGCACCTATGATTTCACGTGTGGTGGACAGTCAGGTAAAATATATA
>TARA_B100001057_G_scaffold17673_1_pt1 | contig 18190 bp, 15 predicted proteins | sample TARA_B100001057 | Tara Oceans TARA_B100001057 (sample SAMEA2621839) | marine metagenome | biome: marine biome (ENVO:00000447); feature: surface water layer (ENVO:00002042); material: "saline water (ENVO:00002010), including plankton (ENVO:xxxxxxxx)" | depth 5 m
TGGGGTTTGTTCTGTTTGAGCTTCTGCTTCTGGGGTTTGTTCTGTTTGATCAGGATTGTTTAGAGTTATTTCTTGATCTTTATATTTCACTGCAAGTTTTACTATTACATCTGACCCTGGATGACCAGGTACTGCACCCTTAATAAGCAGTATATTTTTTTCGGTATCAATATCAATAATTTCTAAGTTTTGCGCCGTACGGCGAACGTTACCCATGTGACCAGCCATCTTTTTCCCTTTGAATACCCTACCTGGTGTTTGATTCTGCCCAATTGAACCTGGCGCTCTGTGTGCCAGAGAGTTTCCATGAGTTGCATCTTGGGTGCTGAAATTATGTCTTTTCACTGTTCCTGCGAATCCCTTACCAATTGTTTTGCCTGTGACATCAACTTTTTGTCCTTTTTTGAAAATGTTAACCTTGAGTTCCATTCCAATCTTGAATTCATCCACATTGCCAGCACTTGTTCTAAATTCACGGATATTTTTGCCAGGCTTTGTTTTTGTTGATACAAAATGACCAGACAATGCTTTATTAATCTTTGATTGTTTTACACTGCCTGATGATACTTGGATTGCACTGTAACCTTCCTTATCTTTCTTTTTAATTTGTGAGATACGATTGGGAAGAGCTTCAATAACAGTGACGGGAACAGATGCACCATCTTCATTGAAGACTCTTGTCATGCCACACTTTTTCCCTATCAATCCAACACTCACAATATGCCTGCCTTTTTTTTATCTTCTTTATTCATAAAAATTGTTTTCATATGAGCACAATAAAGGGCCAGCCCCATATTTAAATCTATGATTTTGAACTGACCCATTTTGGATAAATCCATTCCCAAGATTTGCCGTGCACACTTAATTACAAGTGACAATTTTTCCACCATACCTTCGGTGTATCTAATTAATAGCCGACTCTTGGAACGGCTAAAATTAGCCGACCATTATAACGTTAGATTGGCTTGTATCAAGCAAATATTGGAAATTTTGCCTAATTTTTGACGATTTTTACCAAAATACTCAATAAATTGACTAATTCAGCTTAATTTGTACATCCACGCCCGCTGGAAGCTCTAATTTCATGAGTGCGTCTACAGTTTTATCTGTAGGATCAACAATATCCATAAGTCTTTTATGTGTCCTAATTTCATATTGATCTCTTGCATCTTTATTAACATGAGGTGAGATAAGAACTGTAAACCTCTCCATTTTCATTGGTAGAGGTATAGGTCCTTTGACATTAGCACCTGTTCTCTTTGCGGTATCTACTATTTCTCTGGCAGAGGAATCAATTAATCTATGATCGAATGCCTTCAATCTTATACGGATATTCTGATTTGCTGTCACTATCTTTTCCTTTCTTTTTGTTAGAGCTAATTACTCTGTTACATCAATTTTTTGTTATTACATCTAATATGTTTTTTGGTACGCCATTATATTTGAAAAACTCCATAGAATATACTGCTCTTCCTTGTGTCATTGATCTTAAATCTGTTGCGTAACCAAACATTTCTGCCAATGGCACTTCTGCTCTGATAATTTTTCCAGCTGGAGAATCCTCCATTCCTTGAGGCATACCTCTTCTTCTATTGATGTCGCCCATCACATCGCCCATATAATCCTCGGGTGTCACAACTTCAACATTCATAATGGGCTCCAATAATATAGGTTTTGCGTTTTCTGTTCCATCTTTAAATGCAATTGAAGCGGCTATTTTAAACGCCATTTCACTGGAGTCAACATCATGGAAAGATCCATCAAACAAAGTTACCCTAACATCTACAACGGGATATCCAGCAATAACACCGTTTTGCATTTGATCTTGAATACCTTTATCGACAGCTTGAATGAATTCTTTTGGAATAGCTCCACCAACTATTGAATCAATAAATTCATATCCCTGGCCAGATTCTAAAGGCTCAATTTTCAAGAAAACGTGACCGTATTGTCCTTTGCCGCCAGACTGTCTTACAAACTTCCCTTCCTGATCTACAGCTTTCCTGATTGTTTCTCTGTATGCCACCTGAGGATTACCAACATTCGCATCAACACTAAACTCACGTAACATGCGATCAACAATAATATCAAGATGAAGTTCCCCCATTCCTGAGATAATCGTTTGTCCTGACTCTGGATCTGTATGAACTTTGAACGATGGATCTTCTTTCGCAAGCTTTTGAAGTGCTACTCCCATTTTTTCTTGATCAGGTTTAGTTCTTGGTTCAATTGCTACAGATATAACAGGTTCTGGAAATTCCATTTTTTCCAAAGAGATAATATTTTTCGTATCACACAAGGTATCACCAGTATTTACGTCCTTGAGTCCTACTGCAGCTGCTATGTCACCTGCCAAAACTTCATTTATTTCTTTACGATCATTTGAATGCATTTGTAATATTCGACCTATCCTTTCTTTTTTATTTTTTATTGAATTAAAGACTGTATCTCCTGTCTTTACTGACCCAGAATAAACGCGAAAAAATGTCAAATTACCAACAAATGAATCTGTTGCAACTTTGAAAGCTAAAGCAGAAAAAGGCTCTTTATCCGAAGCTTTTCTTTTATCCTCCTCACCATTTTCAGCTATACCATTTATAGGAGGAACATCTGTTGGTGACGGTAAAAAATCAATCACACCATCTAATAATGGTTGAACTCCTTTATTTTTGAAAGCAGAGCCGCACATCGTTACTACTATTTCATTTTTTATTGAACGTTCCCTCAATCCAGAAATGATATCATCAGGATCAAGTGTTCCATCGATAAGATATTTTTCTAATAGCTTTTCATCTGCCTCTGCTACGGATTCTAATAACCTCTCTCTCCATTCAAGTGCCAGTTCTTCTAAATCTGATGGTATATGGTTATAGTTAAAATTAGATCCCTTTTCTTCCTCATTCCAATATATTGATTTCATTTTTACCAAATCCACCACCCCAAGAAAATGATCGTCTTTTAAGATTGGGATATTTATTGGTATGGGCTTCGCTCCAAGTCTCTCTTTAATCTGCTCTATGACTCTATAAAAGTCAGCACCAGGTCTATCCATTTTATTTATAAAAACTACTCTGGGTACATTGTATTTATTTCCTTGTCGCCATACGGTTTCAGTTTGAGGCTCTACCCCCCCTACTGCACAAAATACAGTGACTGCACCGTCAAGTACACGAAGACTTCTTTCAACTTCAATTGTAAAATCCACATGCCCAGGTGTATCAATAATATTGATTCGGTGTTGGGCATATTGTTTATTCATACCATGCCAGAAGCAAGTAGTGGCGGCGGATGTGATGGTTATTCCTCTCTCTTGCTCTTGCTCCATCCAATCCATAACCGCAGCACCATCATGAACTTCACCAATCTTATGTGAGACGCCAGTGTAGTAGAGGATTCTTTCGGTTGTTGTTGTTTTTCCTGCATCGATATGAGCCATAATACCAATGTTACGGTATAACTCTATTGGGGTTTCTCTATGCACTTATTTGTTGAAGATCAGGCTCTTCTCTCTACCAACGATAATGAGAAAATGCTTTGTTAGCCTCAGCCATTCTATGTGTATCTTCTTTTTTCTTTACAGCTGTTCCACGATTGTCCGCGGCATCCAGAAGTTCATTTGCCAGTCTTGCAGCCATGGATTTTTCATTTCTTTTTCTAGCTGCATCGATAATCCATCGCATAGCAAGCGTCTGTTTTCTCGCAGGTCTGACCTCAACAGGAACCTGGTAAGTTGCGCCTCCTACCCTCCTCGATTTTACCTCAACTGCTGGCTTGACATTTTCTAAAGCACTTTCAAGTAACTCCAGGGATTTATACTCATCTTTTGTCTCTTTTTCTGAGATAGAATCGATCGCACCATAAATTATTCTCTCAGCTACAGACTTCTTTCCATGGCTCATGATCATATTCATAAATTTAGCTAATAACTCACTTCCATATTTTGGATCAGGGAGTATTGTTCGTTTTGGTGCTCTGGTTCTTCTGGACATTTTTTTCTCTGAAATATTTTTTTAAATAATCTTAACTATTATTTTGGTTTTTTGGTTCCGTATTTGGATCTTCCTTGTTTTCTGTCATTTACACCAGAACAATCCAGAGTACCTCTTACTGTGTGATATCTCACACCTGGTAAATCTTTCACCCTTCCACCGCGAATTAAAACTACAGAGTGTTCCTGAAGATTATGACCTTCACCACCAATGTAACTTGTAACTTCAAAACCATTCGTGAGTCGGACTCTGGCAACTTTTCTCATTGCAGAATTAGGTTTCTTTGGTGTAGTTGTGTAGACACGTGTACACACACCTCTTTTTTGAGGGCTGTTTTGTAATGCAGGTACATTACTTTTATACGATTTAACTTTTCTAGCACCTTTAACTAACTGATTTATTGTTGCCATATTTTTTCTTATTTACTTTGTTGATATTATCCAACATAAAGAGTTGAGCATTGTATTTTCCTGAGGGAGCTACTGTCAAGCTGATAATTAAAACTTTAGCCTCTTTTTTATGCTTGATCATCAATTGTCTCTTCAATCTTCTCTATTTGATCATGATCCTCTTCAGTAGAACTATCCGAATTAATTGTATCTTCCAGAACTTGAAGCTGTTCTGCTAGATCTTCTTCCTGCGTCATCCTTCTCTCCGCATGATGAGCAAAACCTGTCCCTGCGGGAATTAATCTTCCAACTACCACATTCTCTTTTAAACCTCTGAGATCATCCTTTGTTCCGCACACTGCGGCTTCTGTAAGAACCCTTGTAGTTTCTTGGAATGACGCAGCTGAGATAAATGATTCCGTTGCAAGTGATGCTTTAGTTATACCAAGCAAAAGTGGACTGTATGTAAGCTCGTCTTTTCCTTTTTGTTTTAACTCATCATTTACTTCTAAAGCTCTAGATTTATCAATTTGCTCTCCTCTCAGATAAGAACTATCTCCAGATTCTTCTACTATAACCTTGCGAAGCATCTGTCTAATAATGACTTCGATATGCTTATCATTTATTTTGACACCTTGTAGTCTATATACATCCTGTATTTCTCTGATTAAGTAATCAGCGAGAGGCTCCACGCCTTGAAGACGAAGAATATCATGAGGAATTGGCTCTCCATCAGCAATTATCTCGCCCTTTGATACTTGCTCACCTTCAAAAACATTGAGTGTTCTGTAATTATGAATCAATTCTTCATGATTATTTCCATCTTCATCCGTAATGATTAGACGTCTCTTACTCTTTGTTTCTTTACCAAAACTCACTGTCCCGGTTGATTCAGCCATTATAGCGGGATCTTTTGGCTTTCTTGCTTCAAATAAATCCGCAACTCTTGGAAGACCTCCAGTTATATCTCTCGATTTAGAGGCAGCCAGCGGTATTCTTGCTATAACATCTCCTACAGCAACTTTATCTCCATGGCTCATACTTACTATCGCTCCTGCTGGGAGTTGATAATCAGCTGGGATATCTGTATTTGCGAAACATAACTGCTTTTTACCCTTCATTAGTCGTATTTGAGGAATTAAATCTTTACTTGTACTTCCTCTCTTCTTTGGATCTTCAATCACGATATTTGTTAACCCTGTGAGCTCATCAACTTGTTCTGTTACCGTCACACCATCTACAAAATCTTCGAAATGAAGACTTCCTGCAACCTCTGTAATCACCGGATGCGTATAAGGATCCCATGTCGCAATGATTTGTCCTTGTTTAACTTTTGATGAATCTTTCGCAGATATTACGGCTCCGTAAGGAACTTTATAACTCTCCTTCTCTCTTCCCTGATCATCAAGAACTTTAACCATGCCAGATCGAGTTACTGCTACAATTTGTTTCTTCTTGTTGGTTACTGTCTTATCAATTTCCAATTTCAAAATGCCTGAATTTTTTATCTCAATTGAATTAGTTGCAGCTGAACTCGTTGCTGCTCCACCAATATGAAATGTTCGCATTGTTAACTGAGTGCCGGGCTCCCCAATAGATTGAGCTGCAATTACACCAACAGCTTCACCTAAACTTATTTTATGACCTCTGGCAAGATCCCTCCCATAACATTGTTGACACACACCATATCTAACCTCACAGGTAATAGGTGATCTAACAACCATATAATCAATAGAAAGGCTCTCAAGTTCCTCTACTTTTGCCTCATCAAGCAAAGTACCTGCCTCAAAAACAACTTCGTCTGAGCCTGGAATCTTTATGGGCTCTGCTGCAACTCTCCCGAGAACCCTCTCATGTAGTGGTTCAACTACTTCACCTCCCTGAACTATTGGTCTCATTGAAACACCATTGGAAGTTTCACAGTCTTTTTCGGTAATTACCAAATCTTGAGCAACATCTACAAGTCTCCTAGTTAAGTATCCTGAGTTTGCTGTTTTTAGTGCTGTATCAGCCAATCCTTTTCTCGCACCATGAGTTGAAATAAAGTACTGTAATACATCTAGCCCCTCTCTGAAATTAGCAGTAATTGGTGTTTCAATAATCGATCCATCAGGCTTGGCCATAAGCCCCCTCATCCCGGCCAACTGACGAATCTGAGCTGCAGATCCACGAGCACCAGAATCGGCCATCATGTATATCGAGTTAAAGGAATCTTGTTTAACCTCATTTCCATCTGAATCTTCTACAATCTCTGAGCCTAATTTATCCATCATAGCTTTGGCTATTTGCTCATTAGTTCTCGTCCAGATATCTACTACTTTGTTATATCGCTCCCCATCAGTCACAAGACCATCATTGAATTGCTCCTGAATTTCTCTCACATCAATATCTGCTGAACTGAGTATTTCATTCTTTGAATTTGGAATAACCATATCATCAACCCCAATAGAAATTCCTGCTGTAGTGGCAAAACGAAACCCGGTATACATCAGTTTATCAGCGAAGATAACTGTTTCTTTTAATCCTAGAAGTCTGTAAGAGGAATTTACGAGGTTAGATATTGCTTTTTTTGTCATATCTCGATTGACTAAATCAAAACTTAAGCCTTTTGGAAGAAGTGTTGATAGGAGGGCTCTTCCAATTGTAGTCTCAACGAGTTTATTTTTTAATACAATCTCTCCCTCAGTATTCTCATCATTAATTAATACCCTTACTTTTGCTTTTGTTTGGAGTTCAACTACATGATTTTCATAAGCTCTTCTTGCTTCATCAATGTCAGAAAAGATCATACCTTCGCCTTTCCCATTTACTTTTGATCTAGTCATATAATAGAGCCCCAGCACCACATCCTGAGAAGGAACGATAATTGGCTCACCATTCGCAGGGGAAAGAATATTATTTGAAGCCATCATGAGCGCTCTAGTCTCTAATTGAGCTTCAATCGATAAAGGAACATGGACAGCCATCTGATCACCATCAAAGTCTGCATTGAAAGCTGTGCAGACAAGAGGATGAAGCTGTATAGCTTTTCCTTCAATCAACACAGGCTCAAAAGCCTGAATTCCAAGTCTATGAAGTGTTGGCGCTCTATTAAGCATAACTGGATGCTCTCTGATAACCTCGGCAAGTATATCCCAGACTTCAGTGCCTTCTCTTTCAACAATTCTTTTTGCTGCTTTAATGGTTGATGTCTCACCGCGAAGTTGAAGTTTTGAATAAATAAAAGGCTTGAATAACTCAAGGGCCATTTTTTTTGGTAGCCCGCATTGATGGAGTTTTAGAGTTGGGCCCACGACAATCACGGATCTTCCTGAGTAATCTACCCTTTTCCCTAAAAGATTTTGTCTAAATCTACCTTGTTTTCCCTTAATCATGTCAGCGAGTGACTTAAGTGGCCTCTTATTCGTCCCTGTAATTGCTCGACCTCTTCTACCATTATCTAATAAAGCATCAACTGACTCCTGAAGCATACGCTTTTCATTTCTACATATGATATCTGGAGCATTTAATTCCAATAAACGTCTCAGTCTGTTATTTCGGTTAATCACTCTTCTATATAAATCATTGAGATCTGAAGTAGCGAACCGACCTCCATCAAGAGGAACAAGTGGACGAAGATCAGGAGGCAATACAGGAAGAACATTTAGTATCATCCATTCAGGTTTGTTTCCAGAATTTAAAAATGATTCTAAAAGCTTCAGACGTTTTGTAAGTCTTTTTATCTTAGTTTCAGACTTAGTCGCAGCCATATCTTCACGTACCTGCAACATCTCAGTTTGGAGATCGAAAGAGGATAACAATGCCGCAACAGCTTCTGCCCCCATGGCAGCATCAAATTCGTCCCCATATTGCTCTACTGCATCGAGATACATTTCGTCTGTCATCAATTGGCCTTTTTCAAGAGGTGTCATTCCAGGTTCAATAACCACAAAGGCTTCGAAATATAGAACTCTTTCAATTTCACGAAGGGTCATATCAAGCATCAATCCAATCCTGGATGGTAATGATTTAAGGAACCAAATATGAGCTACGGGTGTGGCAAGATTAATATGACCCATACGCTCTCTTCGAACTTTTGTTTGTGTAACCTCCACGCCACATTTTTCACAAACTACACCACGATGCTTTAATCTTTTATATTTACCACATAGGCACTCATAATCTTTAACTGGCCCAAAAATTTTGGCACAAAATAATCCGTCTCTTTCTGGTTTAAAGGTCCTATAATTAATGGTCTCTGGTTTCTTGACTTCACCGAACGACCAAGAGCGAACTTTTTCTGGTGATGTTAATGAAATTCGAATTGCATCGAATTCGTTTGCGGGATTTTGATGTCTAAACAAATTTAATAAATCTTTCATTAGTCAGCTTCCAATTCTATATTTATTCCAAGTGAACGAATTTCTTTTACGAGAACATTGAAAGATTCTGGCATTCCAGCATCCATCTCATGTTCTCCATCTACGATATTTTTATACATTTTGGTTCTTCCTTGAACATCATCTGATTTGACTGTTAACATTTCCTGGAGTGTATAAGCTGCACCATATGCCTCTAGCGCCCAGACTTCCATCTCACCAAATCTCTGTCCACCAAATTGTGCTTTTCCTCCAAGTGGTTGTTGTGTTACCAAGCTGTATGGACCTGTTGAACGAGCATGCATTTTATCATCTACAAGATGATTTAGTTTAAGCATATACATATAGCCAACTGTAATTGGACGGTCAAAAAGTTCGCCCGTCCTGCCATCACGCAACTCAAATTGCCCTGATTCTGAGAGATCAGCAATTTTAAGTAGATTCTTGATTTCTTTTTCAGTCGCACCATCAAAAACAGGTGTTGCCGTTGGCATTCCATTTACTAAGTTTTCTGCCAGCTCAAGAATTTCAGCATCGGAGAATGACTTAAGATCCTCTTCTCTTCCACCTGTAGTATTGTATATTTTTTCCAAATAGGAACGTATTGACTGAAGCTTTTCCTGTTCCTTGATCATTTTATTGATTTTATTCCCTATTCCCTTCGCCGCCATTCCTAAATGTGTTTCCAATACCTGACCAACGTTCATTCGTGATGGAACTCCGAGAGGATTCAAGACAATATCCACGGGTGTACCATCCTCCATGTAAGGCATATCTTCAACAGGAACAATAGTTGAAATCACGCCTTTGTTCCCATGTCTACCTGCCATCTTGTCTCCAGGCTGAATCCTTCTTTTGACGGCCATGTAAACTTTTACCATCTTGATTACACCAGGCGCTAAATCATCCCCAGAGGTTATTTTTTCTTTCTTTTCCTTGAAAAGTTTCTCAAATTCATCCTGATAGGACTTCAATCTTTCGGCATATCTCTCGTGCTGAAGGTTTGCTTTGTCATTCTTCAGTCTTATTTCAAAATAACTCTCTCTATTTAAATCTTTAAGGTATGAAACTGTGATTTTACTGTCTTTCTTCAATCCATTTGGTCCACCCTGAGCCACTTTTCCAGTAAGATGTTTTTCAACTCTGAGATACAGATCATCCTCCATAATTCTCCTAGTGTCATCCAAGTCTTTCTTAGCTTTCTCAAGTTCAGCTTTCTCTATTGAGAGTGCTCTTTCGTCTTTCTCAACCCCCTCTCTCGTGAAAACTCTGACATCAATCACAGTTCCATCCATTCCAGATGGAACCCTTTGTGACGAATCCTTTACATCTGAGGCCTTCTCACCAAATATTGCTCTCAGTAATTTTTCCTCTGGAGTTAGTTGGGTTTCGCCTTTAGGTGTTATTTTACCAACAAGAATATCGCCGGAATTTACTTCAGCACCGATGAATGCAATGCCTGATTCATCCAACTTACTCAATGCCGACTCACCAACATTTGGTATATCAGCTGAAATCTCTTCTGGCCCTAATTTTGTGTCTCTCGCTATGCAAGTCATTTCCTCGATATGAATTGATGTAAAACGATCTTCTTCAACAACTCTCTCAGATATTAATATAGAATCCTCAAAGTTATAGCCATTCCATGGCATGAAAGCCACCATTAGATTCTGTCCAAGTGCCAGCTCTCCTAGATTAGTAGATGGTCCATCCGCAAGAACATCTCCTTTTTTTATCTCATCATTTGGCTTGACGAGAGGTTTTTGATTTATACAAGTATTCTGATTGGAACGTGTGTATTTGATTAAATTGTATATATCAACACCCGATCCAGCATCGTCAGTCTCACCATCATCAGCACGGACAACTATTCTTGATGCATCAACGGAATCAACCTTGCCACTTCTTTTAGCGATAATCGTAACACCAGAATCCTTAGCAACAGTTCTCTCCATTCCGGTTCCAACAAGAGGGGCTTCGGATCTGAGTGTCGGAACTGACTGCCTTTGCATATTTGACCCCATCAAGGCTCGATTAGCATCGTCGTGCTCTAGAAATGGTATTAGAGAGGCAGCAACAGACACAATTTGCCTTGGAGAAACATCCATATAATTTATGTCTGTCGGATTAGCAAGAGTGAATTCATTTTTATAGCGAACTGAAATTAGATCCTCTATGAAGGCACCTTTTTTATCGAGCTCAGAATTAGCTTGTGCAATTATATATCCACTCTCTTCTATTGCTGAAAGATAATCAATCTGTTGCGTTACCTTCCCGTTAATTACTTTTCTGTATGGGGTTTCAAGAAATCCATAGTTATTTGTTCTGGCAAAGACCGATAAGGAGTTTATAAGGCCTATATTAGGTCCTTCTGGTGTTTCAATAGGGCAGACTCTACCATAATGAGTTGGATGAACATCGCGAACCTCGAATCCTGCCCTCTCTCTTGTTAGACCACCTGGACCGAGCGCTGAGATTCTTCTTTTGTGTGTTACCTCTGATAAAGGATTGTTTTGATCCATAAACTGGGAGAGTTGACTTGAACCAAAGAATTCTTTGACAGCTGCAGCAACAGGTTTTGCGTTAATCATATCCTGAGGTTGAAGATTATCAGCTTCAGCCTGGTTCAATCTCTCTTTTACAGCCCTTTCAACCCTTACTAATCCGACACGAAATGCATTTTCTGTCATTTCTCCAACACTTCTAATTCTTCTGTTTCCCAAGTGGTCTATGTCATCAACTGTATCCTCTCCATTTCTGATAGAAATTAGTTGCATAATTACTGAGAGAATGTCGTGTCTGTTAAGTATTCTGTTATTTTTAACATCATCCTCATCAACCTTTACTAGCTCGTTATATTTATTTTTAGCGTGCTGTATTCTTGAATCAAATTTCATTCTTCCTACATCTGAGAGATCATATCTATCGTGATTAAAAAATAAATTCTGAAATAAGTTTTCAGCAGCTTCCTTTGTTGGAGGCTCACCTGGTCTCATCATTCTATAGATTTCAACAAGCGCTTCCATTCGGTCAGATGAAGGATCAATTCGAAGTGTATTAGATATATAAGGACCTCTATCCAAATCATTTACATACAATGTGTCTATCTTTTCTATATTTTGTTCTATGAGTTTTTGTATTGAATCAAGTGTCAATATCTCATTAGCTCCAGCCAAAAGCTCGCCAGTTTCTTGGTCGATTACATCGTGCGCAAGAATCTTATTATCGAGATACTCAAGAGGGATTACTAGATCTTTGGCAGATGATTTTTTTAACTCATTAACATGTCTTGCAGTAATCCTCTTTCCTCTTTTTACAATAGTTTTTCTGCCAACTTTTATATCAAAGGAGGCAGTTTCTCCCCTAAATCTTTCAGGTACCAATTTCATTTTTATGGATTTTTTACTTAAATAAAATGCGTTCTTCTCAAAAAATAAATCAAGCATTTCTGAATCTGACAAGCCAAGGGCCCTCATAATTATCGTAACAGGTAATTTTCTTCTCCTATCTATTCTTGCGAAGAGAGAATCTTTTGCATCGAATTCAAAGTCCAGCCATGAGCCTCGATATGGAATTACTCTTGCAGAAAATAAAAGTTTACCCGAGGAGTGAGATTTTCCCTTATCATGATCAAAAAATACACCAGGTGACCTATGAAGCTGAGACACAATCACTCTCTCTGTTCCATTTATAACGAACGTGCCATTCTCTGTCATCAAGGGCATCTCACCGAGATAAACCTCTTGTTCCCTTACCTCCTTGACTGGTTTTTCTTTCGTGTTAGCATCTTTGTCATAAATCACAAGTGCAACTTTGACACGCATGGGAGCCGCATAAGTTTGGCCTCTTAATTTACACTCATGAACATCAAACACTGGCTTACCTAAGCGATAACTTATATATTCGAGAGAGGCATTACCTGAATAACTCATAATTGGAAAAACGGTCTTAAAAGCAGCGTTGAGTCCTATATCTTCTCTATTATCATCAGAAACACCATTTTGGAGAAATTTATTGTAGGAATCTATTTGAATAGATAAAAGATATGGAATATCGAGAGTCGCGGGTTGTTTTCCAAAATCTTTTCTTATTCTTTTTTTCTCAGTAAATGAGTAAGCCATTATTTTTGCACCTTATTTAAAATTTCACTACGATTTTTAGAACGTCACTTCTAAACACATTTAATTTTCTAAGCAAAAGAACGCAGATAGCTTGCTGCAACTATCTGCGTTTTATCACTATCATTACTTTAACTCTACAGTAGCTCCTGCTTCTTCGAGTTGTTTCTTAGCTTCCTCTGCCTCATCTTTCGACACTCCTTCCTTGAGTGTTGACGGCGCACCCTCGACAGCATCTTTCGCTTCTTTGAGTCCCAATCCTGTTATGGCCCTGACAGCTTTAATTGCAGCCACTTTATTATCACCAAATCCAGACAGAACAACATCGAACTCATCTTTCTCAGTTGCAGCTTCTGAGTCACCTGAGGCTGCAGTACCTGCTGCTACAGCAACTGGTGCTGCTGCCGATACTCCCCATTCCTCTTCGAGCATTTTTACTAACTCCACAACTTCCATTATGGATTTTGAGCTTAACTCTTTTAACAAATCTTCATTTGACATACTCATGTCTATTTACCTCTCTTAATATTTTTATGTTTATCTAGCTATGTTTTTAAAATTACTTCTTGTCTAAATTTACCCATTACCTCTTGCTGACATTGTTCTTGATAGCATTGAAGCTGGCTCATTAAGTGTTCTAAGAAGCTGTGTTGCCGGTGAAACAAGAATTCCAAGAAGCATTGCTCTAGCTTGATCTTGAGTTGGCAATTCTGCCAATTTGGATATGTCTGTTGCTGGCAATAATTTCCCATCAAGAACTAATGATACAGCTTTTAATTCTTCGTGCTCCTTAGAAAACTTCTTAACCACTCTTGCCGCAGCTCCTGGATCATCTTTTGTGAAAGCGAGCATAATAGGGCCTTTTAGAGATTCTTCTATACACTCAAAGTCCGTCCCTTTTACTGCTAAACGAGCCAATGTGTTCTTAACGACACGCAAATAAACTCCCGAGTTTCGAGCTTCTACACGCAGTTCAGACATATCAGCGACACTGAGTCCTCTATACTCTGCTGCTACAGCCGAAATAGATTCAACTGCGACAGCATTCACTTCTTTAACAAGTAGTTTTTTGTCTTCAAGTTTTAACGCCATAAGTTTCCCCTGGCTTTATAGTCACAAAACGAACAGATTTCAGTCTGTTCACCATTTTTTGATACTAACCATTTTTAAAAATCTGGCGTCATATCAATCGAGATAGTGACTATCCAAACCAACTAGATAACACCATCTGCGTAGGAAATTAAGATGAAATTTCATCACCTACGGTCTTCGATTTTCTCCAAATTTAACATAAGTTAAATTTGGAATTTTCTTAACAACTATCAGTTATTGAGAAAAAACTTTATTCAGACCAAGCTTGCTTGATCTACTTTTATACCCGGTCCCATTGTTGATGACATGGACACTTTCTTTAAATACACCCCTTTTGCTGATGCTGGTTTCGCTTTTTTTAAGTCGATCAATAGCGCATCGAGATTTTCCTGTAATTTTTGAGCCTCAAAAGCTGAGGAGCCAATTGAACAATGAATTATTCCTGCCTTATCTGTCCTGTACCTGACCTGCCCACCTTTCGCGTTTTTCACCGCAGTCTCAACATCAGGGGTGACAGTTCCTACCTTTGGATTGGGCATTAGACCTCTAGGTCCAAGAATTTGACCTAGCTGACCAACAATTCTCATTGCATCAGGAGTAGCAATTAGTACTTCAAAATTCATTTCGCCAGCCTTTATTTTCTCGGCCAGATCCTCAAATCCAACAATATCAGCGCCAGCTGATTTTGCTTTTTCTGCATTCTCACCTTGAGCAAAAACAGCAACTCTTGTTGATTTACCTGTGCCGTTCGGAAGAACAGTTGATCCCCTTACAACTTGATCAGATTGTTTGGGATCAACGCCTAAATTAATTGATACATCAATACTTTCATCAAACTTTGAAACGGAAAATTCCTTTACAAGAGACAATGCCTCTTCCACTGAGTAAAGCTTATCCCTATCAATCTTTTCATTTGATAATTTTTTTCTTTTTGAGGTCATTTTACTCCCTCCACTTCAATTCCCATGCTTCTGGCAGTTCCAGCAATTGTTCTAACAGCAGCGTCCATATCTGCGGCGGTAATATCTGGCATTTTGGTAGTGGCTATTTCTTCAAGTTGTGCTCGATTAACTCTTCCAACCTTTTCAGTATTCGGTGTTCCTGAGCCTTTTTTAATTCCAGCTGCCTTTTGAAGTAGTATTGCAGCCGGTGGAGTCTTCGTTATATATGTGAAGCTCCTATCTGCATATACAGTTATAACAACAGGAACTGGTAATCCTGGTTCAACTGATTGTGTTGAAGCGTTAAAAGCCTTACAAAACTCCATAATATTAACTCCATGTTGCCCCAATGCTGGACCAACTGGTGGGCTTGGGTTTGCCTGACCTGCAGGTACTTGAAGTTTTATATAACTCAGTACTTTTTTTGCCATTTATTTCTACCTTCCGAGTTCAAACGCCATAAAATTGGCTCCTCGTTAATTATTATTTAACTTTTTTCTACTTGACCAAAATCCAGTTCTACTGGCGTCGATCTTCCTAATATTTGAACAGCAACTTGCAATCGATTTTTTTCATAATTTACTTTTTCAACAACACCTGAGAAATCATTAAAAGGTCCATCTATGACCCTCACAAGCTCGCCAGACTCAAACATCACTTTTGGTTGTGGTTTGTCAGAACCATCTATTACACGTTGAAGAATATTGTTAGCTTCTTTATCAGTTATTGGTGCGGGACGATCACTTGAGCCCCCAATAAATCCCAAAACTCTTGGAACTTGTTTTACCAAGTGCCATGTCTCATCATCCATCTCCATTTGAACAAGGACATAACCAGGAAAAAACTTTCTCTCTGTAGATCGCTTCGTACCTTCTTTCATTTCAACGACTTCTTCTGTTGGCACCAATATTTCACCAAATTTTTCCTGTAATCCCATCATCTCAACACGTTCTTCAAGTGAAGCTTTTACTTTATACTCATAGTTTGAGTACGCGTGGACTATGTACCATCTGAGTGCCATTATTATCCGCCTATAATGATTGATTAACTCAGCCGGCTGAGCCGACTAGGGTTCTTGTCAGCCAGAGCAAGAAAGAATCTAAGCCCCAGAAGAAGATACCCATGACCAAAGTAAAAACAAAAACTGCCATTGTTGTCTGCGAGGTTTCTTGGTTCGTTGGCCAGACAACTTTTCTTATCTCAATTCTTGAGCTTTGGATAAAAGAAAAAAGTTGCTTGCCCTGAAAACTCGTCATTGCTATTGCTGTCCCAACAAATAGTCCAGCCAGTACCATTAGAACCCTCAGAGGCAGACTAACTTGCAGGTAGTAATAGTAAGAAAACAAGCCACTAAATAACACTGCTGCAGACAACAACAACTTTATAGTGTCAATAAAACTACTATTTTCAGTTTGTGCTGATGAATTATCCAAATCTAACTACCCCAATATCTGATGGAATTGAACTTAAACCCTTACCCATATTCAACTTGCCAATTTCTTGGCAGGCCAGGAGGGAATCGAACCCCCAACCTGCGGTTTTGGAGACCGCCGCTCTGCCAATTGAGCTACTGGCCTTTTGAACCGACAAATTAATTATTATTTCAGTATTTTAGCAACAACTCCGGCCCCCACAGTTTTGCCCCCTTCACGGATTGCGAATCGAAGACCTTCCTCCATCGCAATTGGTGAAATAAGCTCAACTGACATTTTTACATTATCACCAGGCATAACCATTTCAGTGCCATCTGGTAACTCACATGCACCTGTTACGTCTGTCGTTCTAAAGTAAAATTGAGGTCGATACCCTTTGAAGAATGGTGTATGCCGCCCACCTTCTTCTTTCGAGAGAATGTAGATTTCAGCTTCGAAGTGTGTGTGTGGATTGATTGATCCAGGTTTACATAGCACCTGCCCTCTTTCAACTTCCTCACGTTTTGTTCCTCTGAGAAGAACTCCTACATTGTCGCCGGCTTGCCCCTGATCAAGGAGCTTGCGGAACATTTCTACACCAGTACATGTTGTTTTTTCGGAATCTTTAATGCCCACGATTTCAATTTCATCGTTCACATTAACAATCCCTCTTTCAATTCTTCCTGTCACTACTGTTCCACGTCCCGATATAGAGAATACATCCTCAACTGGCATTAGAAAATCACCGTCTATGGCTCTCTCTGGTTCAGGAATATAATTATCCATTTCCTCAACCAATTTTTCTATAGAAGGAACTCCGATGTCTGATGTATCACCCTCAAATGCTTTGAGGGCTGAGCCAGTTACTATAGGAGTATCATCTCCCGGAAACTCATAAGCTGATAAGAGCTCCCTTACTTCCATTTCGACAAGCTCAAGCAACTCTGCATCATCTACTTGATCCGCTTTGTTGAGATAAACAACAATATATGGAACGCCCACTTGACGGGCTAGAAGGATATGCTCACGTGTTTGTGGCATCGGTCCATCAGCAGCGCTACAAACCAGTATGGCTCCATCCATCTGTGCTGCACCAGTGATCATATTCTTCACGTAGTCAGCGTGGCCTGGACAATCAACGTGCGCATAATGACGATTATCACTCTCGTACTCAACGTGCGCAGTTGCAATAGTAATTCCACGCTCTCTCTCTTCAGGTGCGTTATCAATCTGAGAATAATCTCGAACTTCACCGCCATGACGCTCTGCCATGCATTTCGTTAATGCCGCAGTCAAAGTAGTTTTACCATGATCAACGTGACCAATTGTTCCCACATTTACATGCGGTTTATTACGTTCAAATTTTTCTTTAGACATTTTTCACTCTCTTAAGTTTGATGTTATTGATACCAATTTTACTATTTAAATAAAAAAAAATCTTTTTTTTGGAGCCCACACCCGGAATTGAACCGGGGACCTCTTCCTTACCAAGGAAGTGCTCTGCCCCTGAGCTATGTGGGCTAGTGGATGATAGATATGACATATTCCTTCCATTAATTGGAGCGGGTGATGGGAATCGAACCCACATCATCAGCTTGGAAGGCTGAGGTTCTACCATTGAACTACACCCGCAACCCACTGCTTTGTATTTTTTTATTGTTAAATTCTTCTAATACTCTCCTAAGTTGCGCAAATTTATTAATTTAAATAGACTTTTTATTATTTTAATAAAAGTTAATTTTTCGTTTATATATTTGTGCTAATCTTTTTTAATATTTCTGTATATTTTTAGTCTTTCGTTCTTAAAACCCCTGTTTCTGCTGTCTTTGATGGTATTTTACCGCCATCTGGTGGAGGGGGTAGGATTCGAACCTACGTAGGCATAGCCAGC
>TARA_B100001057_G_scaffold99366_1_pt1 | contig 18175 bp, 15 predicted proteins | sample TARA_B100001057 | Tara Oceans TARA_B100001057 (sample SAMEA2621839) | marine metagenome | biome: marine biome (ENVO:00000447); feature: surface water layer (ENVO:00002042); material: "saline water (ENVO:00002010), including plankton (ENVO:xxxxxxxx)" | depth 5 m
CTACATCCGGACCGTCAAAGGCTTGGTAGACATCCATATCCTTGGCATTCTTGCGAATTTCGCCATTTGCCAGTCCGTGCATGGCGCCCCGCGGGTGCTGCCAAGGACCGGCGGGCAAGAGGTGGCGATCCCAAGATTCAGGCATCTCGGGTTTGTCATCCTCATTCCAATCCGGACCGCCTCGCCCCCCGGGGTGATGCGAAACTTTGCCAACGGATACGGAGAGGTAACCGTTTTTCCTAAACCAAGCGGGGAAGCTCGGTTGCTTGACCTCCTGGGAGCGAATGAACAAAGCGTGGTTGCTGGATGGTCCGTATTTCCCGGTCAAAAGAGTGTAGCGTGATGCGCCGCAGGTGGGAGCTTGAACATAATGACGATGGAAGGGGCGGCCCTGAGCGGCTAGCTTATCAATGTTTGGGGACTTTACGTAGTTTGTGCCGAAGCACTTTAGTTCCGGACGCAAGTCATCAACGCAAATCAAGAGCACGTTGGGCTTGTTCAAGCCGTACCCATGACATGCAACGAGAAGGGTCGTGATAAACGCAGGCAAGCACAGGAACTGACAAAAAGACGGAGGCATCGAACAAGAAAAAGTAGAATCTTCTGTATTTACAACCTAAGAAGACGCACTTCTTCGAAAAAAGTTTCAATCCATCCGGAAATAATTTCCGCAAGGAGAAATCCTCATGTCTTTGTCTAGCGGTTAATCCGGACTGAAATCCCGCCGCCTCGGGAAAAGGAACGGGATGAAGTTGAAAGTCCGGCCCCGGACACCCCGAACCCGGACATTTTCATTCCGCCTCCATACGGGTTGACGAATACGGGGGCTGGTCCTCGCGGAAGAACAAGAACTTGGTTGTTGGCGGGATTTCCGTTTACAACCACGATTCTTTGGGGCTGCTGGTAAAGAATGGGACCACCTACGCTGGATATTCCGTATAAATTTCCGGATGGTAGATAAGTGGTTCCGGTAGATATAGTTCGATTAGAGCCCGCTCGAAACGCGATTGTTGCCTGCCAATTGTCTTTTACGAGATCAAAACTGACTTGCGTAGCATTAAAACGATCATAGGTTCGGCCCAATCGATCGTAACCGTCGACCCAGGCGAGAAAAGGCGTTGGGCCGTTTCCAATTACGATTGGGGCATAACCCGGTCCGTAGAGGACGGTTTGACCGTATCCGATTCCCCCAGCATTAAGAATTTTAAGATACATTTGCAAATGGCCGGGGTATTCTTTGCCCACGTAAAGATAATTTTCCTTCGTGCCTTCGACCCATTTCAAAACATAAGCCTGATCTTCTGCACTGAAAGTCGATAGCTTCGAATTGAAGGGACGCCCATCTGCCCGTCTGATACTTACGACTTCGGTCTTTTCATCAAAACGTATGAGAGTCGCCTCAATCTTCCGGACGCCATCCGAACTCGTGAAGGTTCTCGACCAGACAGAAAGTCCAGAGGAGAGCACGGCGAGCACAACCATCAAAATCTTCATAATCAACACCCTAAGGGCGCGTCCTCCCTTCCGTCAAATGCCAAGAAGGTATTTTTTGTCTTGTCGGGATGGCAAGACAAGCATCCAATGCGATCAAAATTCAACCTTCAACTCAGTCCGGATCCCTATGAAACTCTCCTCTTTACTCGCCTTTTCAATGCTTTCGCTCTGCCTGTCTTTGACGGCCAAGGATTTGCCTTTTGGGGCAAAGCCCAATGTGATTCTCATGATCACTGACGACCAGGGCTATGGCCCGATAGGCAAGCACGGCAATCCATGGATCAAGACCCCTAACCTTGATAAATTGCACGGCCAAAGCACCCGCTTCGAAAAGTTTTTGGTCAGCCCAACCTGCTCTCCTACGCGGGCCGCACTGATGTCAGGCCGTCACCCGATGAAGAATGGAATTACCCACACGATCTTGGAGCGCGAACGGATGGCCCTGAGCACGGTCACCCTTCCACAGGTATTGGCAAAGGCTGGTTATGTTTCGGGAATTTTCGGGAAATGGCACTTGGGAGACGAGGAACCCTACCAGCCTCACAAACGCGGTTTTGACGAGGCCTTCATTCATGGGGCGGGAGGAATTGGCCAAGCTTACAAATGTTCGTGCGCCGATGCGCCGGGAAACAAGTATTTCAATCCGACCATTCGGCACAACGGTGCATTCGTAAAAACCGAAGGCTATTGCACGGATTTGTTTTTCACAGCCGGAATGGGATGGATCAAAAAAGTGAAGGATGAAGGAAAGCCCTTCTTTGCCTATATCACCACCAACGCACCGCATGGTCCTTTCATCGCTCCGCCTGAAAATGCCAAGCGGTTCAAAGACCTTGGTTTCTCCGAAAGGGATGCCGGCTTTTATGGAATGATCGAGAACATCGACGAAAACATGGGAAGGCTCATGAACAAGCTCGATGAATGGGACTTGAGCAAAGACACCATTCTTATCTTTATGTCCGACAATGGTTCAGTTGGCGGAATGGTAAAGGAAGGAGCCAAGCTTGGAGCTTCCAAGGACGGCAAGCCCATGTTGGGTTTCAACGCCGGGATGAAGGGTGCCAAGGGCTCGCCCGACGAAGGTGGAGTCCGCGTGCCGTTCTTCGTTCGCTGGCCGGGTAAATTCGTAGCGGACAAGGCCGTGGAAAGGATTTGCGCCCACATTGACCTTTTGCCAACACTTGCGGATATTGCGGGAATAGAGCAATTACCCAAGGGTCAAGTCGAAGGTCGAAGCCTCGTTCCTCTTCTCAAGAATTCCAAGGCCAAGTGGAAGGATCGTCATCTTTTTACTCATGTGGCTCGCTGGAAGACGGGATCCGAGCCAACGGATCATATGTGGAAGCGTTTCGCGGTCCGCAACGAGCGTTTTCGCCTTGTGGAGAACAGTCTTTACGACATGAAGAAGGATCCTTTCCAAAAGACTGACATTGCGTCCGAGCACCCCGAGGCGGTCAAGTCCATGCGGGCTGCTTATGATAAGTTTTGGAAGGAAACCCGCCCCTTGATGGTCAATGAAAAGGCTCCGATGTCCCCTACCCGCCCCTATCACGTTCTTCATGCCAAGCAACTGAAAGAAGGGGGAATTCCAGCCTGGAAGGCACCGAAGCTGTAAATTTAAATAAATTTAATTCTATAGAATTTGTTTCTACCGTGACTGCTTCCCTCCCCAGACTTGATCTCAAGGAGGTTGAGTTCCGCGTACTCCCGATGCGGACGCGTTTCCCTTTCAAGTACGGAATCGCCAGCCTGACCGCCCTGCCCCACATTGTCCTAAAAGTGGAAGCCGAGATCGACGGTGCCCGTGCGGAAGGAATCGCATCCGAGGGGCTGCCCCCGAAATGGTTCACTAAGAATCCTGACACTACCTTCGAGGAGGATTTGCCTGCCATGCTTGAGGTAATTGGGCATGCAACAAGCCTCGCCCTTTCGGCTAAGCCTTCCTCGTTTTTCGAACTTTGGGTCACCGTCCATGAAGAGCAATCGTCCTGGGCATCTCAGTCTGCTTACCCTCCCCTGCTCGCCAACTTAGGGGTTAGCCTTACCGAGAGGGCTTTGCTCGATGCACTTTGTCGTCACCTCGGTTCAACTATTCATACAGTTGTCCGGGAAAACCTAATCGGTCTCCAGCTTGGAGGAATTCGACCCGAATTATCCGGAACCCAACCCTCCTTTTTCCTGCCCGCTCGTCCGCTATCTTCAGTTTGCCCACGCCATACCGTTGGTTTGGGCGATCCCTTGACGGCAAACGACGTGACCGAAGAGAACAAGGCCGAAGACAATCTTCCTTTGGACCTGGAGTCATGTATCCGGACTTACGGGCTGACTCATTTCAAAATCAAGGTGTGCGGGAACCTGGACATAGACCTTCCCCGGCTCGAGGCCCTGGCTGATCTTTTGGGACCTACTGCTCTCTTCACACTTGATGGAAACGAACAATACGGGGGTATTGGGGCTTTCAGGGAACACTGGGAAGCATGGCATGAAAACCCAAAGGTTCGAGGCCTACTCGATAGAGGACTTATTCTAGTGGAGCAACCGGCTCATCGGGACGAGACCTTTTCTAGCTTAGTCGCCACCGAGTTCACCAATTGGACCGGCCGTCCCCCTTTCATTATCGACGAAGCAGACGGGGCGATTGACTCCCTTCCCCGAGCCCTTTCCTTGGGGTACGACGGGGCTAGTCACAAAAACTGCAAGGGTATCGTCAAGGGGTTAGCCAATGCAGCGACCCTTGCCGAAGAGGGTAAAAAGCGGGATCGCCCCCTCCATTTTTCTGGAGAGGACCTCGCAAATGTTGGCCCCATTGCTCTTTTTCAAGATTTGGCCATGATGGGAACTTTGGGTATCGAGCACGTCGAACGAAACGGACATCATTACTTCAAAGGCTTGTCGGCTTGGCCCGAACCAGTCCGTCGAGCTATGTTGGAAAACCATCCTGATCTCTATGGACTACATTCAGAGGGCTACCCTGCTCTGCGTATTCAGAATGGAAAGCTGGACTTGAAATCCTTGAATCAGGCACCTTTCGGACCAACCAAGCTATTCGATGCCTCTTCACTTGAGCGAGTTGACTTGACCGATTCGGAAGCCTTTATCCGGGTGGGACTGCCCTTGAGTTGACCTTGCCTTCTACTTCGTCCTTTCCTTCAAAGTACACAGTTGACAAATTTTTGGCATTGGGGAGCTATGTAAGTTGTACTAAATAACCCCCCCTTTTACTATCCCTATTCAAACAATGAAAAAACTTTGCTTCATTCTGTTCTTATGCCTCGTTAGCGTTCCCTTTCTTCAGGCTGAGCGTTTGGTTTTGGTTTCCGCATCCTATGGGAAAAACATTCTCGCCATTACGGACGCCAAGGGCAAAATCCTTTGGTCCCACAAGACCGTTGGTCCACAGCGTGGTCACACAGGTCATCATGACGTTCACATGCTTCCCAATGGAAACATTCTTTTTCACGACACATGGACCACGCTTAAGGAAATCACCTTGGCCAAAAAAGTGGTTTGGGAATATGACTGTGCGAATAGCAATGGCAACAAGGGCAAAAAGGTAGATGTTCATGCTTTCGCCCGTCTCCCTAATGGAAACACCCGCATTGTGGAAAGTAAGGTCGGACGTGTGATTGAAGTCGATCAATCGGGTAAGCTGGTACACTCTTTTCCCCTCAAGCCTGGGGGCACCACAAGTTCGCGATGGGCCCGATCCACGCCCAAGGGAACCTATCTGGTATGCTCGGAGCAACCGGGAGTGGTGACGGAGTATGATGTGAAGAATGGAAAAGTGGTCTGGGATTATCTCATCAAAACCCGTGTCTATGGAGCCATGCGCCTGAAGAACGGAAACACCTTGATCGCTTCGGGCAGCGGCAACAGCGTAGTTGAGGTGAGCCCTGATAAAAAAGTGGTCTGGGAGATCAAGGGCAAGGTTCCGGGAACGGAGGTCAACCTCAAGTGGATGACTTGCCTGCAGGAGCGCGAAAACGGTAACTTTATCGTGGGCAACTGCCATGCCGGACCCGACAACCCGCAGATCTTTGAGATCACCCGGGATAAGAAAATCGTTTGGGAATTCGACCAATACGATCTGGTGGGCAATGGGCTTGCTTGCTGGCAAGTTCTCGAGGGCAAACAGGCCGCCATGGTGAGCAAGAAATTGAAAGCTCTCAAATAAGATGGGGAGGAAACTGCTGCCCCTTCTAGTCGGCCTCGCCTTCGCCTGCCTGGGGAAAGCAAAGGAAAAACCGACCAACTTCGTCGTATTCCTAACCGATGACCTTGGCTGGGGAGACCTCGCCTGCTACGGGCATCCGGTGATTCAGACACCCAATCTCGACAAGTTCGCCCAGCAGGGAATGCTTTTCACCCAGAGCTACTCCGCCTGTGGGGTATGCTCGCCCTCCCGTTCTTCCATCCTCACCGGCAGGACACCTTATCGCAACGGCGTTTGGCGCTGGATACCGGGAGGACACCAAGTCCACCTCCGAACCAGTGAGATCACTTCGGCTGAGCTCCTGAAGGAAAAGGGTTACCAGACCTGCCATGTCGGAAAATGGCACTTGAACGGCAAGTTCAACAGCAAGGACCAACCGCAACCCGACGCCCAAGGCTTCGACCACTGGATGGCCACCCAGAACAACGCCGCACCTAACCATCGTAACCCGCGCAACTTCGTACGCAACGGTAAGGAAGTGGGCGAGCTAGAGGGCTACTCCGCGCCTTTGGTGGTGGAAGAAGGCATCCGCTGGCTGAAGGAGAAACGCGACCCCAAGAAACCGTTCTTTCTCAACGTCTGGACCCACGAACCGCACCTTCCGATCGAGTCAGACCCCAAGTTCATGGAACTGTACAAGGAGTTCGACGACGAAGGCATTCGCCAGCATCACGGAAACGTCTCGCAAATCGATCACGCCTTTGGCAGCCTGATGAAGGCCTTGGACGAACTAGGCGAAACCAAGAACACCTTCGTCATATTCACTTCCGACAATGGTCCCGAGGGGAACGGAGTGAAGGGACGCACCCGTGGTTCAACCGGAGGACTCCGCGAACGGAAGCGTTCCTCTCATGAGGGTGGCATCCGCGTGCCCGGCATCATACGCTGGCCAGGCCAGGTGCCCGCAGGCACCACCAATCGTATCCCTATCATCGGATCAGACGTCTTCTCCACCATGCTGGCCATAGCGGGGATTCCCCTGCCCCAAGACCGCACCATAGACGGGGTAGACATTCGACCCGTCTTCGCGGAAAAGCCAGTCAAAAGGCCTGTGCCGCTGTACTGGCGCAACCACTTGGCTCGCTCAAGCATTCACGTCGCCTTGCGTGAGGACGAATGGAAGATTCTCGGTAGCGCCGCTCTCGACAAGTTCCAGCTCTACCACATCGAGAAAGACTGGCAGGAAAAGAACGACCTCGCTTCCTCCAACCCGAAGAAGCTCGCCGAACTAAAGGAAAAACTGCTCGCAGTGCACGCCCAAGTGGAGAAGGAAGGCCCCAGCGAATGGTGGACGAACGAAGCGCCACGCGGCAAACCGAGGAAACCGAAGAAGTCCGGGCTTTTGCTCGAGGGAAAGGATGAAACCGGTGGAGCCTATGCCTTGGTCAAGGGTGGTACCGCTTCCAAGCACAAGGATTCCGCCCTCTCCCACGCCCTCACGAGCTCCGGTGAAGCCATCGCTCTCCGCGAACTACCCGAGCCCGCCACCCGCAAGTTGGTTCTCAAGACGTCCTACAAGTCGCTTGCTTCCGGAAGCACCCAGAACGCCGCCATCGCTTTCGGAGACTCGACCAAAAATGACGACCTGCTGAAGGTGGGTACGGCCATCGGGATGAACGCCCATGTTCTCATTCCCGGTTCTTGGGAAAACGTCAGAGGGGGAGCCAAGAGCTCCATGCTGGCCAAAAAGGATTCCACTTTTGAACTCACCTTGTCGGTCGATCTCGCAAAGCGTTCCGTCACAGCCACCATCAACAACCGGACCCTTACCTTTCCCCTACCCGATGACATCAAGCAGATCCGCTACTTCGGGCCCTATGTAAAAGGCACCAGCTCCGCCTTCGCCCCGATCGAGGTTGTCGAGTCCAAGTAGCGGATTGCTGCAAGACATTGCGACCCTCAAAGGGATCATTTCTTCCGCATTCCCTTGAGGCTTTCTTTAATTGCAGCCAGTTTCGTGGGCATTTCGGGATCATGGTCACTGAGCTGGCGGGAAAGCCAGGAATCGGACTCGAACTCTTCGAGGATGGAGTCGATTCGTTTAAGTTTGCTTTCGATTTGAGCCGTAGCGTCGCCCCTGAACAGCTCGGACTCTAAACGAGGCAAGTCGATCTGCAATTGGCGTATTTTGCGATCGAGGGCCTGACGCTTCCCGTTTTCCTCTAGTTCCTTGATATTTGCGGAGCTCGCCTCCTTGGCTTGTTGGGTGTAATTGACGCCCTCGGGAATGGGCCAGTCATCCGTACGGAAGGTCGCCATCGGGAGGCGTTCGCGTCCAACGAGATTGCCGGTCGGCCAGTTAGCCCAACCATAGCGTGCCTCCACGGGTTCTTTGACAAGGTCACTGGTAAGCTCGATACACCATTCGTTATCGAGCTTGGTGTGTCTAGCCTTGGCGGGATACCAACGACGGTCCTTGCCCGCGATGATGAAGCCTTGAAACTCTGCCTTGCCCTCGCGCGGACAAGGTAGCACCTGCCAGTAGGCGTTGTTTTCGATGTGTTTCCAGCGCTCGTGGACGACCGGGTCCTGATCGAAGAAAAGGTATAGCTTGTTCTCTTTGATCTTCATATCTACGTATTCGTTGCCACGGTGCACGATCGGTTTTTTGTATACCTTGGCCAAGGCCCAGAGGGAAGCATACTCGGCCACGGGCAACTTTTCAGCGGGATGGATGTATGAATTACCGGTGGGATAGGTGGCTATCATGTCGGAAAAGGGATCGTCCTTCAGTGCCCGGCGTTGAACATCTCGAATTATGGCATATCCTTCGGCTACGGTGGCCACCTCGGGCTCGATCCCGAAGGTGCCCCACCCCGGTTGACTGATGCATCCGAAAGGCAAGGCGTCGTCCCGAAAGGCTTTGCGAAAGGAGACCGGCACCTTGGGGAAAGTGCGCTCGTAGCGGGTCCAACGCAAGAAGTTGTTGTTCTCGCCTTGGTAGTAGAGCACCCCGCGTAAGGCGAGATCGCGAATGGGCATCACGGTGGCGTTGAAGAGTCCGGCCGGCGGGCTCCAGGCGCTACGGGCGTCGCCCGGCTTCTTGGGCATGCGAAGACGGGGGGGCTTCTTTCCCTCTCCCTCCGCCTTGGCCACCTTTTCCTTGTGTTCGACCTTGGCCTTATCGCAATCCGCTTCCCATTGCTTCATCAGTGCGGCCACTTGCTTTTGATCTTCCCAGACCGCAGTCTCGGCATCGTAGTCGGCCAGCACGGTCTTGATGATCTTATCGTCGATGGACTCCAGTTCGCTACGCAGGCACCAAGTTTGACCGAGCGTACCGCCACGAGCTACGTTGATGATGCCCACGGGCACCTTTAGGTAGCGATGAAGAAAAGTGCCAAAGAGATAAGGCACGGCGGAGAAGCGTTGAGTGTTTTCAGGGGTGCATTCCTTCCAGCCAACCTTCTTGCGGACCTCTTCCAAAGGCTTGTACCAGGAGTCCTCCCACGCCACGTAGCGCAGACCGGGGAAGTCGGCCGAGGCCCCTTCCCGTGCCTTGCGGTTGAAGTTGCTCCAGCCCATGTTGCTCTGTCCGGCGCAAATCCAGACTTCGCCGATCAGCGCGTTACGGACCACGACGGTCTCGCCGCCACTACGGGCAACCAGCCAAGTCGGCTGAAAACTAGCCTTGGCGGCAGGAAACGATGCCGACCACCGACCTTGCTTGTCGGCCTTGGCGAACAGGGTTTTCTCTTCCAGTCGGGGAGGGTTCTTTTCGACGTAACGCACGCTGACCGAATAGTCGTTGCTTTCGATCTGACCAGCAACATCTTGACGGAAAAGCTCGGCCTCAGCTTTTTTTCCTGAAGTTGCGTCCTGTGTTAGCGTCACCTTGACCGCGGCCTCCGGCTTGGCCCATCCCCACAGGGTTAGGGGCTTGCCCTGCTGCAGGACGACGTTATCGCCAAGAATCTTGGCGAAACTGAGGCTTTCAGGACTCTCGCCATGAGAGCCCAAACCAAAAAGAGCCAAGATGAAGGAAAGGAACAGGGACTGTTTAAGCATGATCGTAAAGATCGTTCTTGATCTGGGTGCAAGAGCCAACCAAAAACTTCAGGGATATAATTTTCAGGCAGGAACTTTGCCTTGTCTTGGCAGTGTACGTTAATCGTCCGAGCCAGTTTTCGTCCAGTCAGGTGGTCTTCTTGGGGGAATCTTTTCCACGTTTGGAGAGAGCCTGCGGAAGATGTGGCGGATCAAAAGCAAGAAACCGAATATAGTCAGAAGCCAAGGAGAAAGGGCGATGACGAAAAGAGTCAATTCCTTGAAAATCTCTTCATCGCGGCAATCGAGCCTGACAAGTATACCTTCATCTCCTCCTCGAAGGAAAGGGCCTGGGGGGGTTCATAGTCCTCACCCTCCCGAACGAAGAGTCTGACTGTCGTCATGGAAACCCAGCCCTTGAGTTGGCCGCATTCTTCCTTCCAGTCGCTCGATTGTTTCCTTTACTCTGAACAGTTCGCGTTCATCTTAGAGAACTTAACCGATCTTGCCGCTTACCTGATCCAGCACCTGAAGGATTCTTTCCTCCAACCGCTTTTGGTTGGATAGTCCGGTGTCCAGATCTACGAAATCGTACGTGATGTCATGCGAGTTTTCATGGATCAGTTCGGGTACGCCCAAGTCCTTAATGGCGGCAACGACGACCTGATAGTGCCCCAAAGGGACGGGCAAAACCCATTTGCCCGATCTGCCGTATCCCTGGTTCCCCTCGAAAGTGAAGAGGGAGTGCTATCCCTCGTACTTTTGCAAAAGGCTTCTTATCTCCTGTTCGAACTGCTCAAAGTAAGTCTTTTTCAAGACTGGATGGACATGGAAAGAATAGATGATCTTCCGTTCCACAAACTGGGTGACCTCAGCGACGGAACCGGAAAATGCTTCCTCCCTTTCGGAAACGAAGAATTCCCCGCTTTCACTCGATTGGAGGCTTGCCACCGCTTTCTCCGGGCGTCGATAAGCACCATCTGAGGCACTCTCATCACTCATGGGTCCGCACGCCATTAAGAAGGTTGCAAAGCATATGAGGAAGACTGGTTCAAAGGTCTGAGGGGAGGCCAATACGGAGAAAGATAGGAATGGGATGCGATTCATCAACCTCTCGTCGCACAAGAAGATGCACGCACGCGTAAGTCTTGTCGCGGAAGGGTGTCTTTCTCAATTCCTTGCTTCTTTCATGTCGTGTCTCTAATCTCGTTCCATGCCACAGGACTTAGGAAAGAATCACGGACGGCTAACCGAGTTGTTTGCCCAACCTGCTTCCCTCGAGGAGTGGATGGATCATGCCTTGAGTGAGGAGCAAGTCCGTCACTTCCACGAAAAGGGCTACCTCCATGGTGTTCCCCTACTTAACGACGAACAGGTCTCGACTCTCGCAGAACAGCTTGAGGAAATGGTGGATCCCAATCACGCAGGCCGCGAATTCTTTTACGAATACCATTCGAACGAATCGGAAAACCCGGACAAGGTGCTTTTTCACGCCTTGGGAGCATGGAGAGTTCGCCCGGCTTTTCATGATGTCCTTTGGAACCCCGCTTTTCTGATGGCAGCCTATCAATTGCTAGGAACTGACTGCAGGCTTTTTCATGATCAGCTCTTTAGCAAGCCGGCCAAGCATGGCGGGGTGGTGGCATGGCATCAGGATTATTCCTACTGGACTTGGACAACCCCTATGTCCCACTTGACTTGTTGGATTGGATTGGATGACGTTAGCACGGAAAATGGTTGCATGTACTATGTTCCGAAGAGCCAACATTGGGGCTTGCTTGAAAAAAAGCCCATTGCTGGCGATATGGATGCAATTAGCGACTCACTTGAGCCCGGTCAAGTCACCGATTTTAACAACAAGATTCCAGTGGAAATGAATAAGGGGGAGGCTAGTTTTCACCATCCTTTGCTGATGCATGGTTCCTATGAGAATCGTTCCGAAAGAAGACGCCGAGCCACCTTGATCAACGTTTTTGCCGATGGAGTGAAAAGCAGCCGGGATGACGACGGTTCCAATGCCCCGGGCGCGGACAATTATCCGAAAGTGCCCAAAGGTCAAAAGATGAGCGGACAGTATTACCCGCGTCTCTTTGATTCCGTGGAAGAGCTGGGAGAGGGCTTGTCTCACATCCCCACAGTCAAGACCTTGGCTCAATAGGAATATCTATTTGTAAGTCCCAGTAAGATGAAAAAGTTGACCTATTCCTTTTGCCGTTCGCAATTCTTCTGTTCGGGGAGACGGAGGCAGGCGGCGAAATTGTCTATGAATTGAAAAAGAACGTTTCTTATTTGGATCAAAATGTCCGCAGCGATCCTTACCGCACTGATTCCTTTTAGTGGGCATACCATAACGCATTTCACTCCTCGGGAAGAAAGAGGAATTTCCAAAAAGAAGGTAGTGGTGGATCGGTTTGCCCCGATTTCCCACCAGCGAAAAGAAGTGCCATCGATTTTGATCATTACCGAAGACCGGGAATTGGAAATGCTGGAAAGGTATGAGGAAAATCCGTACTTTTGGAGAATGCTCAAGGTGGCAGGTCACCCGAATGCTGAAATACTCGAGTTGTCGGGTTTCGATCATGGAGGTATGGCTTCCCTGGCATTTCCTCATTTGTTGAAGTTTGTGAAAAGATAAAATAACCATTGGTTTTCAGCTAACCCTCCTTTTTCTAAATCTTGTCGCCCGTTCTTTCAGCAGTCGGAGGTAATTCGGTAAAGTTCTTGCCACGAGTGGGGCCAAATGGTATTTATGGTCGCTTTCCTTCTTTTTTCTACCCCCCTATCAATCATGTCAGAACTAAGTGATCTAACCATTCAAGTGACTCCCCGCGAGGAGACTGGTCGTCAGGCCTGTAGAAAACTCCGTTTCGCAGGGAGGATTCCTGCCATCATGTATGGCAAGGATTCCAATCAATCCTATTCACTCGATGATCGAGAAATGCGGATTCTTTTGCGAAAAGCTTCGGGAACGACCTCCTTGCTTCGTCTTTTGGGCGAAAAGGGGGAGGACGAGCTGGTCTTAATCAAGGAATTGCAGACTGATCCCATTAAGAATTCGATTCTTCATATTGATTTTATTCAGGTAGCCCGAGGCGAAGATTTGCAAACCAAGATACCTCTCGTACTCTCCGGAGAAGCCGAGGGAGTTAAAACGCAGGGAGGGATCCTTGAGGTTTTGGCGAATGAAGTTGAAGTCAAATGTCGTCCTAGTAACCTTCCTTCTCAAGTCGACTTGGAGATTTCGCAACTTGGTCTTGGAGGCAATCTTCAAATATCCGACCTGCCGGAATTGGACGGTGTCGCTTATGTCGCTGACCCGAAAGCACTTCTCGTTTCATGCGTCGGCAGTGCCGAAGGCCGCTCTTCTGCTGGCGATGGGGAAGAAGTAGTTGGTGAGAGCGAGGAATCCGGAGGCGAAACTTCAGCAGATGGCGATGGTGAAGATGGCGATAAGTCCGACGCCGAGGAATAATATGTTTTTTACTGATCGTGGAGAGACTGGCTATCATCGGTTTGGGCAACCCAGGTTCGAAGTACCAACGGACCCGCCACAACCTCGGTTTTTGGCTTGTTGACGAATTGGCTCATCGAGAAAAAGCGATCTTCATGGAAAACACCCGATATCACGCCGAAGTTGCGCAAATGCGAAGAAAGGAATGCAAGGTGATACTTGTCAAGCCAATGAATTACATGAATGCAAGTGGAGAATTCTTATCCCCTCTTCTTTCATATTTCGAGTGTTCCGCTGAGAACACGGTGGTGGTTCACGACGAAATTGCCTTTCCCTTGGGTGAACTCAAGGTTTCCCAAAACAAGGGCGCCGGTGGACACAACGGCATCAAGAGCGTGATTTCCAAAATTGGTTCGGAGTTCACTCGATTTCGTGTCGGCATAGGCATGAAGTCCAATCCCGAAGTCAATCTTGCTGAGTTTGTTCTTTCCAAGTTCAGTCCACAAGAATGGACTTTCCTTCAAACACGTAAGGATTATCTTTGCCAATCCCTCTTTAATCTTGTCGATGATGGAGTGGACATTGCCATGAATCTAATCAATCAAACAAACCGATCCCCCAAACCCACATGAACAAAAGAAATTACCTAGCTACCATTGTGTACGATGCCCGTGGGGCAGATGGCACTTCGGACGAAATGATCCCCAAGCTAAGCGAAATGATTCGCGAGGTGGAGGGTGAAGTAAACAAAGTCGAGAACCAAGGGGCCCATGATTTTGCCTATCCTCAAAGCAAAGAAATGAAGTCGGGTACCTTCTTGCAGTTTGAAATATCCGGTGATCCGGAAATGCCCGTCAGACTTAAAGACAAACTTAGTTTTGAGAAAAAGGTTGATCGCGTGCTGATCGAGCGCAAGAAGTAGTGCTTGCATCCCTATTTTTTGAAATCCTAGTTCTTCAATGGCTTCCCTGAATAAAGTTCTCCTAATCGGTAACCTGACACGCGACCCTGATGTCCGTGTCATGACAAACGGCAGAGCCGTATGTAATTTTGGCATCGCCCTTAATCGTTCCTATAAAGATTCGGAAGGCAACCGGAAGGAAGAAGTAACTTTTGTCGATGTGGAATGCTTCGGACCTCGAGCGGAAGCGGTCGGAAGGTTTTTTACCAAAGGCAGGTCAATTTTCGTGGAAGGACGCCTCAAATTGGATCAATGGGAATCAAAAGAAGGCGATAAGAGAAGTGCCTTGAAGGTGGTATTGGACAACTTCGAATTCGTCGATGCCAAACAAGAATCCACAGGATCCGATCGACCACCAATGGCTCGTGAATCTTCGCCTTCAGCCACAGTCTCAACACCTTCACCTTCCGAACCAGAGCCCTCACCTTCCGCGCCTGCCACTGATCCCGACTTGGACGAAGACGTACCATTTTAACCCCTCCAGCATACTCACAAATCACTATGGCTACTACAGAAGTTTTACTTGTACAACACATGCCCCAACTCGGATCGGAGGGCGATGTTGTCAAAGTTCGTCCCGGATACGCGAGAAATTATCTTATCCCTCAGAAAAAGGCACTCCCTTTGAATTTGGCTAACAAGAAAAGGCTTGATTCGCTTCTGCAAGCTCGGGCTTTACGTGAGTCCGATGAATTACAGAAAGCTCAGGAATTTGCCAACAAACTCAAGAACCTTAACATTGCCGTAGCCGTAAAGACAGGCACCGGTGGAAAACTTTTTGGTTCGGTAACGATAAACCATATTCTCGAAAAATTAAGCGAGAGTGGATTTACTTTGGACAAGAAACACTTTGTTTCCTTCACCCCGATTAAGAAATTGGGCAAACAAATCGTCACTTTACAACTTCACAAAGACGTGCAGGCCGAAGTCGAAGTCGAAGTCGTTTCCGAAAATCCCATAGAACCGACCGAGCAATAACTCTTCTCTCAATTGAGGTTAAAGAATGCCAGCAGTAGTTTCTTCAAATAAAGAAAAGCAGTTTTCCAAAAAAGAAGGAGCTAAATTTTCGGCCAAGCAAGGTTCGGATAGCAAGACAATTGAAGGCAATGCCTTACCCAGTAATCAAGATGCCGAACAAGGTTTGTTGGCTGCCTGTATCATGGATACCTCAGGGGAAGTGCTTGGTCGCTGCATGGAGCAATCCATAGGCCCGGATTATTTTTATCATTTCAGTCACCAATTGATATTCGATTCGTTGCTCGATCTGCATCGGGAAAACAAGCATCCCGATGAAATCCTCTTGGCGGAAAAGCTTGCCACGAGAGGGCAACTAGAGCAGGTGGGAGGTCAGCAAGGTTTGATTGATCTGACTTCACGGATCCAGACGACCGCACATGCCTCTCATTGGCTTGAAATCGTTAAGCAGAAAGCTCTTTTGCGAAGATGCATTTACGTGGCTTTCGATATTATCGACGGTGCGAACGACTTGCAGGGTGACGTTGATGACTTTTTGTCGAACATGGAGCAAAGGGTATGCTCACTTAGCGATGAGCAGAGTATCCGTTCCTCGATTCCTTTCAAGGAACCTATTCGGGAGGCAATGGCTCAGATCAAGAGAATGTTGTCGAAGGAGGATTCCGATGGATTGCTGACGGGATACAAGGATTTGGACAATTTGACCAATGGCTTCAAGCCTGCCGAAATGATCGTTATTGCGGCTAGGCCTTCCGTAGGCAAGACTAGTTTGGCTATGAATATGGTCGAAAACATAGCTTTTTCCCCGAAATATGCAGAAAAGCCCAAAAGCACATTGGTGTTTAGTTTGGAAATGAGTGCAACTTCTCTCGCCATGAGGCTGATTTGTGGTCGGGCAAGAGTAAATATGAATGACTTGCGCCGAGGTTTTATTGCCAAAAGCAATGCAGAAAAACTCAACGAAATCAGCAAGGGCTTTCAGGAGGCTCCGATTTGGGTTGATGATACGAGTGGGTTAACAATAAACCAAATTCGAGCAAAGGCCAGAAGGGTCAAAACGAGAAACAAATTAAGTTTAGTGGTGGTTGATTATCTTCAATTGATCTCAGGGGATGCCCGCTCGGCTTCGAGGGAAAACCAAATCTCCGACATCTCTCGAGGCTTGAAGGCAATGGCCAAGGAACTGGATGTGCCTGTTATCGTCCTGAGCCAACTTAATAGAGATTCGGAAAAGGAAAAGAGGGACCCCCGTCTCTCCGACCTGCGGGAATCAGGGTCTATTGAGCAAGATGCAGATGTGGTCATGCTCTTGGGTAAACACCGCAAAGGAGAAGATATTCGGGAAATGGACCAAGGGCAGCAGGAGGGCGAGTCACCCGTAGAAGATTTTGAACCCATTCAGCTTTTTTTGGCAAAACAAAGGAATGGACCGACTGGAAGAGTAAATCTTGCGTTCCGAAGAAAGTATACGAGATTCGACAGCATGGAAGGTGACCCAAGGCTGAACTGATCGCATGAGATTACTACGATCTTTATCCCTACTATTGTTCCTTCTCCCGGGAATTGCCCTTCTTTGGTCTCAAGCTTCGCTATCCAATGGAAAGACTATTTCCAGCATTAGCATAGAGTTGGAGGGTCCGAAAACTTTAGGCAAGTCCTTCATCCTTCAGAACCTACAAATTGAAACGGGTATTCCTTTCGTTGGGTCGGCGATAGATAAATCGATAGCCAACCTGATGGCAACCGGTGCCATTGACGACGTCAAGGTATATGTCGACTCCGAGAATTCTACGGAAGAAGAAGTAGCTTTGGTTTTCAAAGTTCGGACCAAACCAAGGATTGGTGAAATCAAGTTTTCCGGGAATGACGACCTATCCGACAGAAAACTGGAAAAGGAAATTGCGATCAGTCTGGGTGAATTGTTTGACGAGTCCGAGATCAAAGCGGACCAAATAGCACTTGAAGAATTATACCTGGAAAAAGGGTTTTGGAATTCGAGGGTCGAGAGCGAAGTCAAGCAAATGCCTGATAACAAAAACGTTTCGATTCTCTTTCGAGTCGTCGAAAATGAAAAAAGAAAGATCCGAAAGATCTCTTTTGAAGGTAACGCAAACCTTTCGAGCAAGAAACTTCTCAAAGAAATGGAAACGGCCCCATGGCGTTTTTGGCGTTTTTGGTCGAAGCGTTCTCGTTACCGTCCGACGGTTTTGGAGGAAGACTTGAATCAACTGCGGTCAGCCTATCGCGATGAAGGATTTCTCGATGTGAAAATCGAACAAAATGGTCTCATTGTTTCTCCCGAGGGAAAAAGCGGTCTTTACCTTACCATCAATGTCGTGGAAGGTGAGCGATCCTATTTCGGAGAACAGGTCTTGGTCGGTAATGCGGTCCTTACGACCGAGGAATTGCTGGCGGATGGCAAAATCGAGCGTGGCGAACCCTATTCCCCGACACTTTTGAGTGCGGAGCGAGAACGTTTGCGAAAGAAGTACGGAGAAAAAGGTTATTTGGATGCTCGGGTTCGATCCATTCGGAAACCAAACTTGGATAACGGGCAAATTGATTTACGGTTTGAAATTACCGAAAACAACAAATTCTCGGTAAATTCGATTCAGGTTCGCGGGAATGAAAAAACCAAAACCATAGCCATTGTTCGTGAGTTGGCTTTGTCTCCCGGGGAAACTTTTGACTTGATCAGAATGGAAACCAGTGAAGCTAGGCTCCGCAATACCCGTTTCTTTGAAAAAGTCACCCTCGATGACGAGCCCATCACCTCTCAAGATCCAGAACTTGCGAATAGTAGACGAAACCTGGTCGTAAACGTCGAAGAGGGCCGAACGGGGCATGTCTCTTTTGGAGTTGGATTCAGCACACTTGAAAAGGCCATGATGTTCGCCGAGTTCCGGCAGGGAAATTTTGATATCATGCGTTGGCGTTCCCCACATAGATTGCAGGGAGATGGACAGAAATTCAGGTTGCGCCTCAAGCTCGGGGCACGAAGCAATGAAGCCGTTTTGGCTTTGGAAGAACCGTGGTTTCTCAACCGGAGAGTTGCCGCTGGTTTTGAATTGTTCCGCCAAAAGTCTGACTATTA
>TARA_B100001057_G_scaffold495192_1_pt1 | contig 18141 bp, 25 predicted proteins | sample TARA_B100001057 | Tara Oceans TARA_B100001057 (sample SAMEA2621839) | marine metagenome | biome: marine biome (ENVO:00000447); feature: surface water layer (ENVO:00002042); material: "saline water (ENVO:00002010), including plankton (ENVO:xxxxxxxx)" | depth 5 m
AAAAACATGACAAAATACAAAGGACACAACGTCGAAGTAATAACACCACTCAAGAAAAAGATTATTGATGAGGCAACTAAGCCTTTCGATTGTTACAATGAAGGTCCATTTAAAACTTCATTAAGTAAAATGGATGGTGTATTTAGAAAAGAAGTTGTTTCATATAGAGTTAAAGACGGTTATCTTTTCAAAGAAACTGCTATACGAGACTTTTCCGATGGTGATTATCACGACACCGTTAAAATCGAAACTTTGCACTCAGTAGAAAAATAAACTTATCTTCTACCGCCGTAAGAGCTTGCCATTCCTTTTGCCCATACTGCTTTGGATGCACACCTCGGACAAAGGGTGGTATTATATATAAATGCAAAGTGTAATACAGGTCCTGTATATTTACAATTCTTTGTTCTACAAGTCAAGTAATTATTCGCCTGATATACTACTTTTTCGTCCATGCCTGCGCACCAAAGAACGCAGCGACGATTCCGGCAACAGCAATAAAATATACTCCTGCCATATCTCCTAAAATGTCGGCTGCCTTTTCGTACCCAACAACGTTAGATCCTATTACTAAAGCAGGATAAGCTAACATTCCATATAATGAGAACCACGCCATCTTACGTTGTGCATCTCTCATAGCATCTTGATCTTCAAGTTCTTTTCGTTTGAACTCTAAATACATTCCTTCTTCCGCCTTGGAAACTTTACCGTCTCCATTGGTATCAGCAGGATGATGCCCACTTGCTTTTATTTCTTCTTCGCCCATTATGATTCCTTTTTAATCAAAGTCCATATGCCCCAGCCTAGACCAAGCCAAGCTGCGATTTTTACTATTCCACCGAATAATATAATAGATCCACAAATTGCGATTAGCACACCTCCATCTAATGAAGTTCTTTCGCCTAATCTACCTTTAATCCAATCTAACATATATTTCTCCTTTTTTGTTTTTCACTAAACTATATAATCAATACGTTCTTTTCGAGCAGTATGTTTTATACCGTCTTTAGTTACGTAAGGTTTAGTGATACCTTTACTTCCTTCCTTTTTGTATAATAATGTTACCATACAATAGGTCACCGAAGTTAGCATAATTGCTAATAATATAAATTCCATTTTAAAATCCTATTGATTCACCACACCCACACGAGTTGGTTTCTTTTGGATTGATAATTCTAAATGATTCATTCAATCCTTCTTTAATATAATCTAATGTCGCACCTTCTAAGAAAGGCTTTGACACTTCGTTTACAACTAACTTAAACTTTCCGTAATCTGTTATATTATCATCGTTGCCGATTACATCAGCATACTCAATAACATACTCATACCCAACACAGCCGCCAGCAGTAACGCCAACCCTAATAAAGCTAGGTTGCGATCCTGACGTTCTTTTAATCGCCTGAGATATTGCTGCATCGGTTAGTTCCATATCTTAACAGCAAGTACAAGTGCAACATTTACAACAACTACATTTGCGCATGTCTTTCTCCTTATTTTTTCTTTTCGAGTTTATCGAGACGTTTATTAATAACGTCTATATGTCCTAGGAGTTCTGTTGTTCCACCGAGAGCAACTGGAGGATGACTATCAATTTCAAGATCTTGTAATCTATCTTCGAGTTCATCAATCTTTGTTGTTATGTGCGGATACTTTTTTCTCCAAGCAAGCGGATCTGATTCTAACCAAGTCCAACCCCATCTCCATACTAAATATTCTAATAATGAATCAAATTTACCAACAGCCCATAGAGCCATTTTTGTATCTTTGAACCAAAATAGAAATCCAGCACCTGCGATGGAACCAAGAATTGCTGTATAGATCCACAATGTATCAGTTAGTAATCTTTCTATAATGTCCATTAATTGTCCTTAGTATGTTTTGTATAATTATCCATACTATGATCTGCAAGGCCGTCAAACGGCTTTAGGTTAATCCACGAGGTAACTATACCGCGCAGTTTATCTTTTAACTTTCTCCACCAAGCTAAGTTCTTGATGATACCACTGTAATTAAAATACATAACTTGGCCATGATGACGATACCCCATAATCCAAGGTGGTATGACAGCAACTAGGTCGTTGTTATTTACAAAACGATAATGCTCTACTTCAGCCATGTTTCTTACAAACTCTGCGTTACCTACTCTTGGTGATCCAAAGGTATATAATACAGGTTTATGTACTTTTAATCTTGAAGCTGCAATTGTTGCCATTGCTCCACCGAGTGAATGTCCACAAATTGAAATCTTCTTACCGCCATGTTTTCCAAATTCTTTTAATACGTCTTTCCAAATATCATCTATTTCGGTTTGAAATCCGTTATGTACCCAACCACCAACTTGAGCTTTATCAGGCCAAATATTTAAATCTGCTTTAAGATCGTTGAGTTCGGTTGGTTCTGTTCCACGGCAGCATAAAACAAATTCTTCTTTATTCCATACACAATGTGCTTGTGCGCCGTCTTTGTCGATAAACTTATGGCCTGTATATCCTAAGGCCTTAAATAATGGTTTGGCTTCTTTACCATCTTCATAAGCAATCTTTGCCATTTCTGCTTTTTTCGTAGCTTCACTTTTTACATCACTAAATTGTACTTTATGTTTCATACTTTCTCCTATTGAGATATATACAATTATGTTCAGTAATTATTTATAAATAGTTACATATACAATTTTAAAATATTTAATAAGGTGAAATGAATGGCAAACAATCTAAAAGAACTTACACGACAACATCACGATAACGCAGAAAGAACTGAATTCGCAGATATGTTACTAGGCGGAGGAATCGCTCCAAAGCTTTATCAAGAATACTTACACGCACAGCTTCAAAATTATATGGTATTAGAATCAGCGGTAGAAATACCAATGGAACTTGAACCTATATTTAGATCAACTCAAATGGAAGAAGATCTTCAAGAGTTAGAATCATTATATGATTTAGACGAAATAGAAGATAACTTTCAATCAACTATAGAATACAGCAAACATATTGAAACTCTTCGAGAAAAAGATGATAACGATGCTCTATTAGCGCATTTATATGTTCGTCACTTTGGAGATGCTCACGGTGGACAAATTATCAAAAAGCACGTTCCTGGAACTGGACTTATGTATGAGTTTGAAAACAGAAGAGAACTAATCATGGGTGTTCGAGAACTGTTACACGATGAAATGGCTGAAGAAGCAAAGATATGTTTTGAATATGCAGAAAGACTATTCCACGAATTAATAGATAACTTCCATAACAACTCTGAAGACTATCTTTCAGAAGGAAGCGCATTAGCAAAAACTATGAATCCGTGGAAAGATGATGATTGAGTCCGAACTATTTACAAAACTTAGAGAACTATCAGGAGATCTAATATCTTTATTTGACTCTAAGATGACAAGAGTCAAAAACGATAAACATATTGAAGACCTTGAAGGATGGTCTGATTGGTTCTGGGAATCTGATTCAATTCGCAAAGGACATTTAAAAATAATTGAACCTGTAGGAAAAAATAAATTATGGCTTATGCATGTTAATTTATTTCCTTCGTTTGATTCTGATCTTCCAATCTTTGGTTTGGATATTGTAGCAAATTCTAAAAAGATTTCTGGTTGCTTTTGCGACTATTCTCCACTTACAGAACATCGTCATATATTCCTAGACAAGTTTGTATTAGAAACAAAGGACTTATCTTGGACAAGAGCAAGAGAAATGCCAGACTGGGCTAAGGAAATATTTTCCGAACATATTGTAGGTGCAGGTAGTATTCGAGAAGGAGAAGAAACCGAGCAGCTTTGTAACATGGCTTGGAAGCTTGCACAATTCTATACAATGGAAATGAATAATCCTATTCATTCAAAATTAGATCTTAATACAAAAGATGCACAAAACAAATACTGTAAATATCAAAAGCAGAATAAAATGCTTCATACCTCAATACTCGCAATGGGTATAACAGAGGAACGTAAGAATCAATATGTAGAAAATGTTCTGTTTGAGGAATGTTAAATTATTCAGATTCGTTATATATTGTATAACAAAAAAAGTTCTTAATTCGGTTTAGATCTTTTATATATAGTATCGTAAGATAACAGTATATGTTACTTTACGAAACAAATCTAACCCAATACAAGGAGAACTTTTTCCATGAAGAAGTTAATTATGGTCGGCCTAGCAATGGAGCAGGAGGACAATGAACACCGTACTGCATAACCTTAAAGATAACGGCAAGTTATGTCATTTCTGTGACTGGACATATCTTATTACTATAGCCGCTTTCTCAGTCTCACTTCCTTTCATCATCATTCTCTTAGCTTAAATTTGTTAATAAATAGTTTGACATTAGTTAAGCAATAGATTATAATAGACTAGTTCAGTGGATTAATTCTGCTGAATTAGTTTATTTTACATATTTAAAAAATAACCATTGACATATCGTCCTAACTAGTATATAATACAAGGTATACATGACAAAAAAAGAATCTAAGGAAAATACTGATATGTCCGTTGTTGCTTTAACACCAGATAAAATTCACCACGAGATTAGTAGACACATTTCAAAAGGAGTACCATATATTGATGCTCTTGTTCACTTTGCAGATAAGAATGGAATTGAGATTGAAACTATTGCTCAAATTGTAAAAAAGAGTTCTGTGCTCAAAGAAAAGATACGAACCGAAGCAGTTGATCTCAAGATGGTGAAAAAAGAAAATGAACAAGATATCACAAACTTTAGTAAGTGATGATCCGTTTAACGCTTACGTAAAATTTCTGGCATTAAGAAAACATTTTACAACGGACAATTACGATTACTTTAAATATAATGGAAAAGTACGTGCAAACAGAGAAACATTTATGTCTCGAAACGACGCGTACTCATTCGCAAAATTAGCGAAAAAAGATGACCCACAAGGACTTATTTTAAGTAATATTTTAATAAATAAAAACATCTGGATTAGAGACTTGCTTGACAGCGAAGCCGAAGCCAGATATACGAATTGGAGGAAGAGGATAGAATCATTAGGTTATATCTTTAAATCCGAGCTTGCTCATCTTAACGATGAATACAAGCGAAACTTTATATCGAGAGATGGACAACATCCTCTTGTGATGACATTGTTGTTACAAAAGAAGATTAGTTTGGAAACTTTTACTATTCTTTCTCACAGTGCGAATATATTTTCATACTGGAGTGAAAAAGTAGTTGACAAACACGTATCTTTTGATATAATAAACAAATCGCGAAAGTATAAACCCTTTCTCGATTATGATACGAATCGTTTCAATGCAATTGTAAAGGAACGGTTTGAATTTTAATACGACGCTATATAACGCTATACATAAAAGGAGAAAATTATGGCACTAACAGACTTCTCTTCATTGAAGAAGAATCGCTCGAAGACCTTGGATAAGTTGAACTCTCAGCTTGAAAAGATATCTTCAAAATCATACCAAGATCCTAACGCAGGAAAATTTTGGAAACCAACGAGAGACAAAGCCGGTAATGGATTCGCAGTAATCCGTTTCTTGCCTGCACCTCAAGGTGAAGAAATGCCTTTCGTTAGAATTTGGGACCATGGGTTCCAAGGACCAACAGGTCTATGGTATATCGAAAACTCTCTAACCACTTTAAATCAGGATGATCCTGTATCAGAGTTTAACTCTAAACTTTGGAACAGTGGTGTTGAGGCAGACAAGGAACAAGCACGTAAACAGAAGCGTAGGCTGAAGTATACTGCTAATGTATATATTGTTAAGGACCCAGGCAATCCTGAGAACGAAGGCAAGGTATTCATGTATCAGTTTGGTAAAAAAATCTTTGATAAGTTGAATGATTTAATGAATCCAACTTTTGAGGATGAAGAACCAACAAATCCATTTGATCTATGGGAAGGTGCAAACTTTCGTCTAAAGATCAGACAGTTTGAAGGTTACCCAAACTATGACAAGTCTGAGTTCGATCCAGCTTCTGCATTATCTGATGACGATGCCGAGTTGGAAAGAATTTGGGGTGAACAACATTCTCTACAAGAATTAGTTGGACCTAGTAATTTCAAAACATACGCCGAGCTTAAAACAAAGCTGTACCGTGTACTTGATTTACAATCGGAAGAACCAGTTGCAGCTGCTCCAGCAGTTGAAGCGGCTGATTCAGATTTGGATCTATCAAATATGTCCAATGATACTGCTGCGGCAGAACCGAAAATGGCAAGCGCTGAACCTGATGCAGGATCAACCGCTAGTGATGATGATGATGACCTTAGTATTTTTAAGGAATTGGCACGTAGTTAATATCGGCACGGAGGGATCTTTTGGTCCCTCCCTTTTTAAGGAGGACATATGTCTATAGAAAAAGAAACCACAATATTAGATTTTGATTTTGGGTTTACTGCCGTTGATGCTGATGAATTAGAAGTAGTTCGAGAAGCAAGAGAGCAGGTTGAAACAACATCTGCGTCTGCGGAATCAAACGCTGCTAAGGCTCAATTAATATATGATGCGGTTGTACCGCTATTGAATAACTTAAAAGCTAACCCAGAAAAGGATTATATATATTGGCCAAACCGATATGAGAAACTTGATGCGTTTGCTGATAAGTTACATTCTATTTTAAGTGGAGAATAATTATGAGTTTACTCGATAAAATGTTGAAGGCAGGATCAATCAAGCAGGCATCTGCTCTGAATAATTCAGCTTTCTTTAAGGATAAGGATCCTATTCAAACAGAACTACCAATTGTAAATATTGCATTTAGTGGTTCGTTGAAAGGTGGTCTTATTCCAGGTCTAACAGTTGTAGCAGGAGAATCTAAAAGTTTCAAAACTTTACTCGGCTTATATTGTATGAAGGCTTATTTGAAAAAGTACCCGAAAGGTGTTGCTTTGTTATACGATTCTGAATATGGTATTACACCAGAGTATTTAGAATCTTTTGATATTGATACTAGCAGAGTACTTCACATTCCAATTGAAGATGTTGAACAATTAAAGTTTGATATTGTAAACAGATTGGATGAAGTATCAACAGGTGACAATGTAATGGTAATGATTGATTCAATCGGTAACCTTGCTTCGAAGAAAGAAGTTGAGGATGCAATGAATGAGAAATCAGTTGCTGATATGTCGAGAGCAAAAGCTCTTAAGTCATTGTTCAGAATCATTACACCTAGATTGACGACAAAGGATATTCCTTGTATCGCAGTCAACCATACATATAAAGAGATTGGGTTATTTCCTAAGAACATTATATCAGGTGGTACAGGTATTTACTATTCTGCTAATCAGATTTTTATTATATCAAAGGCTCAAGAGAAAGAAGGTACCGACCTCGCAGGTTGGAAGTTTACCATCAATATTGAAAAGTCAAGATATGTAAAAGAAAAAGCTAAGTTGCCGTTTAAGGTATTATATGACAAAGGTATTCAAAAGAACAGTTCCTTAATGGATCTTGCGATTGAGTCCGGTCATATCTCAAAGGCAACACAAGGTTGGTATAATCTTACTGATCTTGAGACAGGTGAAGTTATTGAACCAAAGCGTAGAGGAAAAGATATTGAGGAAGACGATGTATTCTTCAAGTCTTTAATCAAAAACGAAATGTTTAATAAATTCATCGAAAGAAAATACAAGCTAACCAATGTGGAGGGACACGATGCTCGAGAAGACGATCTTATCGAATCTGATACTGAATGAGGACTTTTGCCGAAAGGTATATCCTTATCTAAAACCAGATTACTTCGATGATAACGTACTTCGTAAGGTATTTGAAACGGCTTCAGAGTATTTAGAAAAATACAAGGAGCCGCCTTCAATTGAAGCTTTAAAGATTGCAGTTGATAAAAGAAAAGATTTAACTGAGGATACATATCAAGGAGTTCATTCATTAGTAAGTGAACTCTCAATTGATAAAGATACACAAATTGATTTCTTAATTGATGAAACCGAAAAGTTCTGTCAAGACAAAGATTTGTATAATAGTATTCGTAAATCAATTCTTATTCTTGATGGCCAAGATACTGAACAAGGTAAAGGCGAAATACCAAGGTTGTTATCCGACAGCTTAGGTATCAGCTTTGACCAATCTGTAGGTCATGACTTTCTTGAAGATGTTGATGATCGTTATGAACACTATCATCGTAAAGAAGAAAGGATTCCATTTGATATTGATATCCTAAACAAAATTACAAAAGGTGGCATACCTCGTAAATCTATGACTGTCTTGTTGGCAACGACAGGTGGTGGTAAATCTTTGATTAAATGTCACATGGCAGCAAATCATTTGATGTATGGCAAAAATGTATTATACATTACGATGGAAATGGCTGCTGAAGAAATCGGCCGTCGTATCGACGCAAACATTATGGATATTACTTTGGACGAAGTTGCTGAAGTTCCTCGTGATGTATTTGAAAAAAGAATGGCTCGATATAAAACAAAGACAACAGGTAAGCTTGTCATTAAAGAGTTTCCTACAGGTTCAGCGCACAGCGGACACTTCCGTCATTTGCTGAATGAACTCAAACTTAAAAAGAACTTCAGTCCTGATGTTATCTTTTTAGATTACCTGAATATTTGTTCTTCATCTCGAGTTCGTGGTGCGGCTGCCGCAAACAGTTATACTTTAGTTAAATCAATTGCAGAAGAAGTTCGTGGATTGGCAATGGAATATAATTGTGCAATCGTTACTTCATCTCAATATAACAGAGATGCTTATGGTAACTCTGATGTTGATTTAACAAATACTTCTGAATCTATGGGTATCACTCATACAGCAGATGCAATATTTGGTCTTGTAAGTTCTGAGTATCTTGATGAAATGAATCAGCTAATGATAAAGCAGTTGAAGAATCGTTGGGGAGATATCAGTTACTATCGAAGATTCCTAGTTGGTATTGAAAGAGCAAAGATGAAAATCTATGAGCTTGAAGAATCAGCTCAGCAGAATATTAATCTTGATGGTCCTGGAGGTGGTCAAGCCGCGGGAAAGAATCAGAGCTCTGATGGTCCTGTTTTTGACAAGACCGATATAGGAATGCGATTAAACAAAAGAAATCCAAGCAAGAACGTATTTGGAGATGTACAACTCAGGTAGGTTATCTGTATAAATAAACTCTAGATATATACATAATATAGGGTAAGTAATGAAACGATTTAGTTCATTTATTGCAGAAGCTAGTTTTTTAAAGCCTGACTATGTTATAGGACATAAAGTTGCTTATAACGGAAAAGGCTTCAAAGAATTGTCTGCATTGGGTTATAAGGCAGGAGATCACTTTGAAATTATAGCAGCGACCAAAGCTGACTATACTTATGGTGATGGTCCTGAAGAAAAATACCTAAAAGCTCCAAATGGAAAAGTCATTCATATGAAAGGAAGTACTTCTTTCAAGTCAAGTTCTTTTACTCATGTTAAGACTTCAGGTTCTCCACCTACTGGTGCTGAATGGGAAGATGTAATTGTTTATGCTTATAATAAACGTAACAATAAACCAACAGATCCTGAAACAATCGCAGTAGCAGAGAAGTTCAGTAACTATATGGATGTTGCTGATAAAATCGCAGGCAACTTTAATAGTCAATTAAAAGCAAAACAATTAGTACAAACTGGTCGAGGTATGGGTGCTGTTAGTTTAGGACCTATATGGAAAGAAACAGGTGCTAAGAATAAAACACCAAAGACCGATATTGCTTCTTCTGATTTTAAAGAAAAGATATCATTAAAGAAAGCAGGTGGTTCTCAACTTGCTTCACCAACCAAAGCAGAAGCTATCGCAATCGTTAAAGCAGCAATGTCTGAAATGGGCGAAGATAGAGGAATGGCAACCAAGCTTGTTCAAACAATGGAAACAAATATGTCTTCGTTAGTATCAAGAGTTGCCGCTGGTGATTTGCGTAAACAATCAAAAGCTGGTGTAAAGACAGATGCAGTAATTGATTTTCAAAAGAAAGATAAAGGTAATAGAGAATTAACTAAAATGCTCGAAGACCTTATTAATCAAGATACAGCAGTTAATGCTTTGTTTAGTAAACATGTTGTACTTGAGGCAGCAACTGGTAATCATAAGTTCGGTACCGCATCTTCTCCAGCTGCAGCTAATCTTTTAGGTAAGTTTACATTAACAGGTGATATTGAAGTACAACCTATTAACAGTATTAAAGATTCTATTATTATTAAATATGCACAAACAGTTAAACCTGTCGTTTCATTTAAATCAGGTGGTGGCGGTGCTCCTGCTTATTCAGCATTACGATTAGGCATTAAAGAATCAGAAACATTAAAAGGTATTGTACTATCTGAAATGGAACAACTTGACGGTTTAATGTTAACCGAAGATTTTCTATCAGAAGGTCCACTTGATATGTTAAAGAATGCAAGTGATTGGGCAAAAGATAAAGGTGCTGCATTTGTTAATAAAGTTAAAGCCGCAGTTAAAAATGTTCTTTCTAAAGTAACTGCAGTACTTAAAAAGATCGCAAAGATGGGTAAGAAAATGTTTGCTTCTCTAATGAAGTTTTTAGGAGTTGATGTTAAATCGGCAATAGGAATACCAGGAAATATTTCTTTATGAAAAATTATAAACAATTTATAGATGAAGGACCAAACGATCCTGCGATATTTAAAGCTATCTTTTTAGCAGGCGGTCCCGGTTCAGGTAAATCTTTTATGGTCGGTAATACATCTTTAACCTCTCATGGATTTAAAGTTGTTAATTCAGATGATATATTTGAAAAAGCAATGGTTAAGGCAGGTGTTACAATGGATGCTGAAGGTATCTTTTCTGCTCAAGGTCAAGCATTAAGAGACAAAGCAAAAAAGATAACAGGTGCTCGCATGGAGCGATGGATCGAAGGTCGTCTAGGATTGGTCATTGATGGTACAGGTAAAGACGAAGCAAAGATAAAGTCACAAGCAGAAAAGTTAAAGTCTATAGGTTATGAAGTCGCAATGATTTTTGTAAATACAGATTTAGATACTGCGATTAAACGTAATGACTTAAGACCAAGATCATTACCAACTCCAACTGTTGTAACAATGTGGAAATCAGTTCAAAAAAATATTGGTAGATTTCAAGGATTATTTAAATCAAACATGTTAATTCTCGATAATTCACAAGGGGAAGATTTTCAATCTGCTATTCGTGTAGGTTATAAATTTGGTAAAGCGTTTGCAGAAAAACGAGTTGCTCATGCCAAAGCAATTAAATGGCTTGCTTCATTTAAAGAAGGTATGATAGAGGCAACATTAGCATCAACTCATGCAGCTGTACTTGACGCATTATGGACCGATGTTAAAAAGAAATTAGAAACAGATTTAAGACGCGGTGGTAACTTAAAGGACCTTGACGATATAGCAAAATTAGTTAATAAACGAATCGAGCTTGATACAAAGCATAAAGGATATTCAAGGTTGAAGAAAAGAAAATGAAGTCATATAAAACATACATAGCAGAAGCAGACGCAAATCTACATATGACACACCTTGAGGATGCTGTAATAGACGGCGGAGTAAAAGGTACAAGGAATGTAATTAATTATATTCGTCATATTCGAGATATGTTATCTGGTAATACAAAAGCTCCTGTTAGTTTAACAACTAAATGGGACGGCGCGCCTGCGATCTTTGCTGGAACTGATCCTGCTGATGGAAAGTTTTTTGTGGCAAAGAAAGGAGTCTTTAATAAGAATCCTAAATTATATAAATCAAATACAGAAATAGATAATGATCTGAGTGGTGAACTCAATAGCAAATTTAAAGTTGCTCTTGCAGAGTTTTCCAAGCTCGGAATTGAAGGAGTAGTACAAGGTGATTTCTTATATACGAATGACGATCTTAAAACGGAAAATATTGATGGAGAACCGTGTGTTACTTTCCATCCTAATACCATTGTTTACGCGGTACCTAAAGCATCAAGCCTCGGTCAGAAAATATCAGGATCGAAAATCGGTGTGGTCTGGCATACAACATACGGAGGATCAAGTCTTGAATCAATGTCTGCAAGTTTTGGAAAGGCGATATCAACAAAACTTAATAACATTACGTCAGTCTGGCACGTAGATGCAACTTTTGAAGACAAGTCAGGTAATGCAACATTTACCGCAGCAGAAACAAAAGCATTAACTGCTTCGCTATCAAAGGCAGGCAAGTTATTTAATACAATAGATGCAAAAACATTAAATGAACTTGGAACAAACGAAGAACTTAATGTAAGAATCAACGCATATATTAATTCAAAAGTACGTCAGGGTCAACGTATTGGTTCAATTAAACCTTTTGTATCAAACCTACAAAAATACATACAAGAATATTATCAGAAAGAAGCAGATAAGCGTAAGACTCCTGCTGGTAAGAAAACACAAATGGATAAAGCAACGGCTGTATTGGCAATCTTTGATAAAAAGAACACAAGAAAGCTCGAAGCAATCTTTACTCTATATGACTCTTTAGTTGATATGAAATACATTATCATAGCAAAACTAAATCAAGTAGGTGGATTGAAAACTTTATTAAAAACAAAAAATGGATTTGAAGTTACAGGACAAGAAGGATTCGTTGCGATTGACCATTACGGCAAAAACGCATTGAAGATTGTGGATCGTTTAGGATTCAGCCTTGCTAACTTCTCAGACAAATATATTAAAGGGTGGCAAAAATAATGGCATTCGTAACAGTACCAGGAAGTAACGGAACATGGGAATATGACAACGCAGCTACAGCAGCTGATACATATTCTGATAGTCCAGGAACAGTAACCGCAGGTGTAAGATCATTTACAACACCAGGCGGAGTAACAACACAAACTTATATTAAATGTAGAAAACCAGGAAAGACTCTAATCAATGGCGAAATTAATAAAGATTTCTATGATAACAGATTTTCAAACGGTACACCATAATAGTTGACACAAGTCTTAAAGTTTGTTATAATATATAAAATTATGGTTCGTAATGTGTAAGTGATCTAAGCGCTACTCGGCGCAGCACTCCGAATCAGTATAATAGGAGTAATTAAATTGGGAAGAATTAACGACAGAGGCCACGACGGTGGCAATATATGGCGATGGCAAACAATTGAAAAATACGTACGAAAGAATGGATGGACAAAAGGCGCTGAACTCGGAGTATGGCTCGGAGAAACCTTTAAGCACTTGGTTAAAACTTGTCACCATCTTCACCTTATTGGTGTTGACTTATACGAAGCTCAGCCCGGATATGACGGACCAGAACAATGGACGCGGGGCGAAAATGGCCATTCTTGGGACCACGAGGCTTACTATCAAGACTTAGTTAGATTCTGTCAAGGATATCCAGGCAGAGCAGAAATTATTAAAGACTATACAACAGAAGCAGCAAAAGAAGTTGCAGACGAATCATTAGACTTTGTTTTTATTGATGCTGACCATAGTTATAATGGAGTAATGCGAGATGTACAAGCTTGGGCTCCAAAGGTCAGAAAAGGTGGAATGATTATTGGGCATGATATACATTTTCCAACTGTGAAAGAAGCAGTTGTTGAATTATATGGTGAAGACGGTTATATAGTTGAGGATGATTTCCTATGGCTTGTCGAAAAGACGTAGTAGTAATAAATTTTTACGGAGGACCTGGGTCAGGTAAATCAACCGCAGCTGCAGGTCTATTTTATAATATGAAGATGGCAGGCTATAATGTCGAACTGACAGATGAGTTTGCTAAAGAATGTGTTTGGGAAGGTAATATCCCAATGCTGCAAGATCAACTTTGGGTATTAGGACATCAACATAGAAAGATATTAAGACTATCTGATAAGGTTGATTATATCATAACTGATAGTCCTGTATTATTAAGTCCTATATACCGCGAAAGATATGGTGGAAGCATATATACAGACCTTATTGACAAAATGGCATTAGAGTGTTATAATTTGTATGAACACAATATAAACTTTATGCTAACAAGACCTGATGATTTTGAACAAAACGGTAGAGCACAAGATGAAACAGAGTGTCGTGAAATCGATGAAGCAATTATAAAACAATTTGAACTATTGGATATTGCATATATAAAATTAGAATCAAACGATAACGCAAAGGCAGCATTGTTTCATATCGCAGGCTTTTAAGAGGTTGATAAATGAATGTACATATTGAAAAAAAGTTAAGACATATTTGGGTTGGTCCAAAACCAGCTCCCTTAACATGGATGTATACTTGGAGAGATAAACACCCTGATTGGGAATATAGTATTTTTACAGATGCAATGTTAAAAAATCGTAACTGGTATAATCAACATTTAATTGAAGAGTATTACAAACAAAAAGCATGGTGTGGTGTTTCCGATTTAATTCGTTATGAGTTGCTATATGAAGAAGGTGGATTTATTGCTGAAGCAGATATGATCTGTTTAGAAAACACCGATGAATTATTTACAAGTCCTAGAGATCACGCGTATTCATGTTTTGAAAATGAAAGAGGTCGTGGTAATAACATCCAACCTATATTTGCTTGTAATCCAGGCAATCAATTTCTGAGACACTTAATTGATACACTGCACACTCTGCAACCAAATCAATTACACCCTCAACCATTTATGTCAACTGGTAATGCCTTTCTATCAAAATATGTAGAAGCATTCAGAGACAAGTTAACAATTTGGCCGAGTCATTATTTCATACCACAATTTTATATGAACGGTTCACAAAGATATGATGGCCCAGAAAAAGTATATGCAGATCACAAATGGGGATCTACAGGTATGGGCCTTAATTGTGTAGATTATTCACAGGGAGTGTAATGTACCTTTCGCACAAATATAAATTTCTGTTTTTACGCACGCCGAAAACTGCAAGTAGTAGTTTATCGGATTTCTTTATTCGTAACATCGATGACAAAGATGCTGTTTATACTGAAGTAGAAGATTCAGGTCTCCCTGGGACATTGAGTGAGTCTATAGTAGGTAAATATAGACCGTATGCCTTTTATCATTTTACCTTACAACAATTAGTAGATGAAAAGGTATTAACATATGAACAGGCTTCAACATATAAATGTTTTGCATTATTGAGAAACCCTTTAGATAGAGCAAAGAGTTTTTATTACTTTTACAAAAAATTCAAAAACCCGCATTCACCTGCATCTTTAGAAGAATACCGACAATGGACAAAGAATGGTGTATTCTATGGAGAAGCAAACTCAGCAATTGTTCAAACGAGTTTATTAAAACTTCGTGGTCAGCCTATTGGTGAATATTGGTTATATGAAAACCTTAACGAAGAATTACAAAAGTTTATGGAAAGTTTAGATTTAGAATGTCCACCTTTGCCACAACACAAAACAGATTCAAGAAAGAATAGAGATAACGAAATAGAATTTGAAGAACAAGACATACAAGCAATGAATGTTCAATTCAAAGAAGATTTTCAAATGTATAAAGAATTAGCAAAATGAAAGCATATATCCTAAGACACGACGATCCTACATCGCATGAATATGCAAAGATATGTGCTGAAACTTGTGATGTGATTGATTTGAATTGGGAATACTTTGACGGTTGGTCAAACTGTACTGGTCGTATGGCCTGGTGTGAAACTGGTATACAAATGAAGTTTTATGAACCAATGCTTGAAGTTGATAATCCAACACCTGCACAAAAGGCAAATGTTTGTTCTGCAGGCCATGGAGCAATATGGAAAAAGATTGCTGATGGAGACGATGAGGTAGGTATTGTATTAGAACACGATGCATTAATGTATTATAAACCAGATATAAAAATACCAGAAAATGTAATTGTCACATTAGGATATAAAGTAACAGATCCTGAAAATTATAACTTTATGGATGCAAGAGATAAAGAACCACATACATTAAAATTTATTGATGGACATGAAGGTGCTCATGCATATATGATGACAAAAAGAACTGCAGAAAATCTTGTATGGGAAATTGAACAAAAAGGAATACTAGGTGCTGTAGATAATGCATATTTTATTCGAGGACAACGGAGAACGTCCATACCATTGGCAATTATGTCTCCAACTCCTGCGATTGGATATTTGAGAAAATCCACTATTTGGAGTGAATCGGCACATGTGAATTATAAATTTATTGAGTCCTTTGCTAAATATTATAAATAAACATACTAGCAAACGAAATATAGGAAAACTTATGAATCCTCTTAACGAAAAAGATTCTACAGCTATGGGGGCAGCGTCTATTGATGACTATCGCGATGATGGTCAAATTGATAAAGCCAAGCAAGCTGATAATAAGGATATCAAAAAGCGTAAAGATAAAAAGAAAGACCAAGACACTGGTAAAGGAATCGTCAAAAAGGATTCCAAGGCTTCATTTGATGCAAATAAATTTGTAGATACAGAACCAAGAATCAACGAAGCAGTACAAAATAAGGCAGTAATTACGTTTGGAAGAATGAATCCTCCAACGGTTGGCCATGAAAAGCTTGTTAATAAAATAATTGCTACGGCAGTCGCTGAAAAAGGTACTCCATTAGTATACCTATCAAAAACTCAAGATGCTAAAAAGAATCCGTTAACATATGATCAGAAAATCAAATATGCTCAAACATTTTTTGGTAGAAAATTAATTGTTAAATCAAATGCAAGAACAATTATTGAAGTAGCAAAAGAATTACAAAAGTCTGGATATAAGGATCTTTTAGTTGTTGTAGGTTCAGATCGCGTTAAAGAGTTTGACACCTTACTTCAAAAATATAATGGAAAGGATTATACGTTCAATACTATTAAGGTTATATCAGCAGGAGATAGAGATCCTGATGCTGATGATGTCTCAGGTATGTCCGCAAGTAAGATAAGAGCTGCAGCAGCAGATGGTGATCTTGATTTATTTACAAAAGGAATTCCAACAAGAAACGATAGAATGAGAATGGACTTATATCGAGATGTTCGCAAAGGACTAGGCATTTCAGAAGAACTTAATTACGCAGTAGATTTATTCCTTGCTGAAAGAGTTAAGGATGGTAAAGTAGATCCTTTATCTGCAATGGGTAAGCAAAAGTTAACAGGTGCAGAGGTTGCTCAATATTATAAAAACAATCCTCGAGCAAAGCAAGCCGCAAATCGTGATAAGAATGTAAAGCTTGCGATTGAATTGGCATTAGATTTAGCAGGTAATATGAATTACGCAGTTAAAGAAATTGATAAGTTGAAGCGTAATTTATCAAAGCACCCTGAAGTTCAAAAGGCATTAAAAACAGCTAACGAAGATGTTAATAAAGATTTATATAAGGCAGCTTCAATTCAAGAAAGATTACAAAAAGAAGGTGATAAAGAATCAAAACAACAAAAACAACAGCCTGGGTATTATAAAGGTCTAGGTGGTTCTACAAAAGATAAACGTCAAGCTCATTTTAATAAAAAGACTAAAATGGACGATGACGATCCAAAAGCATATGATAAAGCTCCAGGCGATGCAGAAGCAAAAACAAAACCATCTAAACATTCAAACAAATTCAAGAAAATGTTTGGTGAAGCAGTTCAAGGCAATTTAGAACGTGCAGGTTTGAAAAGACCTCATCAATTATTAAGACAAGATAATACAGTTAATTTTGATTATAGATTTAAATTGTATTCCAAGGCAAGAGAACAAGAAAAGTTAGAAAAGCAACGAGCCGAAGTACAAGCAGAAATGGTTCAGCAAAAGATACAAGAAATAGAAACATTAATTGAACAAGTAGAATTTGTAAGTGAAAAATCAAATCCTGAAAAATCTTTAAAAGATAAAGCTGAAAAGTCAGGAATGCCTTATGCAATATTAAAGAAAGTATTTGATAGAGGTGTTGCTGCTTGGAGAACAGGTCATAGACCTGGAACAACTCCAGTACAATGGGGATTAGCAAGAGTTAATAGTTTTGCTACTAAATCGCCAGGTACATGGGGTAAAGCTGATAAGGATTTAGCTGATAAAGTTAAATAATGGATCGTATAAATAAAATTATGGAGGAAGGCGGAGCAGGTGATTGGGGAACTGACAAAGCTCGCGCAAAACTTCAAAACGATACCCCTAACGTAAAAGTTAAAAGAAAGAATAAATTAAAAACCTTCAAAGAGTTTAAGGACCAAAAAAACAAATGAAAAATTTTATAGTCGGCATACGAAATAAAATTATGTGGCTTGGATTTAGAGCCGTTAGACCATT
>TARA_B100001057_G_scaffold39003_2_pt1 | contig 18089 bp, 11 predicted proteins | sample TARA_B100001057 | Tara Oceans TARA_B100001057 (sample SAMEA2621839) | marine metagenome | biome: marine biome (ENVO:00000447); feature: surface water layer (ENVO:00002042); material: "saline water (ENVO:00002010), including plankton (ENVO:xxxxxxxx)" | depth 5 m
AAAACTATCTATTTTTCTAAACTGTGATAGAGACGATATTGTTTACTGCCCTAATCCAACTACAGCACTTAACACAGTAATTAGGAGTTTAAATCTCAAAGCGAATGATGAAATTTTAACCACAGATCATGAATACGGAGCCCTTTCCAGGACATGGAATTTTATTTGTAAGAAAACAGGAGCTAAGTTAATCCATCATAAAGTTCCTTTTCCTATAACTGATGAAGAAGATTTCATTGATTCCTTTCTATCAAAAGTAAATCAACGAACGAAGGTTATTTTTATTAGTCATATTACTAGTCCATCTTCAATTATATTTCCTGTTCAGAAAATATGTGATTATTGCAATGAAAAAAATATTATTTCTATCATAGATGGTGCACATGTCCCAGGCCATATTCCATTAGATATAAAGAGCTTAAACCCTGATTTCTACAGTGGGGCATGTCATAAATGGATGTGTAGTCCTAAGGGTGTTTCATTTCTTTATGCAAAAAAATCAATGCAGGAAATGATAGAGCCACTAATTGTTAGTTGGGGTTATGAGGCAGAAAAACCTTCACATTCTCAATTTTTAGATTATTTACAATGGCAAGGAACGAATGATATATCAGCTTATTTAACTATTCCGTCTGTAATAGATAATATTTCTGATAAAAAATGGAAAAATAAAATAGCAGTTTGTAAAGAAAATATTCAAAAAGTAAGAAAAATAATACTGGATAAATTTGATTTCACAGAGTTTTCAGAACTAAATTATAACTTACAAATGCATTCAATTGTTCATAATTTACAAATTGAAAACATTAAAGATAAATTTTACAATAATTATAAAATTCAAATTCCAATTAATGTTCATAATAACTACTCATATTTTAGATTCTCAGTGCATGTATATAATGAAATTAGTGAAATGGAAAAGTTTATTGATTGCTTTGAAGATTTTATGAAAAAATCATTTTAAAAAGTCCATCTAGTTTTTTATTTTTGCTATCCTATTAAAAATAAACTATGAAAAAGAAAGGTAATATAAATGTACAAACGGAAAACATTTTTCCAATTATTAAACAGTTTTTATACTCTGATAATGAAATATTTCTTAGAGAACTAGTATCTAATGCAGTCGATGCAACACAAAAATTAAAAACACTTAAATCAGTCGGTGAGTTAAGCACAGATTTATCTAAGTTAAGAGTTGAAGTAATACTCGATAAGGACAAAAAAACAATTACTATTAGAGATAATGGTATTGGTATGACAGGTGATGAAGTTGAGAAATATATCAACCAAATTGCATTTTCAGGAGCTGAAGAATTTGTGAATAAGTATAAAGATAAAGATTCTAAGAATTCAATAATAGGTCATTTCGGGTTAGGCTTTTATTCTTCATTCATGGTTTCTGACAACGTTGAGATATTAACAAAGAGTCAAATCCCTAACAGCAAAGCTGTAAAATGGTCATGCGATGGTTCTCCTAACTACAATATGCAAGAAATTTCCAAAAAGACAAAGGGTACTGATGTAGTTCTTCATATCTCCGAAGATTCTAGTGAATTTTTAGAAGAAGCCAGACTAACCACCATATTAAACAAGTACTGTAAGTTCTTACCAGTTGAAATCAAATTTGGTCAAAAGTCTGAATTTATTGATGATCCTAAAGGGAAAAAAGATAAAGATGGAAATGTAGAAAAAATTGAGAAGAAAGTTGATAATATAATTAACAATACAAAGCCTGCTTGGACTAAGAGGCCTGCTAATCTAAAAGAGAGTCACTATAGAGAGTTTTACAAGGAATTATACCCAATGGAATTTAATGATCCTTTGTTTCATATTCACTTAAATGTAGATTTCCCATTCAATTTAACAGGCATACTTTACTTCCCTAAGCTTAAAAATAATCTTGAAGTTCAGAAAAATAAAATCAATTTATACAGCAATCAAGTATTTATTACTGATAATGTTGAAAATATTGTACCTGACTTCTTGACATTGCTACACGGTGTTATCGACTCACCAGATATCCCTCTTAATGTTTCTAGATCATACTTGCAAGCTGATAGCAATGTAAAAAAGATTTCTGGACATATTTCAAAGAAAGTTGCTGATAAGCTAAACAGTATGTTTAAAAAAGACCGTAAAGATTTTGAGGCTAAATGGGACGATATAAGAGTATTTATTGAATATGGAATGCTAACTGATGAAAAGTTTTATGACAAGTCTTCTAAGTTTTCTTTATACAAGACTACTGATAGTAGTTACTACACTTTTGAAGAGTATTTAGAAAAAATTTCAAAAACCAATAAGAACAAGGACGATAAAACAATCATTTTATACACAAACGATAGTAATGAGCAGCATAATTTTGTGAGTAATGCAAAGGATAGAGGATATGATGTGCTTGAGCTCTCAGGACCTCTTGTTAGTCATTTAATTAGTAAGATAGAAAGCAAGGAAACAAATGTTCAATTTGCCAGAGTTGACTCTGATACAATTGATAAACTAATCGATAAAGGGGATAATACTAAATCAAAGTTAACCGATAAGGAAATTGAAAAGCTTAAAAAGCTATTTGAGGACACTGTTGAAAAACCAAAATTTACTGTTCAAGTTGAAAATTTATCTGTTAAGGATGATCCTATAACAATCACTCAGAGCGAATTTATGAGAAGGATGAAGGAGCAACAAATGGTAGGAGGTGGTGGTATGCAGATGTTTGGTGATATGCCTGAGTCTTTTAACCTAGTAGTAAATTCAAATCATGACATCATTCATAAAATTGCTACTGAAAAAACTAAGAAGAAAAAGACAGATATTTTAAATCAAGTTCTTGATTTAGCTTTACTTTCAAAAGGTATGTTAAAAGGTAAGGAGCTAACTGATTTTATTAGAAGATCAGTTAAGTTAATAGATTAATCGTGTTATACTACAAAACATTTGTCTCTGAAAATAATAGTGAATGGATAACTTTCATTCACGGAGCAGGTGGTAGTAGTTCGATATGGTTCAAACAAATCAAAAACTTTAAATCATATTTTAATTTACTTCTAATTGATCTGAAAGGCCATGGAAAGTCAAAAAATATTGATCTTAACGATGGTGATAATTTAGATACAACTAATATTCAAATTATTGGAGTGTTAGATTACTTAAAAATCAATAAAAGTCATTTTGTTGGAGTTTCATTAGGAACAATCTTAATGCTTAAGTTAGCTAAAACACATGCACATAGGATAAATAAAATGATTATGTGTGGTGCGATAACCTCATTTAACAAGAGAACAGTAATTTTATACAACTTAGCTAATTTTCTCAAAAACATAATTACACCAATTTCTTTATATAAATTATTTGCCTACATAATGATGCCTAGAAATAACCATAGGGACTCTAGGTTGTTATTTGTTAAAGAAGCCAAAAAAATAAAAATCAAGACTTTTAGAAAGTGGTTAGCATTACTAAATGAGGTAAAATCAACAGTTGAAGACTTGTCTAAAATTAATTATGAAATTCCAACATTATTTATTTCTGGAAAAGAAGATCATATGTTTGTTAAAAAAGTAGAAAAGTTTGTTAGTGAAAATAAAAACTGTTTACTTGAGAAGATTAGCAAATGCGGTCATGTTGTGAATATTAACAAGCCATATGTTTTTAATAAGTTATCTTTGAGCTTCTTGATAGAAAATGATGAAAAATCAAAAAGCGCTTCAGTTTAAAAATATCAATCATTACATTGGAATTTTTCTTATAGTTTTTCACCTTTTTGGTGTTTATTTCATTCGCTTCTCTCAGTATAGTGATTATGTAGTTAGTTTAACATCCTTTAATTTAATTGCTTGTTTTTTAATCTTTTTTTTACTTAATAAAAAACTATTATTGAACTTCTGGGCAATAATTATTATTGTTTTTGGAATGATCGTTGAAATTATTGGCGTTCAAACTAATTTGTTATTTGGAACTTATTCATATAGTGATATTCTTGGATTTAAAGTTTTTGGTGTTCCTTTAGCTATAGGTTTTAATTGGCTAGTTTTAAGTATTTGTTCTAGAGATCTTATATCAATATTTAATTTAGGTACAAAAGCTAAGGTTATAATTGCCGCTATCTTTTTAGTTTTAATAGATTTAATTATTGAACCAGTAGCTGTTTCTTTGGATTTTTGGCAATGGGAGGGTGGAGTTATTCCACTCTATAACTATTTGTCATGGTTATTGATTGCAATCGTAATTCAAATAATACTATTTAAAGCTAAGATAGAAACAAATAGATTATTTAGCTTTTACTATTTATTTGTTCAGTTAATTTTTTTCTCATTATTGTTGATTTTTAAGTAAAAAAGATATGGGCTTAATTGAAAATAAATTCCTTTACTCACTTGTGCTGATTCTGTCACTCTCTTTTCCATTAGTTCGATCTTTTGAGCAGAAATTAAAATTTGCAAGTAACATAAGAGCTATTTTGATATCATGTTTTATCATGATGATAATTTTCATCCCATGGGACATTTTATTTACCAAGATTAATGTATGGTCTTTTAACTCTGAATATATTACCGGATTTAAAATTTTCCTTTTGCCAATTGAAGAATGGATGTTTTTTATAATTATTCCTTACTGTTGCTTGTTTATTCACGAATCTCTAATATTAATAAGAGGTAGGTCTCCAGTAAGAGAGAAAATATATGTTAATGCCAGTGTTTTAGTCGCTGTAGTATTTTTAGTTATTGCTATTGCAAATAATGAAAAGTTTTATACTTTATCCTCATTTGGTCTCGCATCGGTTTTGTTATTTTTATTCTCATTCAAGAAATATAAATGGTTCTATAATTTTTTAAGAACTTATTTGTTCAGCTTGATAGCTCTTGTAGTAGTAAATGGCGTATTAACAGGTTCTTTTATAGAAAACGAAATTGTTAGCTATAACGAAAATCATTTTATGGGATTTAGAATCTTTACTATTCCAATAGAGGATACTATCTATTGCTTTTCAATGTTATTTATTGTTACAGGCATTTACGAGAGATTAAAAAACTAGAACTGGTTGTTATCTCCATCCTTTTCAACATCATCGTTCCTTATTTTTGATGATTTACTTCTTGTTTTGAAATTTAACTTTCCAAAGGTGTAATTAAAACTTACCCCAATGGATCTAAAAGGAACCAATGATTCACTGTATTGATAAAAGTTATCACCTTCTACTTCATTGCTGAATACCTTGTTTCCGTTCTTTAAAAATGGATCAACTACTCTAATACCTAATGAACCTCTCTTATTTTTAAAGTCTTTTTTAATTCCAAAACTCATCATTCCAAAATTAGTTGAAGAACCTTGTAGTGTTTGACTAGGTGATCTCATCCATCCATAGCCTTCAAATTTCCAGTTATTAACTATCTCAACAGTTATACCAAAATTGTAATTATATAAAAATGCCGTTCTATTAACTCTTGCAAAATTTTCATCTTCTGCATTATATGAGTATAAATTTAGCCCTCCTCTAAGAGTTAATTTTTCAAATCTTAAACTACCATAGTAATTAAATCCATAATAAAAAACATTTCCAATATTTTGATATTCAGTGAAAGTAGTATCATTTCTAACATTTAAAATAGATTCTATTAGGTCTGTGCTATTTTTTAAATAAACAAAATAGCTGCCTTGGTATTTTCTGCCAAATGAATTATAGCCTAGTTCTATTTGACTGGTGTTGGAAGGTGTTAAATCTGGATTACCAATAGTTAAATTTTTATTGTCTTTATATTCTGTATTTGGATTTACATATCTGCTACTTGGTCTTGAAATTCTATTGTTATAGCTAAGCTTTATACTCTTTCCAATACCAAAGCTTTTTGAAAATGTCAAATTTGGCAATAAGTTATTATAATTATTCTCAAATGAATTATATGAATTGTTAAGCCATGAGCCTTTAATGTTAGTATTTTCAAATCTAACACCAGTTAATAATGAGTAGTCATTTGCTAAATCGATAATTCCAGATGCATATACAGATGAAACCAATTGATCGTAATCAAATTTTTCTTTATCAAATATCGAGGAAGAATTAACCAAATCTTTTGTTTCATACTCCATGTTTTGGTTTCTAGAAATTATTTTTCCACCTATTTCTAGTTTGTGATTTTCAATTGGCTGTACATAATCAATTTGAAAAGTATTTTCTACGTTAACCTCTTCATTTAAATTTCTTATTGTTGAAGTATCAATTAAATAATATTCATCAATTGTTGATGTATTATCTTTAAATCGAGCTCCTATTTGGTAAGAAATATTTAGTTCTTTGTCTTCTTCGTCAAAAAGTAAAGTATAGTCTGTGTTCCATTCTAATTTGTTATTGTAGTTACCATTATCTACAAACGTTTGATAAGAATATGATGTGTCTATTCCATTATAGTCAAGCCTAGTGGAGTTTTCAGAGGGATTAGTTCTTCCTCCAAAGCTAAAGTCTGAAGAAATAGAGTTGTAGGCATTAATGTTGTAAAATAGTCCCATACCTGCATTATACCCTATCCATTGACTTTTACTATTTCCGTTATTTGTTAGTGTATTTGTATCACCAGTAGTTGTCCAATCATCTCTAATATAGCTTGTTTCTCCTTCTCTGGGCCAACTATACCATGCATTTGCTCTAGCAGAAAAGCTAAATCTATCTTTACCAACATTTAAGTTGGCAGAGTTCCTATTGTTTCTATTTCCAAATGATCCTTTTACTGATGCTTTATATCCGTCTATAATTTTTCTTTTTGTTACTATATTTACAATTCCAGCATCACCTTCACCATCATATTTGGCACCAGGGCTGGTTATTACTTCAACACTTTTGATTTGATCAGCGGGAATCATACTAAGAGCTGAGTTCATATCCCCACTAAGAAAAGTTGAGGTCTTACCATTTAATAAAAATTTAATATTGCTGGAGCCTCTAAGTTCAACGTTGCCATCAAAGTCAACACTCAACAAAGGAGCTTTTCTTAAAACATCAACAGCATCATCAGACCCCTGAGAATCATTTTCTACATTATAGACAATTTTATCTATCTTAGATTCATAAATAGGTTTTTCCTCTGTGATTGTAACTTCAGAGAGCACCTCAGAATTAACTTTTAATTTTCTGTCTTCTATTTTGACGTCTGGTTTTCTCTTAGTAAGTTCAACCTCAATCGAATCATTAATAAAGCCTATGTAACTAAAAATAATTATGTACTTGCCAGTTCGTACTTGAGAAAAGTTATACTTTCCTTTTGAATCAGTTATGGTCCCTTCAATTACTTTATCCCATCTTTTATTAATAAGTGTAACTGACGCAAATTCTAATGGAAGATTATCTTCAGACAGAACTTTACCATTTATTTTTCCTTTAAAATAATTTGTTTGTTTTTTAGTACCATAGTTCCCAAATCCTTTCTTTCCACCTCTTTGTGCAAAGGATATGCTAGGAACAATTATAATTAGAATGAGTAATATTTTTAAATTTTTCATTGCCTAGTAAAGTTATAATTGGCAATTAGAACTACCAAAAAGAGATTTATCTTTTATCAACTCAGAAACTCCTTTTGGAACCATATGTTCCCATTCACCATCTTTACAATCTTTTATCATCTTTAAAACTTGTCTGGAAAATATTTTTAAAACATCCTTACTGTGATTGATATCAATAATTCTTTTATTGTTATTCATGTAATCATACAGAGATTTAACTCTTGGGTGCACAGGAATATTCGTGGAGTTTAATAATGTGTTGTCCTTAATATAGGGATATAAATAAATTTTGACATCTCTAGTAAATATAATTCCAAAAGCTTCAAGTATACCACCGTTCAAATTACGATAATATTTTTCTTCAAACATTTCAATTAAATTATCAGCACCAATAATTATACCCATCCTCTTCTCCGAAAATCCAGAGAGGTATTCTATAAGTTTGTAATATTTTTTAAAATTTGAAATCATTACTGTATAGCCTAAAGAGCATAATATCTCTACTCTGTCTAAAAAATCGCTTTCATCTACCTCTCCTTCAGCTCGTAAATTGCTGAGCGTAATTTCAAACAATATTTGAATATTGTCTTTAACAACTTTTTTGTCATCAATAAATTTATTAATTCCATTTTCAAGCATATCAATGTTTACTTTAGTTACAGGCCTAAAGCTTCCTCTCAGTGTTAATATATTTTTTTTTCTAAGAATATCCGATGGGTGTCGATTTTCTTTTTTTGTATTAAAGGTTACAGCATCAGTATAGCCTTCTTTAACTAAAACCATACTAAGTAATCTATTATCTTCATTTTCAAAATCAGGACCAACAACCTCAATCATATCAATCTCAACATTATCTCTAGAAAGATTATGATAGATTTCTTTTAAAATATCTTTTGCTGATTCATTATTAAAAAAGCATGCATGAATTAAATTAGTTCCTAATACACCAACTGTTTCTTGCTGTAATTTAGAGTCTTGATCATTTAATCTTACATGAAATATGAAATCATTAGGCTGAGAATTGCTATTTTTTTGAAATCTTATGCCTATCCATCCGTGACCTTTTTTCTTTTTTTGATAATCAATAGTTGTGACAGTATCAGCAAAAGCAAAAAATTTTGTGTTCGGATGATCCTCAGTTCTAAGCCTTTCTTCAATCAAAGAATACTCATGGTTTAGCATGTTAATAAGTCTGTTCTTACTAACGTATCTGCCATCATCTTCTCTGCCATAAATAGCGTTAGAAAAGTCTCTGTCGTAAGCTGACATTGTTTTAGCAATTGTTGTTGAAGCTGATCCTACTCTAAAAAATTGTCGAGCAACCTCTTGACCAGCTCCAATCTCAACAAAAGATCCGTAGATATCATTGTCAAGGTTGATTCTAAGAGCTTTTTGAGCAGGACTTAAAATGATATTATCCTTGTTCATTGCCCTGCAAATTTATAGGATTAATTTAAATTTGTGGATATTTAATTTATAATAATTAATACCTCTATTTTAATGGAAGTAATTTTTTTAGGAACAGGAACTTCACAAGGTGTGCCAGTAATTGCTTGTAATTGCGAGGTATGTAAATCTACAGATCCTAAAGATAATCGGTTAAGATCTTCAATAATAGTAAATACATCTAGTAACTCTATTCTCATTGATACAGGACCTGATTTTAGACAACAGATGCTTAGAGAGAATGTTGATGATTTAGATGCAATTCTTTACACTCATTTTCATAAAGATCATATATCAGGTCTAGATGATGTAAGAGCTTTTAATTTTAAATGGAAAAAAGATATGCAACTTTACTGCACCACAGAAGTCAAAGATGCACTTCATAGAGAATATCACTATATGTTTAAAATAAATAAATACCCAGGCGTCCCCAATGTCAATATAAATTTGATTAGAAATAAAAAGTTTACAATAGGAAATGATGAAATTTTACCAATTGAGGGATTACATTATAAGATGCCAGTTTTTGGTTATAGAATTAAAAATTTTGCATATATGACTGACGTTAGTTTTATTTCTATAAATGAGTTAGAAAAATTAAAAGGTCTTAAGGTGCTAGTTCTTGATTGCCTCAGAAAGGAACCTCACATGTCACATTTTAACTTAGATCAAGCAATTGATTTAGTTAATTATCTTAAACCAAAAAAAACTTTTCTTATTCATATTAGTCATTTGATGGGTTTACATTCAAAAGTTAGCACTGAATTGCCTGAAGATATTCATTTATCTCATGATGGTCTGAGATTGACGATTTAAAAAATGTTTATTAATTTTGTTAGATACGTACTACTATGAAAAATATTCTACTTATTACATTCCTTTTCCTTTTTGTCAGTGTTTATCCATGCAATCATGACAATTTTATTGATAAAAATGAAGTTCGTTACTTCAAAGTTAAGGATGTTGATGGGTATAATCAAAGGCTTTTAAGGTCATCTGATAAATGGAAATCTTTTTTGGAAGGTCACCCACAATGGTTTGTTGTTTTTGATGAGCTCAGTAGACTCCCAAACAAGGCTTTTGGAGAACCATTTAGCTTGAACACTAACGATCCAATTACAATGCTCAACAAAATTGCTGGAGATCATTTGTCAACTTACTTCAGTAGTAATTTAGATTTGAGACTAGAAAAAGATGTAAATACTAAAAAGTATAGAAATATAATATTCAAGCAGTACTACAATAATCTGGAGGTTTTAAACTCCAACTTAAGATTAAAAATAAACTCTGATAATAAATTATGTGGTTTTAATCTTAATTTTCATAATGAAATTGATATTAGTACAGTTGCTTTAATTTCAAAAGAGGAGGCTATTTCCTCTGCTACCAACGGTGTTAATAGAAAGATGAGTAAAATCAAATTTGATAAAGAATTAAAAGTGTTACCCATTCCAGAAAATGATAAATATAAATTTGAATTAATATACTCAATTGAGTTTGAAACAAGGATTTCGATAGGTCCTGCCAAATACATATGTTATGTAAGTGCAACAACTGGTGAGTTGTTAATGAGAAAAAATACAGTGCTGTATGAAGCTCCAGCTCCGATTACACACGTTGAAGGTGAACTGTATATTACCAACCCATACAATCCTGCAACGGTTGAAGATCTTGTGAACTTGAAAATTGAAAATAATAACAATGGCTCTACTTATTATACTGATAACAACGGAAATGTAAATATTAATGCAAATTTGGGAACTTCACTCACTTACAAGCTTGAGGGTTTATATGCCCAAGTTCAAACAAATAATAATGTACCAGAGTTTACTCAAGCACTCAACACCTTAGGTAACGTTTCTTTCGATAATAGTAACTCCACTATACAAGAAAGGACTGCATACCGAGCTGTTAATGTTATTCATACTCATCTAAAATCAGTTTTCCCTACTTTTACAGCTTTAGATATTCCATTAGAAACTAATCTTGACGAAGCTGGTACATGTAATGCATATTACAGCGGAAACTCAATTAATTTTTATGCGGAAGGTTTATCGGCTAATGGAACAGATTATTGTGAAAATACAGGAAAGATTTCAGATGTAGTTTACCATGAATATGGCCATGCTATTAATGGAAATCGATATAATAGTGGAACAGGTATGTGGAACGGTGCTCTAAATGAAGGTTATGCTGACATCTGGGCATTTACCATCACTATTGATCCAATACTTGGAATAGGTTTTTATCAAAATAATCCAAATGGATATGTGAGACGATTTGATATTAACAAAAAAGTTTATCCTCAAGACCTTGTAGGACAAGTTCATGCTGATGGAGAAATAATTGCTGGTTCTTTTTGGGACTTATATCTTTTATTTGGCAATATGCAACAAGTCATTAATTTGTTTAAAGAGACCTTTGACAGCGGCATAGACGGTCCAAATGGCAATGAAGGTTCTATTTACACTGATATTTTAATAGAGGTTCTATATGCTGATGACAATGATGGTAATTTAGCTAATGGAACACCAAATGACTTGTCTATAATACAAGCTTTTGCAACTCATGGAATTACATTAATTTCTAATGCAAATATCAATCATAACCCTCTTACATCTGCTAATTCCAATACTGGTATAGGACTCCAAGCAAATATTCAATTAACATATCCGTGGGCCCTTGGTGATGTAAATTGTTTCTACAGGTTAAATAATGATACTACATGGAATGTTACTAATTTAATTTCCTCAGGTAACAATTATACAGCTAATATACCCTCTCAACCAGCTGGTACGATTATAGCTTATTATTTATCTATGGAAGATATTTATGGGATTGAATCAGGAGTAACTCCAATGAAATCTAATTTTACACCAATTAATTACGCAAATGTCCCATACTTTATTTTAGTTGGTTATGAACTTATTGAAGAAGAAGATTTTGATTTTAATTTAGGATTTTGGCTCACAAGTGATCCTCAAGATAATGCAACAACAGGACAGTGGGAGTTGGGTAATCCCCTTGGATCGTACACTGACCCTAGTGATCCAAGTACTATTGTACAAACTGATGACCAACATACTCAAGGTGGTATTAATTGTGCATTTACTGGAAATGCATCATCATCTCAATCAAGCATTGGTGAAAATGATATTGATGGAGGTCATACTACATTATATTCTCCTTACTACGATATGACTGATTATAATGATCCAGCATTTACATATTGGAGATGGTACACTAATAATACTGGAGCTGAGCCTAATGCAGACTGGTGGCAAGTAAAAATTACTGAAGATGGTATAAATTGGATTAAAGTTGAAAATAATTTAACATCTGATATCAGCTGGAGAAGATTCGCTTTTAGAGCAAAGGATTATGTAGATTTAACTAGTACTAGCGTACAATTGAAATTTGTTGCATCAGACAGTGCATATGGCGCTCTAAGCTCCGGAAGTCTAGTTGAGGCTGCAGTTGATGATTTATACCTGTGGGATTCAAATTCTTCAGTATCTGTCGAAGATATTAACCATAAATCAAACTTTCAGCTTCTTAAGATTACTGATATCTTAGGAAGAGAGGTTACTGACTTAAAAATACATCAACATAGCGTTTTGTTATATATTTATTCGAATGGTTTTGTAGAAAGAGTTTATAACTCTCCAAATCGATTTTAACAAATTTTAAATTTACTATTGTTGTAAACCGCTAATGGTTTTCCTTTCAATAGTTCATTAACAAATGGAGTGTTTTTGGACATTGATTTAATATCAGTTTCTTCGAAAACCCACTCTATTGATGGATCAAATAATGTTAGATTAGCTTTCTCCCCAACTTTTATTTCTGGACAATCAATTTTTAATATTTGCTTTGGATTTACGGAAATCTTTTCAATCAAAGTTTCCAAATCAATATGCTTACCTAAATTCTTTACCAACAGTCCAAAAAATGATTCAAGTCCAATAATTCCAGAATCAGCATAATCAAATTCTATCTTTTTATTTTCCAAATCTACAGGAGTATGATCTGATGTAATAATATCAATTGTTGAGTCGTTCAAGCCTTTAATTATTTCTTTGATATCTTTTTTGGTTCTAAGAGGTGGTACAAGCTTGTATCTTGTATCAAAGTTGTCTACGTTACTTTCATCTAAAAATGTATTGTATATTGAAACATCACATGTAATATTATTCTCAGATTTTTTTTGTTTTCTAATTAATTTGACTGATTCATAGGTTGATATGTAAGAAAGATGAATTTTTCCTTTAGAGTAATTATTTATTTCAATGTCTCTGTATGTGGTTAAAAACTCTGAGATATTTGGTATTCCTTTTAAGCCCAATTTAGTGCTTAATGCACCCTCATTGACAACTCCGTGGTTAATTAATTCTTTATCACTTGGATGATGAATAATTAAAGTATTTAAGTCTTTGGCATACTCTAAACTGAGATTTAAAACTTTACTATTTGAAATAGATTTTTTATCATCTGTAAATGATTTACAACCACTTTTTAATATGTCATGCATTTCAACTAAATCTTCTCCATTACCTTTTTTCGTAATGTTAGCTGAGGCAAAAATATCTACAATAGAATCCGAAGATTTATTATTTATATATTCAATTATACTTTTATTATCTATGTTTGGTTCTGTGTTTGGCATAATTTGAACACCGGTAAATCCTCCTTTGACAGATGAATTTATCCCGTTCTCTATAGTATCTCTATTTTCAAAACCCGGATCACAAAAGTTTACATGGAAATCAAACCATCCAGGTGAAACGTGAGAGTTTTTAATGTCAATAACTTTGATTTTTGAATTGTGTTTATCTAAGATTAGATTTTTTTTGATTTCAGTAATGATGCCATCAATTATTAAGATGTCAACATTAGAATTATTAAACTTACTTCTTTTGTCTATGATCGTAGTATTTTTAATAAGTATATTCATTCTCGATTCTTTTTATAAATAATATTTCAAAAAGAAAAAATAGCAATGTCAATATTAAGCAAAATTTCCAGTACTCTTTAATTTCGTTTTTAAATTTTATTTGATTTTTATTTCCAGTACCTAATACTCTAATATTTTTTATTTTATTATCAACAATGAATTCATTTAGGTCATTAACAGAAATTGAATTAATTTTTGATTCATCTCTGCTATAGTTTAATGATAAGTTTTGGGTAGTATTATCATTATATTTTACTAAATAATTGTCATGTTTTGTAAGCTTATCAGTTGGAATTATAATTAGTTTACCAAATTCTTTTTTTGATTTTAATTTAACTTCATCATTTCCATTTGAAATTGATTCAGCAATTAGTTTATTTTTTTCATTTATTACATAATATTCTTTTTTAATGTATTCATACAACTTCTCTGAAACATTATTCATATTAAAAATATTAAAAAATATTGGAGCGAATAATGGACTATTTTTAAATGTATTATGTTCAAAAGGAGATGTCATTACAAAAATATTTCCATCAAAATATTTATTGGATAATAGAAAAGGATCAGAGTTTTCTAGATTAAGAATTTCATTGTAATTGCTTTTAGAACTTAATTTATAATATCCAGATGAATTAAAAATTTGCATATTATTATTAATTTCTTCTTCAAAAATTTCCTTATGAATTGGGTGCTCATAATTTATCTTGTTTACGTTCAGATTTTTATTTGACCAATTTGTTGTATGTATATCAAATTGTGATAGCAGTGCTTCGTTATTTAATTTTTTGTTGAGAGAAATAAAAAGATTTCCACCGTTCTTTACATATTGATATAAGATTTCGATTGATTTTTTTTCAAGATCAAAATATTCATTAATAATAACAGCATCGAATCCAAATATATTTTCTAGAGAATTATATGTGTTTTGAAAAGTGAAATCAATGAACTCAAATGTGCTATTTGAAAGATTTTCGAAATTACTTTTTTTGTTTGTTATTTGAAGAACTTTTGACTTTTCAACATTATCTACAGAAAAAAATAATTTATTATCGAATTGGTAAGAATCATCATTTATTAGAAGATATAATTTTGAGTTAAATTTTTCAGCAGGAAACTTCATTGTTATTATAGTATCTTCTTGAGGTTTTAAATTGAATATAGATTGAGTAATTTGCTTATTATCAGAAAATAAGAAAGCTGAAAAATTATCAATTTCAAAATCTCCTCCGTTTGATATTTTTACAAATATTTCAAAGAAATTACTATTATAATCATAATTTTTAATCCAGCAAGAATCAATAAAAATATTTGATTTGTTATTGTCTGTTATTGGTATAATTGTTACTTTTTCCTCGCTATCAAAATTTGATAAGCTAGTTGCATTAAACTGAAGATCTGTTATTATGACATAATTAAATTTAGAGGTATCATTTAAATTTTTAATTTCTTCCAGTGAAAAGGAAAAGTCATTAAAATCAATTGAGCTAATTTGATCAAATAAAATTTCTTGATTAGCATAATCACCAAGTGAGGTATTTCCAACTATCAACTCTGTATTTTCAGTATTTGATTTTATATAATCATATGCTAAATTTTTAGCTATTTCTAATTTATTTAAATTTTCAATTTGACTTGACATACTCATTGAGTTATCGATTATTAATTTTATTTTTTTACTATCATCAATAAAATTATTGGGTGTTTTGTAAGGTTTGCTGAAAGCAAGTATTAGAAATGTTAAAGCAAAAAGTCTTAAAAAGAGTAAAAAAAGATCATTGATTTTATTTAACTTTCTTTTTTTGGAGTTTATATTCTTAAGTAATTTTATTGAGCTAAAGTAAACTCTTTTAGGTTTTCTTAAATTAATAATGTGAAGAATTATGGGTATGAGTAGAAAAAAAAAGAAATATAAAATGCCTGGATTATGAAAACTCATCAAAATACAAAATTAGAATTTTTATTTTAATTGGTGTTTTAATTTAGCAACATGCCATCCTTTAATTCCAAAATTTTATTTGAACTTTTTGCTAACTCTTCATTATGTGTAACTATTACAATAGTCTGTCCTTCTTGATTAAGTTTTGATAAAATATTTGAAATCTCTATTGACATTCTTGAGTCTAGATTTCCTGTCGGCTCATCAGCAAATATAATTTCTGGTTTATTAATAAGTGCCCTTGCAATCGCAACTCTTTGTTTTTCACCTCCAGAAAGTTCATTAGGATATTGATCTTTAGTCAAGTCTAGTTCAAATTTATTGGATAGCTCTAATGCTTTTTCCTTTAATTCTATTTCATCGATTTTTGTTAATCTAGCAGGTAACATGATATTTTCAATTACAGTGAAATCTTCTAATAAATTAAAGTTTTGGAATATAAAGCCAATTTTTTTGTTCCTGAGATTTGAAATTTCAACATCATTATAATCTCTAATATCTTTGTTTTCGTAGAAAACATTTCCAGAATATTCTTTTTCAAGGGTGCTAATGACATTTAGTAAGGTAGATTTCCCGGCTCCTGATTTGCCAATAATAGATATGTATTCTCCTTTATTAACTTTAAAGTTTAAATCTTTTAAAATTTGTCTTTTACCAAATTTTACATTAATATTTTTTGCATCAATCATTATTGACAATTGTTTTATAATCTAAATAATATACCAATTTAATGGAAATACTATTAAATGGATTGAGATCAAATGTATTACTTAAATTCTTAATTATATTTCTTTCAAAAGTATTTTCATTATCTCCAAGTTCATTTTTCCACACTAAACTTATTTCACTTCCAGGTGCAAAAATCCAATCTAATGATATATTAGAAGTCCAAGTCAAGTAATTAATATCCTTATTTTCTTCATAGCTTATGCCCTGAAAGTATCCGTCATTATTTAATAAGTGAAAAGATTTATTTTTTATTCCACTCCAGTAATGTCTCAATTTGTATGAAAGGTTGATCTTATTGTTAAAAATATATGAGCCACTTAACACATTAGTTATCATAAATTTATCTCTAATAGAATATATTGACTCGCTATTTAAACTATCGCTGTCTATATAGCCATAATCATTTTTAGTATTACTTACAGATAAAACATATCTTAATGATAATTTGTCACTAAGTCTTGTTAGTGGAGAAACTCTCCATCTAAAAGTTCTAGTGTCATATAGTGGTTCAAATTCAATTCCTGTACCAAAATCTACAGCAAACTTTTTTCTGTAATCAGATGACAAATATGTCCCAAAATATATATTCTTGGATCTTTTCATTGGATTATTATAGTTATCATCTCTTGCTTCATAATAATCATTTGATTCAAAGGGTCTTGTTTTGAATCTGATTTTAGTAAAAAGATAGTTTTTAAGCATCATATTGGATTCAGCTTCAAATTCAAATTCTGTAAATTTATATGGCTTAAATAATGTTTTGTGAGAAATCTCAATTTCTGTGTTTGAATTAATAAATTTTTTTGTTGGATTAAATTGATAGTAGCTAAGTTCTATTGAATTATAGATTTCATTGTTTGACTCTAAAAACCCAAGATCATTAGTGTTAAATTTTTCATCTTCAATTAAAGTCATTAGTTCATATCTGAATTTTCCACTTGTTTTTCTTAAAAAAGAAAACGCTGAAAAACCTGTATTTAGATTTTCTTCTATTTCATTACTTAATTTGATATTTGCGTTGTATGAGAAAGTATTATTTTTATTTACAATGTTTGTAAAAACACCAGTAACATTACTTTTTTTAAGTCCATTATTTTGATACATATTGGTGTTCATTATGCTTACAGATGAGTTTTTATTGAATGATTGATCTACTATTGATATATTATAGTTTTTTAATGTATCAAAACTGGAGTTTGCGTTAAGAGCATTTAAAACACCGATTGCTAGTCCGTTTTTATTTCTTCCACTAATCTTGGTAGCATTAATGAGATCATCTTGGACGCGTCTTGAATAAAACATATTTCCTCCCTTGTTAAATAGTTCTGTTCCTTCATTAAAAAATTGTCTACGTTCTTCAAATTTAATTTCAAAAGGTGAGAGGTTTAATACTTGATCATCGCTAGCTACTTGTCCGAAGTCAGGAATTAATGTAGCATCTAGAGTATAACTTTCATTTATTCCATATTTTAAATCCATACCAATGTTATATGGATAACTGTATTGAGATTGAAAATTTTCAATGTAAGAAGA
>TARA_B100001057_G_scaffold280603_2_pt1 | contig 18068 bp, 17 predicted proteins | sample TARA_B100001057 | Tara Oceans TARA_B100001057 (sample SAMEA2621839) | marine metagenome | biome: marine biome (ENVO:00000447); feature: surface water layer (ENVO:00002042); material: "saline water (ENVO:00002010), including plankton (ENVO:xxxxxxxx)" | depth 5 m
TTAAATTAATAGAAACTCCATCAAACTTTAACTCGCATAGGTATTCAACTTCTTTAAACAGGATTTTTTTTTGAATTCTATCCTGCCAATCTTGTAAATCTTTTTTTGAATAAGAGTTGTTTAGAGAATACATTGGGTATTCATGAGTTACTGTATCAAAACTTTTACTTATTGAACCACCGACCCTTTGCGATGGCGAGTTGGTATCAAAATACTCTGGATATTTTTCTTCTAAGTCAATGAGTCTTTTGAGTTTCGTGTCAAAATCAAAATCACTGATAATTGGCTTATCCAAAACATAATAACTATAGTTGTGTTGATGCAACTCATTTCTTAAGTCTTCTATTTGATTTTGTATTGAATTCATATTAAAACTGCTCGAACCATTCTTTGTTTATTTAAAAAATCTTGTTTCATCTCAATACTTTCAAATCCAAAATCGTTCAGTAAAATAGATATGTTTTTTCCTTGTGTTTCGTTTATTTCAAAGAAAATTGAACCACCTATTTTTAATTTTTCTTTTGCAAATTCAACTATTTTTTTGTAATAAAATAGTAAATCATCATTGTAAACAAACAAAGCGTTGTGTGGCTCATGAAGTAATACATTTTGATCTATATTTATTTTTTCATCACAACAAAGATAAGGTGGATTAGAAACAATTATGTCAAACTTTAATTTTGTTTTTAAATTATTTATATCATTAATACTAAAATCAATAACAACATTATTTTCCTCTGCATTTTGATTTGCTAGTTGAATGATTTTTTTATCTATATCCCAACCATACACTTTCGATGGTTTGCCATGTTTCATTATTGAAATAGCTATGCAGCCACTTCCTGTCCCGATGTCTAATACCGATTTATTATCAAGATTAAAGCTTAAAATCCATGAGACCAATTCCTCAGTTTCCGGTCTAGGTATCAAAACTGTATTATTTAAATAAAATTTTAAACCCATAAAATTTGTCTGGCCAACAACATATTGAATTGGCGTTTTATTTTCTAATAATTTTACGGCATTTAACAATTGATTAACGATATTTTTTGAAATATTGAAATTTGGATCCAAAATATACTTAAGTCTATCAATATTACAGTAGTGCTCAATTAACCAAAAAAAATACTCTTCTATTTCTTTTTTTTCAATTTTGGAGATCAATCTACTTAATAGTAAATCATGGTACTCAATTAACTTCATATAAATTTTTTAACATCCAAACTGGACATGATGAATGTCCGGTATTTCCAATTGGATTATCTATGTAAATAAATCCATTCGATAAATATAATTTTTGTGCATCTGTCATATTATACATTGTTTCTATATAACAGCTTTCAAAACCAAATTCAATGGCTTTATTCAGACATTTAATTATCATTTTATTTCCAAGCCCCAAACCTCTAGCATCTCTTAAAAAATACATTTTTTGTAGTTCACAAATATTTTTATTAGAATTTTTGAGTTTAGAGATTCCAGCACCACCATAAATTTTATTATTTTTTTCTAATACATAATATATACTTCTTTTGTCACTGTATGCAGAATACATATTAAAAATTTCAGGATCAGCAAGAGCAGTACCATGATTTGGAACCTTAAACTCAGTCATGACCAACTGAAGAATCTTTCTTATTTTGTTATTGTCTACTTTTTTTATCTCACGAATTAACCATCCTTTATTTAAATTCATTTTTTGATTAATTTTACATATAATATAGCACATAATTATTATAAAATTATCATCTGTTTTGATTCACAAAAAATTTAGTGATGAACATTTTATGCAAAGATGCATCGATGTTGCAAAAATGGGAGTTGGAACAACATATCCAAATCCATGTGTTGGTTGTATAATTGTTTACAAAAATAAAATAATTTCTGAGGCATATTCAAAACCTTATGGTTACAGTCATGCAGAAATCAATGCTATCAACAATATTGAAGATAAGAGTATTTTGAAAGATTGCTCACTCTATGTTACCCTGGAACCCTGTTGCCATTACGGAAAAACTCCACCTTGTTGTGATGCAATTATAAAATATGGTTTTTCAAAGGTCATAATTGGAATCATTGATCCAAGTGAAAAAGTTAACGGAAAAGGATTAGAAAAATTGAAATTAAACGGGATTGATGTTAAAATTTCAATATTAGAAAATGAGTGTAAAACACTGCACAGAAATTTTATTAACTATCACACAAAAAAAAGTCCATATATTATATTGAAATGGGCTGAATCAAATGATGGATATATAAGTCCTTCAAAAAAAAATCCAAATAAACCTTATTGGATAAGTTGTAAAAAAAGCAGGCAATTGGTTCACAAATGGAGGTCATCTGAAAACTCAATTTTAGTTGGATACAACACTGTTATTGAAGATAATCCAAGATTAACGACAAGACATTTTGGGGGTAAAAATCCTATTCGAATAGTTTTGGATCCAAAAAATAAATTAAAAGATAATTTCAAAGTTTTTGACTCAAATTCAAAAACAATCAAAGTAACCTTAAAAAAAGAGAATTGCGATAAAAAATACATTAATAATGTTTTGAATTATTTGTACGAAATGCAAATTCAGTCAATTATTGTTGAGGGTGGACAAAAAACTTTAGAATTATTTATAAAAAATAATAAATGGGATGAAGCCAGAATTTTTATTTCTCAAAAGGACCTTAAAGGTGGAAAAAAATCACCAAAAATATATGGTAAAATTACAGAGCAATATAATGTTGATTCTGATTTACTAAAAATTATGGTTCCAAATTAATTGCTTCTAAAATCTTTAAAGGACATCTTATAGGTTTATTATTTGAGGATTTTATAAAAATTAATTTTGTATAACCAAAAGTTATGAGTTTTTCTTTTTTAAAAATTTCATATTTAAATTCAATTGTGTAGGATGGTTTTTTAATAAGTTTAGTTAAAAGAATCAACTCATCATCAAATCTAGCTGAATGTCTGAAATTAATTTTTAATTCAATTACTGGAAGAAGAATACCTTGTTCTTCCATTTCTTTGTACGAAAATCCCAAATTTCTTAACCATGAAATTCTACCCATTTCAAAGTATTTGACATAGTTTGCGTGATAAACAAAAGACATTTGATCAGTTTCGCTATATCTAACCCTAAATTTGATCTGATTTTTCAATTTTAAATACTTAAAAATTATCAAAAATCTGTTAACTATAATATGAGAAAAAAAAAATTAAAATTCAATAGCAAAATGATTTTTTTTTAATAAAAATTTGTACATATTTGTTACATATTATTAATCAATAAAGTTGTTCGACTTTGTTGAACAAATAAAAACCAAAAATATTTTTTTTTAATGTCGACAGCTGAATCTGTATGGAATAATTGTTTAAAATTTGTCAAGGACAACATTCAGCTTCAAGCATATAAAACATGGTTTGAACCTATAAAACCTATCAAACTAGAAGATTGTGTTTTAAATATTCAAGTTCCCAGCAAGTTTTTCTATGAATGGCTTGAAGAACATTACGTTAAATTATTAAAACTAGCATTAACTAGAGAACTTGGAGAGGATGCTCGACTTGTTTACATTATAAAAATGGAAAATACATTTGGGAATCTAAAACCATTTACAGAAAAAATTCCTAGCCAATATAAAGGTAATATACCCTCTCAAAAGGTAGATTTACCACTAAGCAGCTTAAGTACACAATTAAGGAATCCTTTCGTTATTCCTGGTATAAAGAATTTGAAGATTGAATCTCAACTTAATGCTAATTATAATTTTGATAATTTTCTAGAGGGAGATGCTAATAGACTAGCCAGATCAGCTGGATTTGCAGTTTCTAATAAGCCTGGTGGAACCTCTTTCAATCCTCTTTTAATCTTTGGAGGAGTTGGACTTGGAAAAACCCACCTTTTACATGCAATTGGTGTAAATGTTAAAGAAAAGTTTCCTGAAAAAACAGTTTTATACATATCAGCAGAAAAGTTTACTCAACAATACATAGATTCAGTTAAAAAAAATAGTAGAAATGATTTTATACATTTTTATCAAATTATTGACGTTTTAATTATTGATGATGTTCAATTCTTGTCTGGTAAAACTGGTACTCAAGATGTTTTTTTCCATATTTTCAATCATTTACATCAAAATGGTAAACAAGTTGTTTTAAGCTCCGACAAAGCACCCGTTGATATGCAAGACATTGAACAACGACTTTTATCAAGATTTAAGTGGGGGCTTTCTGCAGAATTACAACAGCCTAGTTTCGAAACCAGAGTTTCCATTCTAAAAAATAAATTATTTAGGGATGGTGTATCTATTTCCGAAGAAATCATTGATTATGTTGCAAAAAATATCAAAACCAACATTAGAGAGTTGGAAGGAGCAATAATTTCACTAATAGCTCAATCTTCCTTTAACAAAAAAGAAATAACAATTGAACTTGCGAAAAGTGTCGTTGATAAGTTTGTTAAAAATACCAAAAGAGAAGTATCAATTGACTACATTCAGAAGATTGTTTCAGAGTATTTTCAAATGGATGTATCGACTCTCCAATCTAAAACAAGAAAAAGGCACATTGTTCAAGCAAGACAACTTGCCATGTTTTTTGCAAAGAAGTATACTAAAGCATCCCTTGCAAGCATTGGTTCTCAGATTGGTCATAGAGATCATGCAACCGTTTTGCATGCTTGTAAAACAGTAGATAATTTATCATTTACTGACAAACAGTTCAGAAAATACGTCGAAGACTTGTCGAAGAAATTTACAGTTTAAAAAAATTAGGTTCCTGTGAAAAAAGGTGTCTTTTACTTAATTCCCAATTATTTGGGAGAAAATACTTTATTCAAATTTGATAATAGTTTTAAAGATAAAATAAATGAGATTAATAACTTTATTTTTGAAAATGAAAAAAAAGGACGAGCTTTTATAAAAAAAATTTGTCCATTAAAAAAGCAATCTTTAATCAAAGTAAGTTTATTAAACAAATTTACGGAGAGACGAAATCTTAAGAAACTAATTGAACCTTGTTTTAGTGGAATTGATGTGGCTCTAATTTCTGATGCTGGATGCCCATGCATTGCTGATCCAGGTGCTGATTTAGTTATGTTTTGTCATCAATATAATATTGAAGTTAAGCCTATGGTAGGTCCATCTTCAATTTTACTCGCTCTAATGGCCTCTGGACTTAATGGACAAAACTTCGAGTTTAACGGATATTTACCCATAAAAAACCCCGAAAAAAAAAATTCTATTAAGGCAATTGAAAAGAAGTCCATAAATACTACTCAAATATTTATGGAAACACCATATCGAAATAATCAGATGATAAAAGATTTAATCATAAATTTAAAGAAAGATACAATTCTTTGTGTCGCTACAAATTTAAGCTTGAAAACAGAGTTTATCAATACTGAAACAGTTCAAAATTGGAAGAAAATGAACTACGATTTTAACAAAAAACCATCTATTTTTTTAATTCAATCTAAATCGAAGGTCTTTTGACAGCACTAATTGACGAAAGATCATAATCTTTAAATGTACTTAGATAGTTAGAAATTGATGTTCCAAAGGCATCTTTTAGATCATTTTTTCCTTGTGATCTCAAGAATTTTTTTACATTACCAGGACCTGATAAATGTGCAGCGGCTAAAATTCCTGACTCAGTAACCTCAACACCGTTTATTTTTGTACCTACAAACCAGGAAATATCTTTTCTTAGAATCCATTTATTTCTTTGACAATTAATTAAAAAAACTCTTTCTTGGAGTTCAGGATTGTTAATGAAGTTTGTAGAATTTTTTAATTTGTAAATTTTAAGTGTGTTTAAATTAAATTGGTACTTACCCATATAACCAAATTTATTTACAGATTTGAATGATCCTGAGGATTCTTTGAAACCAAGAAACTCTTTAAAACCATTAAAATCGCTAATTAAATAAATTAAATTATCTTGAATATTTGTATTTTTTTGAGAAACGGTGTAGTTTTTAGTCGTAGTGATATTGGTAGTTTTGATCAAAAGTGGTGCGTAAGAAACGTTGAAAAAAAATAAAACAAAAAAAACACTAAATAAATCTGTAGTTTTTAACATAACATTTAAAAATTCGGCGCAAACATACATAAAATTTTAATTATCTGATTATCAGTTAATTATCTTTTTATTTTGTTTTTTCTCAACCAGTTTGTGTATTGTCTTTTGTTTCTGTTATGTTGATAAAGATTTTTTGCAAACATATGATACCCAGGCCTTGAAACATCAGCTACAAAAAAAAGGTATTCATGTGTTTCTAAATTTAAAACGGATTCTATCGAACTAATATCAGCCATGTAGATAGGGCCTGGTGGTAATCCTCTATACTTATACGTATTATATGGAGAATCTATTCTAAGGTCTCTATAAAGTACTCTTCTTATTTTGGTGTCAAAGCCTTTTTTTTGTCTTATTGTATAAACAACAGTTGGATCTGCTTGTAATTTCATATTCTTCAAAATCCTATTGTAATAAACGCCTGAAATTGTAGGTCTTTCATCAACTTTGGGAGTTTCTCTCTGAACAATAGAAGCTAAAACCGAAACCTCTATAGGACTAAGATTTAATAATTTGGCTTTACGCAATCTTTCAGAATTCCAATAAGAGTTAAAATACTTAAACATTCTATCTCTAAAAAAATCTGGGCTAGAGTTCCAATAAAATTCATATGTGTTGGGAATAAAAATAGCGAAAACAGACTCACTAGTTAACTGATTAGTTAAAAGAAAATCTGTTCCTAAAAAAGATTTCATCAGACTCAAACTATCTGGTTCAATAAGATTAGAAATTTTTGAAGCAAAATCCTCAAGCCTTTGAATATTATTGAAAGTAACTTTTACAGGAATGTTATTAAATTTAAAAGAATTAATAATATCAAGATTTGAAAAACCTTTTTTAATTACATACTTTCCAGGTTTGACATTATTTACAAAGTTTTTCTTTTTTGAAGCTTTTAAGAATGTTGTTGAATCTTTTAAATGGGTTGTGATTTGTTTTTTTAAAGTTAAAAAATCTGATCCTGTTGGCACATAAAAGTACAACTCACTTTCATTAAAACTTGTATTATCAGCGTGAAAAGTTATGTAATAATTGTAAGATAATATAGTACTAATAGTAAAGAATAAAGTAATAACAAGTCCAATTATTATTCTAAGATTAGACTCTTTTTTCATCTATATTTTGATTTCACCAACAAAAATCTTTTTAACTAAACCAATTAAATAAATATCAGAGTATTTTTTTTCATTTTCATTAAATTCAACACGCATCTTACCGCCTTCAGAACTGATTTCGATTTTATTAGAGGATGTTTCATTTGAATAATGCATTGCAACTGCAACAGCAGTAGCTCCAGTTCCACAAGACAATGTTTCGTTCTCTACTCCTCTTTCATAGGTTCTAATAATGTATGTATCCTTTGATTTAATCTGTACAAAGTTAACGTTAATTCCCTCACCTCTAAACAACTTATCATTTCTAATTTTTCTACCATTTTCAAATACATTTACTTTTCTCACATTTTTAACAATCTTTACATAATGAGGAGAACCTGAATCTATTATAATGTCACCTCCAATTTTTTTAATATTGACAATGTTCTTCATTGAGAGGTGAACCATATTTTTATCAATTCTACATTGATGTATTCCATCGTGAGCCATGAAATTAGTGTGCTTAGAAATAATTTTTTCGTCTGATGCAAATTTTGCAGAACATCTAGCACCATTACCACAAAAAGATCCAAGCCTGCCATCAGAGTTGTAATAAACCATTTTGAAATCGGATTCTTCACAATTTTCAATAAAAATAACACCATCGGCCCCAATTCCAAATCTTCTGGAACAAAGTTCTTTTACTATAATATGTTTTTTAGGAAAATTTTGAGATAAATTTTTAAATATGATAAAATCATTTCCGTTGGCTTGATATTTGCTAAATTTAAATTTCATTATTAGATACAATATTAGTACAAAAATTTATAAGCTGTTAAAAAGAAGTTAAATTATATTTTGTATTATTTTAAAAATTATTTTTATAAAAAATTTATACATGAAAAAAATTCTTTACACTATTGTCGTTTCAATCATTGGGGGTTTTGTTGCAATTTTAATATACAACGGAATCTACGATCATTCTAATTATACAGATGAGATTGTTGAGCAAAATAAATCACAAAATATTTCTTTCAACACACAACCTCAACCTACTACAAACCCATCAATAAACTTCACTGTGGCAGCTGAGAAAACAATAAATACAGTTGTACATGTTAAAAACACAAGCACCTCAAGAGGATCTTCTTCAATATGGGACTATTTTAACAATAATGAGAGAGGAAGGACCAGAATAGGAATGGGATCTGGCGTAATTGTATCCAAAGATGGGTACATAATAACAAACTTTCATGTAATTGAAGATGCATCAACAATTGAGGTTACCACAAATAATAATAAAACATACAAGGCTGAGTTAATTGGTCAAGATGAAGTCGCAGATATAGCAGTTTTAAAAATTGATAATGACATTACATTTCCTTACATAAGATTTGCTGATTCGGATCAAACCAAAATTGGAGAATGGGTACTAGCAGTGGGTAATCCCTACAATTTAACATCTACAGTCACGGCTGGCATTATTAGTGCTAAATCCCGTGATCTTAATGATTATGACTCTAAAAACCAGTCGTTCATACAAACTGACGCTGCTGTAAACTCTGGAAATAGCGGAGGTGCACTAGTAAATACAAACGGTGATTTAATAGGAATTAACACAGCAATAACAAGCGGAACAGGTGGATTCGTTGGATATTCTTTTGCTGTGCCAAGTAATGTAGCTAGAAAAATTTTTGAGGACATTGTTGAGTTTGGAAATGTTCAAAAAGGGCTTTTAGGAGTTACAGGTTTTGGTCTTAACTCTAGAAACGCTGATAATTTAGATATTTCATATACTGAAGGATTCTACATAAGTGATTTAGAACCATCAATGGGTGCTGCTTCTGCTGGAATAGAAAAAGGAGATGTCATAATTAGCTTGGACAATTTAAAAATTGCCAAATTTTCAGATTTAACCGGATACTTGAGCACTAAAAGACCAGGTGATATTATTTCTGTCGGAGTGATGAGAAAAAATCAAAGATTGGATCTCAACGTTAAACTTGAAAAAAATGAAAATGTAGACTTTTATGGGATGCAGTTAAAAAATATGTCTTTAGATGAGCTCGAAAAAATGGGAATTGAAAATGGAATAAAAGTATTAAATCACAGAAACAACACTCTGTACAGAATGGGTGTTACGCCTGGATATATTCTAATTGAAATAAATGGGGAAAAAATAAAAAATACTGCTGATCTTTCTAGCTTTGATAGCAATATTAAAATTAACCAGATGACCTTTATGAGTCCTGATGGTGAAAAAGAAAGGTTGATTTTCGAATAAGTATGTTAAGAATTGATATTCTAAGTGTTCTTCCTGAACTCATGAAAAGCCCTCTTGATGGTTCAATCATCAAAAGAGCAAAAGAAAATCAACAAATTGAAATTTATTTTCATGACCTAAAGCACTTTTCAATGATGAAAAGAAAACAAGTAGATGATTACCAATACGGAGGTGGATCAGGTATGGTTTTAATGATTGAACCCATTAAAAACTGCATAGAATCTTTGACCAAAGAAAGAAACTATGACGAAATTATTTACATGACACCTGATGCAAAAATCCTTAATCAAAGGACGGCAAATCGCTTATCTACACTCAAAAACATAATTATTTTATGTGGGCATTATAAAGGAGTTGATCAAAGGGTCAGAGATCAATTCATTACACTAGAAATCTCAATTGGAGATTTCGTCCTTTCGGGTGGTGAAATACCTGCAATTGTTCTTTGTGATTCTATAATACGATTGATTCCTGGTGTAATTGGTGATGGCACATCTGCATTGTCTGACTCATTTCAAGATAATCTTTTAGCGCCACCTGTTTATACAAGGCCAGCAAATTTTGAAAATATTAAAGTTCCTAGCATTTTACTTTCAGGTAACCAAAAAGAGATTGAAAATTGGAGAGAAAGAAAATCTATCGAGAGGACCAAAAAGATAAGACCTGATTTAATTAAATAACTTTATTTTAAGGTTATAAAAAAAAATGGTATTTTCGTCATCCAATTTGTGTAACCGCTGACGAAAATCGTGAATGTTGCCCTAAATTAAATTTAAATCTTTTTAATAATGGAATCTTTATTAAAATTCGTTCAAGATGAGTTTGTAGCAAAAAAAGATCTCCCCAAATTCAACACTGGTGATACCATTACCGTTTATTATGAAATTCGAGAGGGAGATAAAGTTAGAACCCAGTTTTTTAAAGGCGTTGTAATTCAAATTAAAGGTACAGGATTAACAAAAACATTTACTATAAGAAAGATGTCAGGTACAGTTGGAATTGAGAGAATTTTTCCAATAAACTTGCCCACCATTCAAAAAATCGAGGTCAATAAAAAAGGAAAAGTTAGGAGATCAAGAATATTTTATTTCAGAAATTTAAGAGGAAAAAAAGCTAGAATAAAAGAAATTAAAGATTAATCCTAAATCTGCAATGAAGAAAATTAACGTTAAAAACGCTGTTGTTGAACTTGATGGTGACGAAATGACTCGAATCATTTGGAGTTTTATTAAAAAAAAATTAATTCTTCCTTACCTTAAATTGGATATTAATTATTTTGATTTAAGTATAAAAAATAGAGATTTTACTGACGATAAGGTTACAATTGATTCTGCAGAAGCGATAAAAAAGTATAACGTAGGAATCAAATGTGCAACTATTACACCGGATGAGGACAGGGTTAAGGAGTTTACTTTAAAAAAAATGTGGAAATCTCCAAATGGAACTATTAGAAATATTGTTGGAGGAACTGTATTCCGTGAACCTATAATAATGAAAAATGTGCCCAGGTATGTCCAGGGTTGGGAAAAACCAATTTGTATTGGAAGGCATGCGTTTGGAGACCAATACAAAGCAACAGACATCGTTACACACGGAAGAGGTAAACTAACAATGACTTTTACACCACACAATGGAGATTCAACCAAAACATGGGATGTTTACAATTTTGAAGAGGATGGGATTGCAATGAGTATGTACAATATTGACTCTTCCATTTATGGATTTGCAAGATCTTGCATGAATCAGGCATTAACAAAGAAATGGCCACTATATCTATCAACAAAAAATACTATTCTCAAGGCTTACGATGGACGTTTTAAAGACATTTTCCATGAAGTGTTTGTCACAGAGTTTCAAGATAAATTTGAAAAAGCAGGGATTACTTATGAGCACAGATTAATTGATGATATGGTTGCTGCCGCTATGAAATGGAAGGGAGGATTTGTTTGGGCATGTAAAAACTATGATGGTGATGTTCAATCGGATACAGTAGCTCAAGGATTTGGTTCATTAGGACTTATGACATCAACACTTGTTACACCTGATGGAAAAACAATGGAAGCTGAAGCAGCTCACGGTACTGTCACTCGACATTTTAGAGAACACAAAAAAGGAAAAGAAACGTCTACAAACCCCATAGCTTCAATTTTCGCTTGGACCAGAGGTCTTACACACCGAGGAAAATTAGATAAAAATAAAGATTTGATAAATTTTTGTCAAAATTTGGAAAGAATTTGTATTAATACGGTTGAAAGCGGTAACATGACTAAAGATTTAGCTCTTCTAATTCATGGAAGTGAGATGAATAGATCTCATTATATGAACACTCAGGAATTTTTGGATACAATAAAAAATAACCTAGATAAAGAATTAAAAAATTAGCTTGGTTTTAAATAATTAAATCCATTAAATGTCGCTAGGTTTTGAAAACAATACTTGATTTAAATTTGGGATTCATAAATACAATATTTCTTTTCTTTCTTCTTCCTTATTTAGCCTCATCACAAAACACATTTACTTTAAGTGGATTTGTTATGGATGAGACAAATAATGAATTAATAATCGGGGCAAATATTATTATTCCAGAAATTGAATATGGAGTTGCAACTAACTCATATGGTTTTTATTCAATTACTCTTGAAGAAAACAATTACTTAATTTTAATAAGTTCGTTAGGATACCAAACTGAAAATACCGAAATAGTTTTAAATAAAAACATTACTAAAAACTTTTACCTAAAACAACAAGCTGAAAAACTAGAAGAAGTTGTCGTTGTAAATAATTCTGAAGAGTTAGATTTATCCAAGCCTGTTATGAGTCTAAATATACTGACAAGCGAAACCATCAAACAATCTCCTGTTTTGTTTGGTGAATCTGATCTTTTGAAAACAATTACATTACTTCCTGGAATATCCAATGCTGGGGAAGGTACTGGTGGATTTAATGTTAGAGGAGGAGCCGGAGACCAAAATTTAATTTTATTTGATGAAGCTATAATATATAATTCCTCCCATTTATTTGGTTTATTCTCAATTTTCAACTCAGATGCTATAAAAGAGATAAAGCTTTACAAGGGTGGGATACCATCTTACTATGGTGGTAGGTTATCATCAGTTCTTGACGTTTATCAAAAAGACGGAAATAACAAAGAACATAAATTAAATGGTGGAGTCGGGATCATTTCAAGCCGAATATTGGCTGAAGGACCAATAGAAAAAGAAAAAGGGTCTTATTTAATTGCCACTAGAGGCTCTTATGCTCACTTATTTCTAAAATTTACAGATATCGAAAATTCTGCATACTTTTTTGATGTAAACACTAAGTTGAATTATAAAATCGATAACGCAAATACCGTTTACCTCTCTGGATATTTTGGAAGAGATAAATTCAAGCTGAGTAATACTTTCTCAAATATATATGGTAATTCTAGTTTTAATTTGAGGTGGAATCATTTAATAAATGAAAAGACATTTTCAAATACTTCCTTAATCTTTAGTGATTATTACTATGGGCTTACACTTGATTTTATTGGATTTAAATGGAATTCCGGAATAAAAAACTTCAATTTTAAATTTGATTTAAAAAACTATTTTTCAAATAAAACACAGTTTAATTACGGCTTAAATAGTATATATTATGAATTTAACCCAGGAGAAATAAACCCTTTAAACAATTCAGGAATTAATTTTGAAATTTTTGACAAAAAGTATGCACTCGAAAATGCTTTATATTTTGATGTTGTAAATAAAGTTTCAAAAAAAATATCACTTAGATATGGATTTCGAATAAATCAGTTTCTAAGGTTCAAACAAAATGGTTTGAATACCTATTTAAATAATGAGCCAGTGGATTTTGATAATTCTTTGGGAATATATAGAGAAGCTGAAATAACAGGTGAGTTTAAAGAAATAAATGACTCATCAATAATAAAATCATTTTATAATTTAGAACCCAGGATCAATATTTCATATCTTTTTAAAAGAAGTTCAATTAAATTAAGTTATAATCGATTGAATCAATATATTCATCTGATTTCAAATACCAATGCCCCTTCTCCATTAGACGTTTGGACTCCCAGCGGCCCCTATTTAAAACCTCAAAAACTTGACCAGTGGGCTATTGGATTTCAGAAAAAATATAAAAAAAATCAAACACTAGAAACCGAAATTTATTACAAAAAAATTAAAAATAGACTTGACTATATTGATGGTGCTGATTTAATTGCCAACAAGGCTGTGGAGAGAATTCTCTTGCCTGGGAAAGCGAGAGCTTATGGTTTTGAATTATTGTATAAAAAAAGTAGTTCTAAACATAATTATTGGATTGCCTATACTTGGTCAAGATCTGAGCAAAAAACAGCAGGTAAAAATAGTTTTGATCCAGGGATTAATTCAGGAAAATGGTATAATACAGGGCATGATAAAACACATGATTTAAGTTTTGTTTCCTCATATAAAATAGACAATAGATTAACATTAAACACAAATTTTATTTTTCAAACAGGGCAACCAACGAATTATCCTGTTGGTCAGTACCAATACATGGATCTAATTGTTCCTAATTATGGTAACAGAAACTCCAAAAGACTTCCCAACTACCATCGCCTAGATCTTTCAATCAAACTGATTCCAAAAAAAGAAAAAAAATATAAACGAGAATGGGTTCTTGGGATTTATAACATTTACAATAGAGATAACGCCAACTCATTATTTTTTAGAGAAAACCCAGATACCTTAAAAAATGAAGCTATACAACTTTCAATTTTTGGAATTGTTCCTAGTGTTACTTATAATTTTAAATTTTGATTATGAAAAAAATAATTTTATTAATTTTTCTTGTTTTTCAAAGTTGTGAGAAAGTCATCGACATAGAAACATCATTCAGCGATGAAAGACTTGTAATTGATGCTGAATTAACAAAAAATATTAAAGAAAACATTATTGAAGCAAAAGTAATATTATCGAAAACTGCACCATATTTCGCTGAGGAAATAAATTTTATAAATGATGCTTTAGTTCAAATTAGCATTGGTGATAAAACAATAAAATTAGATTTTAATAAGGAAAAAAAATATTTTTTTGCTGAAATAAATGAAATAGACTACGATAATGATTATACATTATACATAAAATATGATGGTGAAGTTTATTTATCATTTCAGAAACTTCTCAAAATTCCCAAAATAGAGTCCGTTACATTTGGAAAAAGAAAATCTTTGATTAAAGACGAGGTTGAAATGTTAATTACTTTCACTGACCCTCCAACGAATGGGGATTACTATTTGTGGAAGTTTGGACCAAAAGGACAGGGTAATAAGTATGATTATCTTGCTGCAAGAGATACATATATTAATGGTAATCAATTTACATTTTCATTTTTCATCGATAAATATGAATATTTTAAAAATGATGATTATGTCACTACTGAATTATTCGGAATAACAAAGGATTGTTACAATTATTTAAATGTTTTGACTTCCCAAGCTGGAGCACAATCTGGTAGACCTTTCTCATCTGCCAATGCAATTATCAAGGGAAATATTTATAATAATTTGAATCCAGAAAGCTACCCTTTAGGATATTTCAGAGTTTCTGAATTTGATTATTTTAGTATCTCAAAGAAAAATGCTCCTGACGGTGTTTTTAATTAATTTCTATGAATTTCAAAAAAATAACTGAATCTGTTTCAAATTATGATTGTCTTGAAAATATGACAATTGATGAATTGACAAAAAACATAAATAAAGAGGATAAATCTGTTGCAAATGCAGTTAATAAAGAGTTAAAAAATATCAACAAATTGATAAGTAAAGTCATATTCCAGTTAAGAAATGGTGGAAGATTATTTTACATAGGTTCAGGTACCAGTGGAAGACTTGGAATTGTTGATGCATCTGAATGTCCTCCGACTTTTGGCGTGAGTCATAAACTGGTTATTGGAATAATAGCAGGGGGTGATGAAGCGATAAGAAAAAGTGTTGAAAAAGCTGAAGATAATATGGAACAAGGATGGTTTGATTTGAAAAAATTTGATATTACAAATAAGGATTTTGTTGTTGGTATAACTGCATCAGGAACTACACCATATGTTTTAGGTGCTTTAAATAATTGTATCAAAAATAGAATTCCAACAGGTTGTATTACCTGCAACCCAAACAGTCCTGTGGCTCTTAACTGCGATTTTCCCATACAAATTATTGTTGGTCCAGAATTTATCACTGGGAGTTCAAGGATGAAAGCTGGAACTGCTCAAAAAATGATTTTGAATATGATTACCACTACAACCATGATTGGACTGGGGAAAATTTTGGGAAATAAAATGGTTGATATGCAACTTAGTAATGAAAAATTAATAAAACGGGGAACAAATATGATTGTCGAACAATTAGGATTAGAGAAAGCGAAAGCGTTAAAACTTCTCAAGAAATACAAAAGTGTTAGAGAGGCCATAAATCAATACAGAAATGAATCTTAATAATTTTCAAAGGGGTTTAAAGAATATTTTACTGGCCTTTTTTTTTATGTTTTTAGGTCCAACAATGTTATTTCAATCCTATAAAAATGAAGATCATCCTTGGTTCGAATTTGTACTTTCCATTAGTTTATTGATCTGTATTATTGCTATAATTTACGGAGTTAAAGGTTTAAAAAAAATCGTTGATTCAATTTTTAAAAAATAATGAAGTTTCGTTGATAAGTAAGTTAATGACCCTATATTTGTTTTAATTATTATTCGGATGATTGAGGTAACATTTCCAGATGGTGCAAAAAAATCTTTTTCAAAAGGGATAACACCTATTGATATTGCTAAAACAATCAGTCAAGGATTAGCTAGAAATATAATCTCAGTTGATTTTAATGGAAAAACTATCGAAACCACCAGTCAAATCTTTGATTGTGGAAAAATAAAATTTTATACCTGGAATGATAAAGAGGGTAAAAAAGCATTTTGGCATTCGTCTGCACATGTTTTAGCTCAAGCCCTTGAAGATCTTTACAGCAATATCAAATTAACAATTGGACCAGCTATTAATAATGGTTTTTATTATGACGTAGATTTTGGAGAACATGTTTTCTCAGAAAATGATTTCCCAAAAGTTGAAAAAAGAATGATAGAAATATGTAAAGGAAAGCATTTATTTAACCTAAAACCTATTTCAAAAACAGATGCTTTAAATCATTACAAAAATCAAAAAAATGAATACAAGATTGAACTTATAGAGAACCTTGAGGATGGGGATATAACATTCTGCCATCATGATTCCTTTTTAGATCTTTGTAAGGGTGGCCATATTCCAAATACAGGAATAATTAAAGCTATTAAATTAATGAGTGTTGCTGGCGCATATTGGAAAGCGAATCAAGATAACAAACAACTTACCAGAGTATACGGCATTTCATTTCCTAAACAAAAAGAATTAGTTGAATACTTAAATTTAATTGAGGAAGCAAAAAAAAGAGATCATCGTAAAATAGGTAAACAACTTGAGCTTTTCACATTTTCTAATAAAGTAGGTCTTGGACTTCCCCTCTGGTTGCCAAATGGTGCAGAGCTTAAAGAAAGATTAGAAACTTTTTTGAAAAAAGCTCAAAAAATTGCTGGTTACCAGCAAGTAATATCTCCACACATTGGCAATAAAGAACTTTATGAAATTTCTGGTCATTATCAAAAATATGGTGAAAGTAGTTTTAAACCAATAACAACACCTAATATCGGAGAGGAGTTTTTACTTAAACCTATGAATTGTCCCCACCACTGTGAAATATATAAATCAAAAAAATGGAGTTATAAAGAGCTCCCTGTTCGATATGCTGAATTTGGAACAGTTTACAGATACGAACAAAGTGGAGAACTACATGGTTTAACAAGAGTTAGAGGATTTACACAAGATGATGCGCATATTTTTTGTACTCAAAATCAGCTTAATACTGAATTTAAAAGAGTTATCGATTTGGTTTTATATGTTTTTCAATCACTAGGATTTGAAAAATTTTCAACTCAAGTTTCATTAAGAGATCTAAATGAAAAACAAAAATATATTGGTAGTGATGAAGTTTGGGATGCCGCCGAAAGAGCAATAATAAATGCTAGCAAAGAAAAAAACCTTGAATATTCAATTGTTCATGGTGAAGCTGCATTTTATGGTCCTAAACTCGATTTTATGGTAAGAGATGCCATTGGAAGAGAATGGCAATTAGGTACAATTCAAGTCGATTACAGTTTACCCGAACGATTTGATTTAAACTATACTGACGAAAATAATAAGTCTGTGAGACCTGTAATGATTCACAGAGCACCATTTGGAAGTTTGGAACGGTTTGTAGCAATTTTAATTGAACATACAGGTGGAAACTTTCCATTATGGTTGACAATAAATCAAATTTTAATTATTCCAGTTGGTGAAAGTCACAAAAAACACAGTGAAAAAGTTTTGAAATTACTAGAAAATAACGAAATTCGCGCACTGATTGATGATAGAAATGAAACAGTTAGTAAGAAGATCAGAACTGGGGAGATTAATAAAATTCCTTTCATTATAATTATAGGTGACAAGGAAATTCAAAGTCAAAATTATCCCTTGAGAGCTCGAGGAGGAAAAGATTTAGGTAAGAAATCA
>TARA_B100001057_G_scaffold501285_1_pt1 | contig 18063 bp, 16 predicted proteins | sample TARA_B100001057 | Tara Oceans TARA_B100001057 (sample SAMEA2621839) | marine metagenome | biome: marine biome (ENVO:00000447); feature: surface water layer (ENVO:00002042); material: "saline water (ENVO:00002010), including plankton (ENVO:xxxxxxxx)" | depth 5 m
TTTGCTGTTTTATGCATTGCAGGATAAGCGGCTCTAAGCATTTGATTGGCATAAATAACCAAATTGAAACCATTTTCTACAAGTTCATCCTCGGTTACCGCATTATAAGTAGAAGGCACAGAAACTAAAGGAATTGTTTTATGTTTACCCCTAAACTTTTGTGCAAATTCAAAAATTTCATCTGGTGTTTTTTGTCTACTGTGTATCATAATGCCATCAACACCTGCATCAATATAAGCGTTAGCTCGATAAAGGGCATCATCAACACCTTTTTCAAGTATTAGACTTTCAATTCTAGCAATTACCATAAAGTTTTCGCTTACTCGAGATGAACGACCTGCTTTTATTTTTTCTGAGAAAATTTTAACATCTTCTTGTTCTTGTTTCACTTCATTTCCAAACAAAGAATTTTTTTTTAAACCTTTTTTATCCTCAATTATTACAGCTGATATCCCTAATCTCTCCATACTTTTAACATTCAGTTGAAAATGTTCAATTTTTCCTCCTGTGTCAGCATCCATTATTAATGGTTTTGTGGTTACATCAAAAATATTGTTAATATTATTTAAACGATTATTTATCTCAAGCACTTCAATATCTGGCTTACCCTGTGATGTTGAGTCTGTTAATGAACTTGACCAAAAACCATCAAACTGGATTAATTTGTTATCTTTATTTATTGAAATATTTTCTAAAATAAGCGCTGATAATGGATTATGGGCTTCCATAATTCTTACAATTTTTTTAGCATTTAAAAGTCTTTTTAAAGAAGCTTTTCTTAAATCAGTCGTTGTTCCAATTATTTTTTCTTTTAAAGATAACTGAGTAGAAGAAACTCCTTTTGTATATTCTATTTCTATTAATTTTCCCCCATAACTTTTAAGAGCTTCAATAGCCAAACTCCTATATGGAGCTAATGGTCCCTCAATCCAATCTGTTCCGTGTATCATGTAGTCAGGTTTATATTTTAAAATTGTAGGTGCATAATCCCATTCTTGTTGTTCGAAAACTTTTGTAACTCCTCTAATATTTTCAATTATTTCTTTTCTATTCTGCCAATTTAGATATGGGAGTCTTTTATGTTCGGCTACTGCTTTATCGTTAAGAAGACCCACAATAACATCACCATATTTTCTTGCTTCTTTTAAGATATTCACATGCCCGTGGTGAAAAACATCAGCGGACATCCCAACATATACTGTTTTTGAACTCATAGTTTTATTAATTTATCACAAATTTTTAAGGTATTTTGTTTGTGAGATACAATTATTATTGTACAATTTAAACTTAATTCTTTAAGTAATTTAAGTATATTCTCCTCAGTTTCAATATCTAATGAGCTTGTTGATTCATCTAAAATTAAAATTTCTGGATCATTATACATGGCCCTTGCAATCCCAATCCTTTGTTTTTGACCACCTGATAAGGTTAGGCCGATGTCTCCAAATTTTTCGTTAATTCCTTCTTTTAAGTTCTTAACAAAGGATTCCAGTTGAGCCTTTTTTATAGAGTCCATCACTTTTACAGTATCTATTTGATCTTCATTATATCCAAAGGCAATATTATTTTTTAAGCTGACATCAAGTAAGTAAGTTTCTTGAAAAACAAATCCAACTTTTTTTTGCCAATCTGTTTTGATATCTTTTAACTCTTGATCATTAATTGAGATTTTTCCACTGTCTTGTCTCAAAAATCCACAAATTAAATCTAGCAGAGTGGATTTCCCTTTACCAGTTTCTCCTGAAATTCCAACTATTTCATTTTTCTTAATTATAAAGTTTAATTTTGAAAATATGCTCTTCCTATTTTCATATGAAAAATCAACATCTTTAAATTCTAAAAATTCGAATTTCCCATTTAATTTTTTTTGACTGGAGCTTTTATTAATGTCATTCTCTTTTCTTTCAAGATCATAAAACTCATTAGATAAAATTTTTAAAGTAGCTTTTCCAAATCTTAAGGCTTGTAGAGAAAATAAAATCCTATTTATAGAAGGTATTAATCTAATCATACATACTAAAAAAACTCCTATATAAGAAGTCGCAGAGGGAATATCAAAATCAAGAAGGTAAAAAAAATATAAAACTATGAAGATAGTAAAAATACCAATTAATTCTAAAATGCCTTTTGGAAGCTGTTGAATTATAGCTTGATTGGCTCTGGCTCTTATCTCTCTTAAATAATTATTATCATATGTGTCAAAAAAATATTTTTCTTTTGACATTATTTTAATATTTCTAATTGCTCTAAATGTCTCTACTATATGTTTATTTATGAATTTGGATTGTTTAGCTCTTATCTTACCAAAATTAATGTTATAGTTCCTTGTAATGTATCCCAAAAAAAAACCACAGAAACAAACAAATAAAATTGCTAAAATCGATATACGAGCTTCAATAATTATAAGTAATGAAATTAATCCAACAATCAGAACAAAATCATTAATTAAATTGATTATGGATGTCAAATTTTTAAATGGATAATTTAAAGACTCCGTTGTTAAGTTTCTTAAAATAGTAGAGATACTTTTTTTTGAGATTGTTGTCCAACCAGAGCTCATATATTTAGAGTACAATTCGGTTGAAATTCTTCGATTTACTTGAGCTAATGTTCTAAATGAAAAAAAAACATTAAATGAAAAAATCACAGATTTTATAAAGAAAATTAAAAAAATAAGAAATAATATGCTTATTTGTAAACTTAAATCATATGAGTAATCATTAAATAAATTATTTACATCAAAATTAAAAATTTTGAATTTATAATCTGGCTCTAATAATGAAGTAATTAATGGATAAACAAGTCCAGCAGTAACGACTTCTAAGAGTAAACAGGTTACAGAAATAATTATAATTATATTTAATTTTATAAGTTCTTTTTTATTTAGAAGTTTAAGGTTATCTTTGATAAATATCATTTCTTACTTGTTGTAAGTTTTATATATTTAATTTCTATGATTACAATAACATTAAAAAAAGCTCTTATTTTTTTAGTCAAAAGATACAATATTTTTTTGTTTTGTTATAAATTCTTTTTAAAATCATTTAAAAAAAAAATAATAAAATCTTTTTAATATTAATTTTTATCTTAATCATTTTAATAGAAATAATTTTTGAAACTTTGACTCTGTTCAAATTTTCAAAAGTAGATAAAGAAAACTCAAATCAAGAAGAACAAAATTTTACAGAGCCAAGATCGACTATTTGTTTACAGCTAATAAATATGATTTTTAAAATTAAAACTGATGCGTCGATAAAATTTTATTCCAAAAAAGAAGCTTTTATGGATATAGGTTGCGGTTATGGAAAGGTTATTTTTTTTTACAAAATTTTCTTTAAAAAATTATATGGAGTAGAAATTAATAAAACTGTTTTTGAGAAATTAAAAAAAAATTTTTCAAATGACTTAAAAAAAATTTCACTAATCAATAAAAAATTTTTTTCAATCTTAATACCCAAAGAAGTTGGTTTCTTTTACGTTTTTTCTCCCTTTCATTTAGATGTGCTTTATAATGATTTAATTGACTCATTAATCAATCATAGCAAAAATAATAAAAAAAAATATTTGTTATTCTTGGGAATAAAAGATGCTTAGAATTTTTTTTACAAAAAAAATTTAAAGTTATTAGTCACCAAAAATTACTACAAGGAGAATTAAATACTATTTTATTATCTTACAATTAAAGATTTTAATTTAGACATTTTTTTATTATCAATTTTGTAATATATATTAATTTTTTTTATCAAATTTTTATCGTAGTTAATCTGATTTTCAATGAAAATTCTTCTTAGAGAAAAAATAAAAATTTTCAAACAAATATATAAAAAAAATCTTAGCTTTCTAAAGAAAAATTTTTTCAAATAATCTTTATTATTTAAATTTCTATAAATTATTTTTTTTATTTTGGGTCCCTTTAAATAATAATAACTCTCATTTTTTTTCGATTTATTTATTGGAGATATGTTAAGATAAGAAAATTTTTTTATTTCCATAAATAAAAAAATATTTTTCAAAAATAACTTACTATTTTTATTTAAAAGTTCGTAATTAATAAATTTAACATTATTTTTTCCAAAGATTTTTACACATTTATTTAATATTAATGAATATTTTAAACTTTGAAAAAAAGTTTTTTCTTTAGTTTTTTTTTTTAAGTGTACATTTTCTATATCTTTTTGAAGGTCATAAAAACTTGACCAACTTTTTTTAACTTTTATAAAATAATCTCTATTTTCTGCGTATCTTGATAAGATATAGCTATTTTGTTTTCTATACGTGACTAGAATTTTTATTTTATTCTTATTGAAATTAAATATCCTTTTAATTCTTTTAAGGATAACCAATAGATCTAGGTGTATATTTTTTTGGGTTAAGACATCAGTAATTCCAACTGCCGATATAATATTTGTCATATTTTCCGACCAGTCTAAATTTTTAGTTAAATTAGCAAATTTTTTATAGTTTTTTCTAAACTCATTTGATGTGGAATTTTTAATAAAATATAAAATTTTTTCTATTTCATATTTATTCTTTAAATTTATATAATTTAAATTTGATTGCTTGATATAAATATTGTTTTCTAAAAACGTTGTTGCTGTCTTAAAAAAACCAATATGAAAAACAATTTTCATTAATATCTCATAAAATTTGATTTTATATTTTTCAAATTTTTTGGTCTTCCTAAATTATTAATTGAGCCACTTTTTATTCTAACTTCTAAGAATACTGGACCTTTAGTTTTCAAAAATCTACTTAATGTTTTTTTTATTTCATTTTCATTTTCTATAATAAAATAAGATTTAAACTTAAATGCCTTACTTAATAATCTAAAATCAATATGTTTAGAATTAGTAGTTTGGTTACCAACAGATTCATGAGAGTCATTTCTAAACAATATATATTTATAATTCTTATTGCCGTATTTAGATGATATTCCTAAAGATCCAGTATGCATAAGCAAAGAACCATCTCCATCTAAACAAATATTAATTTTTTTTGTTTTTAAAGATGTTCCTAAAGCCAAAGATGATGAGTGTCCCATTCCACCAACCATGTAGAATGGTCTTATTTTTGAATTTTTATTTTTTTTTAAAATATCGTTTAATTCTCTTGAAATAAAGCCTGTAGATGAAATTATATTTAATTTGATTTTAATCAAGTCAACTAATCTTTTCATAAAATCATATCTTGAAATTTTATAATTATTATTAATTATTTTTTTTGTTTTTCCAACTAAAGTACCTTTTTCGATTAAACAAGCTACAGTTTCAGATTTTTTTTTGGAATATTTAATTAATTTTTCTAATTTAAAGTAATCTTTATTTTCTCTTAAAATACAAAATTTTATTCCAAGCAACTTCAATAAATTTTGGGTTATCTTTCCTTTAGCATAATGTTGCGGCTCGTCTTTAGAGTTTGGGCTTCCTCTCCAACCTATAAGCAATAATGAAGGTATAGAATAAACATTTTTATTAGTAATTGAAATTAGTGGATTTATTGCATTACCAAGTCCTGAATTTTGCATATAAATACATGGTAATTTTCTTGTTGATAAATAATATCCAGCTGCCAATGAAATAGCTGTTCCTTCGTTGTTTACAGTAATATGGTTTTTTTTAATCGAAAAAGTTAAAGTTTTTAATACACTGTCAGGAACTCCTGTAAAAAATGAGATTTTATTTTTATTTAGAAATTTTATTAAATCATCAGTGTTTATCATTTTTTTTTCAAACTAATTAACTTTGGACCTAAAAGTTTAATTTTTAATTTTGCAAATTCAGGTTCAATTTTTTCAATTTTTTTTTTTAATATACTAACTTCACTATTAGTAAAAGGAGCAAATTTATCATTATAAATAATATAATTTATACTTTGTCTAAATAACCTTATTTTATTTTTAATTTTAACAAATAAAGCTCTATTTTTTTTTTCTAAGGATTTTGTTTTGTATTTTTGCCAATGTGAGGTTATCATTTCACAAGCATCAAAATTTTTTGAATTATTTATCAATTTGTTTATTTTATTTTCATAACTAAAATTTATTTTCTTATTCTTTTTTATTAATTTATCAATTAATAAAAATATTTGTTTTTCGTTGTACACAATTTTAGAAAACTTGTTTGGAAAAGTTTTATTTAATCTGTGCTTTATAGGTTGGAAAGAAATAACATTTTTTTTTTTTAAGAGAGCATCAAATGCCATTAAAGATCCATTGTGAATATAAATTAATTCATCATTATTATTATTCTTTAATAGAAATTTTTTACCCTCAACAAATTTAATGTTTTTTGATTTTGGAACAATTGTTTTCCACTTTTTTAAGCTTTCTTTGGGATGAACCCAAATTTCAACAATTAAATCTTTATATGATTTTGTAATATTATTTATTAATTTTAAATAATTATCACTTATAGATTTTCTAAAAGAGATCATCTCATCAATGTAATTGTTTTTTAAAGAAGATGCTTCTAATAATGTTTCTTTCTTTATAGCATGGATCATATGACTTGATATTATAATTATTTTTTTTTTCTTTAACGCGTGGTCTCTTTTATCAAAAAATTGATAAGAAATTTTTTCTTTTAAAAGGTCATATCTAGGATTACCCGTAATTAAAAATTTTTTTTTATATTTTGGAAATAATTTTTTGTTTAAATTATAATCATATCGACCCCAACAAAAAACCATATCAGTATGTAAAAGTGTTTTATTAGAAAATCTTCTGGGAGCAAAATTTTTTTTATAATTAATAGTCGCTAATCCTCCCTCCTCATCTATAGAGGTTACAATACACTTATTTTTTTTATAATTTCTTAGTTGATTAATTCTTAATTTTTTTGGTGGAATACTCTTTTCAAGAATTATACCTGGATTAAGTTCCTTTGTCTCTACTAGTTGAAGCAACTCATCATCACCTATATAGACTTCATTTCCTTTTAATGCGGTATACGCACCAAGTATGAATCTGCTCAAGAACTCTCTTTCTTTTATCTCTACCTTAATATATACGTTCATTATAATTATATTTAATTAATACATTTTTAATAATTCTGGTAACTTAATTAATTTATTTTAAATCATTATGTGGCAAGATTGGGATTTTGTTAATGCTTTGGGTTCCAAAAAAAAAATTGTTTTATTTGGTAGATCTGAAGACTGGTTACCCAGATTTATAAGAAAGTTCTATGGTAAAATTTACTGTATTTGTGATAGTGACAAAAGTCTAGATGGAAAAAAATTTTTTAATATTAAAATAATTCATAAATCCAAACTATTACATAGGAAAGATCTTTTTTTTATAATTACATCAGGGTCTTTTAGATCAATCGCATCTGAGTTGCTAAGCCATAAAAAAAAACCAAATCTAGATTTTGTATGTTCACCTGATTTTAAAGATTTTCAAGATTTAATTAAAATGCGATCCCTTAAAGGTAAATTTATATTATCTTCGTCAGATAGAAACCAAAAACAAAAAGTTAACAGATCTAGCAGCATCGGTGGTGGAATATTTATTTTAGAGTTTAATGAAACTAAAATAAATTTAAAAAAAAAATTAAAAGGTTCATTTCGTCAATTATGCAAATATGAAGGGAAATTTGCCGCTGTAAATGAAAATGGTGAAATAGTTATTTTTGATAAAAACATTAAAGTCATTAAAAAATTTAAAACAAAAATTAATAATTTATGTGGTATAGATTTTCATAAAAAAACAAAAAGTTTTATTATAACTAATCAAACACGTGATAAGATCTATATTTTTGATATCACGAAAAAAGAAATAATTAATGAAATTCCATTTTCAGACTTAAGTGGTGAACATTTAAAAAGCCCACATCATATAAATGACATTTTTATTAATGATGATGATGTTTATCTCACTTTTTTTTCATGGGTTGGGGATTGGAAAAATGGTGTCTATGATGGAGGAATAGCAAAATTTAATATCTATAAAAAAAAAATTAAATTAATTTCAAAAAAAATTTTTTGGCAACCACATAGCCCAACTTTTATTGACGGAGAGCTAGCGTGTGTAGACTCTGGTAATGGAAGAATTGTTTTTAACAACCACAAGAAAGAAATTAAGCTTAATGGTTTTGTAAGAGGTTTAAAAAAAATTGGAAAATATATAATATGTGGTCAAAGTGAAACCATGTACCTCAGTAGAATGATTAAAAAAGAAAATTTAATCAATATTACACCAGGACTTTATATTATTGACATAAATAAAAATGCAAATAAATTTATTCCAGTATATGGTTTGTGTAATATCCATGATATTGAACCTCTTTCATTAATTTAAGTCTTCTATGAAGCCAGTAAGAATAATTCCTAGACTTGATATAAAAGGACCAAATTTAGTGAAAGGTATAAGTCTAGAAGGACTGAGAGTTTTAGGAAATCCAGATAGTTTTGCTAAGCTTTATTATCAGCAAGGAGCAGATGAATTAATTTACCAAGACACAGTTGCATCATTGTATGGAAGAAATAATTTGATGGATGTTGTGAATAAAACTGCAAAAGAAATATTTATACCTTTAACAGTTGGTGGGGGGATTAGAAGTTTAGATGATATCAGAAATGTCTTAAAAGCTGGTGCAGATAAAGTAATTATAAATACTAAAGCAACAAAAAAGCCTAAGTTTATTAATCAGGCTTGTGAAATTTTTGGATCTTCAACAATTGTCGGGGCAATTGAAGTTTCGAAAAATTCTAATGGTGAATATTTAGTTTATACAAATAATGGTAGAGAACATACGGGGAAAAAACCAACTGACTGGGCAATTGAACTTCAAAAAAGAGGTGTGGGTGAAATAGTTTTAACTTCTATAGATAATGAGGGAACTGGAAGGGGTTTTGACGAGATTTTAGTAAAAAAAATAAGAGAAAAAATTAACATATCTTTAATTGTTCACGGAGGTTGTGGATCAAAAGATGATGTTAAAAAAGTAATTGTGAAACATAATGTAGATGGTGTTTGTATATCCTCTTTATTTCATTATCATTATTTAAAAAAAGCAAAAAAAAAAATTATTTATAATAAATTAGAGGGTAATTATGATTATTTGAATAATAAAACTTTTAAATTTAATTTTAAATCTCAAAGTATACCCTCATTGAAGAAATATTTAAAAAAAAATAAAATTTTGATCCGTAATGAAGTTAATTAATAGAGTTGCAATTATTGATTATAAGATGAATAATCTTTTCAGTATTGAAGCTGCATGTAAATATAATAAGATCAAGACAATTATAACTTCAGATCATGAAGAAATTATGAGATCAAAATTTAGTATTCTCCCAGGTGTAGGAGCATTTAATGCTGCTATGGGAAAAATTAAATTTTTAAAACTCGATAAAACAATAAAAAAATTTATCGACACTGGTCGTCCGTTTTTGGGAATATGTTTGGGTTTTCAGTTATTATTTCAAGAAAGTGAAGAATTTGGAAAAACTAAAGGTTTAAATATCATAAAGGGAAAAATTAGAAAATTTAATTTTAGAAATCAAAAATTTCAAATTCCCTACATTGGTTGGAACAAGATCAGAAAAGAAAAATCTTGGGCAAAAACAATTCTTAAAGAAAGTACAGATAATAGATTAAAATATTTTATACATTCCTATTATCTTCCCGCTGAGGAAAATAGAAAAATTATGATTGCTTCCTCTATGTATAATGATGTAAAGATTTGTTCTGCACTTAAAATGGAAAATATTTACGCGACTCAATTTCATCCAGAAAAAAGTGGAAAATCAGGGTTAAATATTATTAAAAACTTTACTAAGTGAAAAATAATGAAGACGCTCTATAATTTACCAAAAAAAGTTAAGTTCTGCTCAAAGTGTCTAATGTCAAATCAAAGACCTTCTTCTATTGTAGAATATAAACACGATAAAAATAGAACTAGTGCAGGATATTTAAATATTAGCTCTGAAGATTTATGCGATGCATGTGTCATCGCTGAACAAAAAAACAGAATCGATTGGAAAAATAGGGAGAAGGAATTAAGAAAAATTCTAGATAAACATAGAAGTAAAAATGGTGATTATGATTGTATCGTCCCAGGAAGTGGGGGGAAAGATAGCATATTTGTTGCACATATTCTTAAAAATAAATTTAAAATGAATCCTCTTACCGTAACATGGCCACCTATCATGTATACAGATTATGGTAGAGAAAATTTCAATAGCTGGCTTGACTTAGGATTTGATAACATATCTTTTAATCAAAATAGTTTTGTTAAGAGAATATTAACAAATTTATCAATAAGGAATTTATATCACCCCTTTCAACCTTTTATTCTAGGACAAAAAAATTTTGCAACCAAAATTGCTTGTAAATTAAATATAAAGTTAATTTTTTATGGAGAAAATGCAGCAGAGTATGGAAGTGGAAGAGTAAAGGAAAATTTAAATAAAAAGATGTCAAATGAATTTCACTCAATTAAAAATTATAAAAATTTATATCTTGCTGGAGAAAAAATTAATAATTTACTTAAAATTAAGGGAGTAAAATTAACTGATCTCAAATCCTATTTGCCCGAAGATTTTGAGATAGTAAAAAGAAAAAAAATTAGTTTATATTATTTAGGTTATTTTTTAAAGTGGACACCTCAAGAGGTTTTCTATTATGCAATTAATAACTCAAATTTTAAAGTAAGACCTTTCAGGACTCAGGGTACATATACTAAATATGCTAGTATTGACGATAAAGTAGATGATCTCCACTATTATACTTATTACATTAAATATGGATTGGGTAGAGCCTCGAGGGATGCCTCAATGGAGATTAGAAATAAACATCTTACCAGGGAGGAAGGTATGGCTTTGGCAAAAAAATTTGATGGGGAATTTCCAAACATATATTTTGAAGAAATTATGAACTTTATAAATATGAAAAAAGAGGAATTTTTTACTATTACAGATAAATTTAGATCACCACACTTATGGAAAAAATTAGAAAAAAAATGGAAATTAAGACATACTTGTAATATGGATGGGTATAATGATTAATTATTTTATAGCCAAGATACCTTCAAAACATAAATATTTAAACACAGTAATAATATCTTTAAATCCTGCCCTTTTTAATAAATCATAATTACCCTTAGTAGAAAAAGGCTCCATTACTCCTTTTAAGCTTTGAGATTTTTGTATTATTTCTTTTTCGTTAAATCCTTGTTTAATTTTATAATCCATATAAATTTGAGATATCATATCTTGAAATCGAGCATCATTAGCTCTAACTTTTTCAAACATTAAAAATGCACCGCCCCATTTTAAACTTTTATAAATCTTATTGAACAAAGTTTGTCTTTTGCTGGGGTGAATAAACTGAATAGTATAGAATGAATATATAATATTCGATTTCAAAAAATTAATCTTATTTAAGTTGTTATTTAAAAATTTTACATTTTTGAAATTTTTGTTATTTTTTTTTGAAATTTTTATCATTTCGCTAATTTCATCTATTCCGTAAAGTTTTATTTTTTTTTCATTATTTCTTTCAGCTAATTTTTTTAAAAAAACTCCAGTCGAGCATCCCAAATCATATGCTAAAGAATTATTTACCAAAAAAAAATCAGAAATTTCTAAACTTAAACTATGTGTCCACTCATACAATGGAATTGAATTTTTAATATGATAATCGAATTTTTTGGGAATGTCTCCATCAAAACGCCAATTAGCATTTTTTGGTTTTATTTTAAAAATTTTTTTTTTCATTTGTTTTTTACAAATCTATAATCACCTCTCATGGGATTAAGATTTTGATTTATTAAATCATAGTACCTGTATTTTTCTTTGACTGAAATAGCACTTTCTTTTTTCCCATTTTTAATCAATTCTTCAAATTTACTTTTACTTAATTTTTTACTAAATTTGCCTATTGACCATGTTCCTCCCTCTCTAGTAGGGCCAGATATGGGGTACATAGTTGTTATTATTGGTTTCCAGCCATGTTTAATCATCATTAATTCTAGGGTATTAAGACTAAAGTATCTATGATGATTGTGATTAAAATAATATTTTGAAGTTGCTCTTGGTTCACCCCGGCCTTCTAAAATTAAGATAGAATTTTTTTTTGCAGCATTAGCACAGATTTGTAAAACTTTATTAGGATCATAACAATGTTCAAGAGAGCCAGCAATGATTATGAGATCTAAAGAATTTTGTTTCAGCTTCATATCTTCAGATTGAATACATTTTATTGGTAAATTATATTTCTTTTTTCCATATTCCACAAAAGTAAGGTCAGGGTCATTTCCTAAAATTTTCCAACCCATCCTTTTATAAGGTATTAGCATTAATCCAACTGAAGACCCCACATCTAACACAGTTCCTTTTTTTGGAAGCATATTTCTAATATATTTAAATATTTTTTCTCCTCTTTTTTTTTGATCACTTAAGAATTCTTTAGACGGAAAAAGATTTTTGTAAATTTTTTTTCTATAAAATTCTTCATAAAACTTTCTATAAAATTTTTTACTTGATCTGTATTTTTGAAATACAAATCCACAATTTTTACAAACTGAAATCGGATGATAACCAAATTTATTATTATTCCAGGAAATTAGATCTTTAATAATATCGTTTTTGCTGGATCCACACAGTTCACAATTAATTGGCTTAAAAGCAAAATAATCTTTTAAACCTAAATAATTTAAATATTTTTTAATTTGTTTTTTGTTCATTTAATTTAAAAAATCAATAAAATTTTTTTGTACTGTACTATCCCAAAAACTTTTACTTTCAAGAATTTTTAAAATTTTTTTATTACTATTACCACTACCAAATAAATAACGCTTTTTAATCCTCAAATTTTTTGATAATCTGATTGAGTCAAGAATTTTCTTTTTTGCGAAACTTGAATTAATAATAAATTTCTCTTTAAGTCTATTAGATTGTCTATTGCCAATATTGATAGTAGGAACCCCAAAGTAAGGAGCCTCAATGATTCCTGAGCTTGAATTTCCAATTATAAATTTCGAATTTTTCAAAAAAGTTAAATAGTGCTCAAATTTAATAGAAGGTAAAATTTTAAACTTATTGTTATTTCTAAATTTTTTTATGTTTTTAAATATTTGGTCGTTTCCAAAATCATTATTTGGGTAAATTATTATGTAATTTAAGTTGCTCTCTACCAATGACTCAAAATATGAGTCAACATTTTTTTTAAATTTTTTTGATGGCTCAGTAGTAACTGGATGTAAGATTGAAATAGAATAATTTTTAAAATTTAATTCATATTTTAATTTACTTTCCTCTAATTTTGGTAAATCATTTTGATTAATTATATCAATATCAGGAGATCCAACTACATAAATATTTTTTCTATTTTCACCCATTTGTAGAAGTCTTTTTTTTGAAATGTTGTTAGAAACAAAATGATACTGGCTTAACTTAGATATGGCATGACGTAAAATTTCATCTACAGTTCCACTAACTTCTCCTCCTTCAATATGAGCAACTTTAATATTTGATAATACAGAGACTAAGGCGCATGCAATAGGTTCTACTCTATCTCCATGAACAAATAATAAATCAGGTTTAAATTTTCTTATATAGTCTTTAAAACCTGATATGGTCTCCATCAATATATCTGACATTGATGAATTTTTATTTTGATTATTAAATACGTAAATATTCTTAATTCTATCTTTTCTAATTTCACTAATAGTATTTCCGTATAATTTCATATTATGCATTCCTGTAACGAATATTTTTGTTTGATACTTTTTTGATTTTTCAAAAATTTTTATTAATGTTTTTAATTTTCCATAATCTGCCCTGGTGCTTGTTAAGAAAATAATTTTTTTTTTATTTAACATGTGTTTTTTTTATTTGTGTATTTTGTTTGATTTCTTTTTTAGCTATCTTACCTATCAATCCATAAATTTGATTTGAATTATAATCTCCAGTGCCTGGCCTTTTAACTGTCAAATTTTTGTAATTTAATTTTTCACCCTTTTTAATTTTCATTTTCGATACTACAGAATGTAAAGCAAATTTTCTTGTTACAGACTCTTCTTTAATAAGGTCATTTTTCATGTTAAATCTTGTTGCCGAAGAAATTCTTTTGAATTCTGTTATCATTTCTCTTAGATCATCTGGATCCATAGAACACGATACATCTGGACCTTTTTGTTTTTTTGATTTTACAAAATGTTTCTCTACGATTTTTGCTCCAAGAGCCACTGCATATTTAGACATTTCAGTACCAATTGAGTGATCAGAATATCCAACAATTATATCCTTAAAAATTTGTTTTAATGCCAAAAGTCTATTTAACCTAGATAGTTCAATTTTGGTTGGATACAAATTAGTGCAGTGTAAAAGAGCAAAATTACACTTCAACTTTTTTAATAATTTTACAGTTGACTTAACTTGCTCTAAAGAATGCATACCTGTGCTTACAACCATAGGTTTTTTAAATTTTGCAATATATCTTATCAAAGGAAAGTTGCTACATTCCCCTGAACCTATTTTAAACGCTTTAATCTTATTTTTTATCAACCAGTCAACTGCAGCAAATGAAAAAGGTGTTGCTAAATAGAATAATTTTTTTTTTTCAATATAATTTTTTAACTTTAATTCTTCAGCTAGATTTAATGAATTATTTGCTATTACATTAAAAATATTATCGTCTGAATTTCCAGGTTTGATTTTTCTAGCCTCTTTACTCATTTCTTCATCTGGAATATGAATTTGTACCTTTATGATTTTTGATCCATTTTTTTTTGCTAAATCAACCAATTTATATGCCTCATTCAACGAACCAGAGTGATTAATTCCTATTTCAGTAATTATACTTACTGGGCTTGTGTCGTTAATTTTTATTTTACCTAAATTAAAAGTTCTATTTTTTGTTTGCATTAATTAAATCTTCAAAGTTATCTATGTCTATACTGTCTTTATTGTTCATTACAAACGGCATGAAAGTTTTGCTTATAAGTGTATTGGTTTTATTTTTTATTGAGTTAAGTGGAAAAATATAAATCGCCCCATTTGGGATGTAGGTATCAGGAAAATATTGACGATTATTTGATAAAAATTTATTTGAAAAAATAGGCCTTATCTGCAATTTTTCTACTTTTAAACTTTTGAAAATACATATTTTGTTTTTTTTTAAGCTAATTAAAGATTTTTTATTATTAATTATCATTTTTTCTATAGCGTTATCTATATGTCTGAAAGTTCTGAATGGTGATGTGGGTTGAAGCAAAACTATAAAAATATTTTTCTTTTTGGTATGAATAAATTTAATTGCGTGCTTGATAACATCGATCATTTTTGAATTAATTTTTGATAATTTTTTTGGTCTATTAATTATTTGAACATTTTTTTTCTTTGCATTTTTAAGAATTCCATAATTCTCAGAGGTGAGATAAATTTCAGTTAGAAATTTCGATTTTTTTGAGTTTTCTATAACAATATCAATTAATGATTTGCCTTTCACTTTTCTAAGATTTTTTTTTTTAATTGATTGTGATGTACCTTTTGCAGGTATAAGACCAATAAAAATATTATTTTTTAAAAACAAATTAATTTTTTTTTTCATTTAATACAATTTTGAATTTTTAATCAAAAAAAAATTTTTATTATGCAAATTATCTAAGTTTGATAAAAACTTTTTTGTAATCTTTAATTTTTTGTTCAAATGAATTTTATAGATGAAATCTACGTGGCTTTTTTTCTTAATTCCAACAATAACTTTTTTGTATAATGATGAATTTAATACAAACTTAAGTGCATAATTTTCAATTTTATCATCACATATTTTTTCAATTTCTTTTTTTTGATTGTAAATATTTACCAATCTATCTTTAACAAGCCAATTTTTTCTTTGGTCTCCTATCAAAAAATTTTTATTTAAATTAAATTCTGAATTTAAAATGCCAGATGCAAAAGGAGATCTTGCGTAAATAGTTTTTTTTATTTTGCTCAAATTTATCTTTGTTTGTGGCCTTAACAGATTAAATTCATTTTGAATGCAGTCAAATTTATTTACAATTTTTTCATCATAATTAAAATCATGTGCTAAAGAAATTCCAGTATATTTTATTTTTTTTTGCTTTTTAAGTTCGTTAAGTAAATTAATAGTTTTATGCCAATTTTTAATTTCTTTTCTTGGGTTATGTAAATATAAGATATTTATCTTCCCAAAGAGGTCTATTGATTTATTAACTGTTTCTACTATATGATTAAGTCTAAATGTTTTTTTTTTTAAATCTAAGTCATATCCACATTTTGTATTTATTTTTAAGAAATTATAGCTTTGACAGGCTTTAGATAAAATTTTTTCAGACTTTCCCTTTCCATAAACTGGAGCAGTATCAAATTCAGAAAAACCTTTAGAAATTGCGTAGTTTATTACATCCTCTGAATGTTTAGTCTGTAATTTTCCAAAATCACCGCTTAATGCCCATGTTCCAATAACAATTTTTTCTTTCAAGCTATTAGTCAATGTTACTTTCTCTCACGAGTGATACAAAATTTTTTTTATAATAATTAAGTTTGCTTATAGGCAATATATCATCAGATCTACTTTTTGATCTAAGCGCAGAGTCTACATCAACTTCATACTCATCAAAAATTCCAATTTCTCTTCCTTTTTTTTGAGTATTGGTACCATAATAAGGTGAATAATAAGCAACAGTAATATTGTCTGGGTTAAGTAGCCTATTAAAATTTATAGTTTCTAAAATAGATTTTTCACTCTGACTTGGTAAACCAATTATATTATAGGCGGTTCTTTTAATATTGTTCTCCTTAAGCAATTTAAAAGCATTTATTGTTTTTTGTTGATCTGCGAATCTATTAAGCTCATTTTCTCTAAAACTACTGTCTGACAATTCAACACCCATGCCAACACCATCAACTTTTAGTCTCTTTAAAATTTCTATCGATTTTTCATTAATTCCCTCTGGGCGAGTCTCAATATAAATCTTTATATCTAGATCACTATTGTCAATAAGATTTGCTAAACCTAGGAGTATACTTCTATCGTTCGTCAAAAAATTAGTATCTTGGCATCTTATTAAAGTTACTTTTTGTTTTTTGTTTAAGTAACTTAATTCCTCAAAAATTTTTTTTGCACTCTTAGCTCTCAAATATTTTTTAAAATTTTTTATTGCTCCAGACTGAGGTGATGATAAATTAAAGCCGTAGTAATTTTGTATTATTGTTTCTACACAATAATTACAAGAATAAATACAGCCCCTTGACATTTCATAATCAACGGCTTTAACAACTTTACCATTATAAGGTCTATTAATTACTTGATCATCAAATATGTCATAATCATAAGGACATAAAACATCTAAATTTGAGATTAAATCTTGTTTTTCATTCTGAAAAAAATTGTTTTTTTTCATAAATGAAATACCTTTAACTTTTTCTATGGATTTTTTTTTATCTTCAATATTTTTTTCTCTATCAAAATTATTTAATATTTCTAATAAAACTAATTCTGACTCTCCTCGTATCAAATAATCAATCTTACTCATTTTGCCAAAAATAATTTGCGTTGCTGAGGTAGCTTGAAGGCCTGCTGTAATTAGAAGTGAATTTTTAAGTTCTAAATTTTTTAGTAAATCATATCCATTTTGAATATTTACATACTCTCCTTCGCCATGAATATGGGAAGATATTGCAGACCAAAAAATGAAATCTGGCTTAAACTTATTTATTTTATTTTGAAGATCCTTGAAAATATTATTTCTATTAAACTTAATAAAATCGTCATAATTTGTTTTTTTATACATCTTATTATCAGTCTGAAATTTAATCTCATTAACAGACCAATCTTGATAAAAAGATGAGTCAAAAAATTCAACTTTATGATTATTTCTTTTTAATATACCACTATGACTAGCAATCCAAATATGGGTAATACCTCTGCCCCATTTATTTGGATTGATTAATAATATTTTTGCCATTGGAAAACTAAAATGTATTTCTTACATTAGTCAATATCAATGTTAATCTTAATTTAATTAATAATACTATATAATTTAAATGAAAATTTTTTTCAGTGCATAAATTAAGCCAATTGAGCTATTAGTA
>TARA_B100001057_G_scaffold426892_2_pt1 | contig 18054 bp, 9 predicted proteins | sample TARA_B100001057 | Tara Oceans TARA_B100001057 (sample SAMEA2621839) | marine metagenome | biome: marine biome (ENVO:00000447); feature: surface water layer (ENVO:00002042); material: "saline water (ENVO:00002010), including plankton (ENVO:xxxxxxxx)" | depth 5 m
AGGGTCATGTTCAGGGCCAGGCGATCCATGGCGATGGAGACCGGGTACATGCCGTCCATCGTGGCGCCGTTCCAGTAGCAAGTCTCTCGCGGGCCGGGAACGTTGGAAATCACCACGTTCAAGGTCTGCCATTTCGGTGCCATGCCGGTGAGCAGATTGAACGCCGCCGGCGCCAGGGTCAGGGCGGTGTAGTTGATGATTTCTTCCGCAGACATGTCGGCGTAGCGGTCCTTGGCGGCTTTCACGTCCTCATGGATCTGCATCAGTCGTGTCACCGGGCTGGTGACATCGGTGTGCAGTGAGGCGAGGATAACGCCGACCTGGTTGCCGCCGGAGCTGTCATCCTTGCGCAGGGACACCGGCACCATGGCGATCAGCGGCTTTTCCGGCAGGGCGTCCTGGTTCATCAGGTAGCTGCGCAGCGCGGTGGCGCACATGGCCATCACCACATCATTCACCGTGGTTCCGTAGATTTTACACACTGCCTTTATCCGGCTGAGGTCATAGGACTGTGCGGCGAAGCGTCGGGAGCCGGTGATCTTCTGGTTAAGAATGCTGCGGGGCGCGTGGAATATGGAGGAGTACGCGGGGTCTTTGCGGGCGTTATTGATGGTTCGCAGCAGTTCCCGGGCGACGGTGGGCACGGTACCCAGTTGCTTCCCGGATTCACCCAGCAGGTGGCCAATGCTTCGCCATAGCGAGGGGCCGCCATCATCCTTCTCACGCTCCGGGCGTGGTGGCATGGCCCAGATCGGCGGCATGTCCCGCTCGCCGGTGTCCTGGCAGAGCATCTGGGTGACCATCCGCATTGCGGATACACCATCCACCAGGGCATGGTGCACCTTGATATACACCGCAAACTGCCGTTCCCCCAGGCCTTCAATCAGATGAAACTCCCACAGCGGACGTTCCCGGTCCATCAGGTGGGAATGTTCCGCCGAGACAAACGACAAGAGTTCCCTGACCCGCCCGGGTGTCGGCAGTGCCTCGAAGCGGAAGTGGTGTTCCAGGTCCAGGTGCTCGTCTTCCACCCAGACCGGCTGGCCGAAACGGTAATCCAGACGCTGATTAAACGGCGGAGTCACCTTCGTGTACTGCCTGAGCCGGTCGGCCAGCTGTGCGACGTAATCATCCGGTGCGTCGTCGGGAAAAGAGAACAGCTGAAGACCGCCCACGTGCATGGGCTGCTGCCGCTTTTCCAGCCAGAGAAAAAGCTGATCCGTAGGGCTAAGAGGTTTCACAGGGCGTCCTTGTTGTCGGTGTTGTGACAATAGTAGCGCAGATAGCTGGCAACGTGATTGACCACGGTTCGCATTCTCCGCACCGGCCAGGTCAAACGCGGGCCAAGGTCTGGACGGGGTTTTTCTTCGTAAGCCATGAACTAAGGTTAGTAATTGCATCCATCGAAATGAATCTTGGAGAAAAGGACGTGGCTACCCCCATGAAGAGCCTGCAGGGTGTTGTTCTGTTTTTGTGCAGCCTGTTTCCGGTGCTCACCGCTGCCCAGGACCTGCCTGGTGTTCAGCTGGAAACCGTCTCTTCAGAAGATATCGTTCAGGAAGTGACCCTGAATGGTACGGTGAATGCCCTTCGGGTATCTGGCATGTCGGCGGCGGTTGCGGGCCTGCTGGACGAGGTTCGGGTGGAAACCGGTGATCGTGTTGACCGGGGCGATGTGTTGGTCGAGCTGGATGACGAATTGGTTACCTGGGAGTTGGCCGCGGCAAGAGCCGAGGCAGAAGAGGCCCGCAGTCGCCTGGAGGAAGCCCGGCGTCGCCTGCGTGAGGCCAGATCCGTCGGCGCAGGCCGCAATATCGCGGCCACCGAAGTCAGTGCACGGGAAAGTGAAGTGGCCGCCAGCGAAGCGACCCTGGCTCGCCTGGAAGCCGCCCGCCGCCAGGTGGAAGTCCGGGCCGGGCGCCACCGCGTGACCGCGCCCTTCGACGGTGTGGTCAGCCAGCGCTCCCGGGATCTCGGGGAATGGGTTACCCCCGGTGACCAGCTGCTGACTCTGGTGGATACCGACAACCTTCGTCTGGATTTCCAGGTACCCCAGTCCTTCTACAAACGCATCGACGACAACAGCCGGCTGCTGGTGCAGGATGACCAGGCACTGAGCAGCGCCACCATCGATGTTCTGGTACCGGTCAACGATCCCCAGTCCAGAACCTTTCTCCTCCGCGCCATCAAGCCCGAATCCGTGAAGCTGCTCCCGGGGATGTCGGTACAGGCGGTACTGCGGGTCACTACCGGTGAACGTGGCCTGACGGTTTCCCGCGATGCCATCAACCGGTATCCCGAAGGACGAACCACCGTGTGGATCGCCGAACCGGGGGATGAAGACACCTGGACCGTGAGCGAAAAGCGGGTGCGCCTTGGCACCGGCTTCGAGGGCCGGGTAGAGGTCACTAGTGGTCTTGAAGCGGACCAGCAGGTGGTGGTCCGTGGCAACGAGTCCCTGAGCGAGGGCATCAGCGTTCGCATTGCCGAACGGGAGAGCCGCTGATGTTTGCCGGCATTATCCGCCACGGCACTCTGGTCACCGTTATTGCCCTGATTGTCGCGATCCTTGGGGCTGCTGCAGCACTGCGGATTCCGGTCCAGATGATTCCGGATCTGGAGGTGCGGACGGTCACGGTGGAAACCAGCTGGCCAGGCGCCACGCCCCAGGACATCGAGAAAGACATCCTGATCGAGCAGGAACGGTTCCTGCGCAATGTTCCGAACCTGAGCCGGATGACCTCCACCGCCTCCAGTGGCGCAGCGGAGATTGAGCTGGAATTTCCGTTCGGGGTGGATATCACCGAGACCCTGATCCAGATCAATAATGCCCTGAGCCAGGTGCCGGATTATCCGAGGAACGTCGATGAGCCGCGCATAGTTGCGGCGTCGTTCTCCTCCAACGCATTCATGTATTTTCGCATCGCCACCCTCGAAGGCAATCCCCGTGAGCTGGACATCGAGCTGATGCGCGATTTTATCGAGGACCGCGTGCGGCCCAGGATGGAGAGCGTGCCGGGGGTTTCCGAGGTGACCGTCGGCGGCGGTGCCGACCGGCAAATGCAGGTTATCGTGGACGAAGCCGCCCTGGCCCAGCGTGGCCTGAGCTTGCTCGATCTGCGTGATGCCATTGTCAGCCGCAACCAGGACATTTCCGGTGGCGAGATTGATTCCGGCAAGCGCCGGTACCTGCTGCGCACGGTGGGTCGCTTTGATGATGTTGAATCCCTGGAGCAACTGGTGGTGCGCCGACAGGGTGACAGCGTGGTGCGCCTGGGCGAGGTTGCCCAGGTGCAGCAGGGTCACTCACGGATTAGGGAACTGTCCGTCGTCAATGGCCAGCGGGTGATCGGCCTGCAGGTGCGTCGGGAGAGCGGATCCAACGTTATCGATATCAAGCACGCCATGATGGACGAAGTCGCCGCCATCAACCGCGAAGTGCTGGAACCTGCGGGCATGACCCTGGGCCTGACCGCAGACGATGCCCGGTACGTGGAAGCCTCGGTTGCCAATGTCTGGACCAATCTGGGTATCGGTGCCGCCTTCGCAACCCTGGTGATGTTCCTGTTTCTGAGGTCCGGCCGGGCCACGTTTGCCGGGGTGGTGGGCATACCGCTGTGTGCCATAGCCGCGTTTATCGGGCTGCTGATCACCGGCCGCACCATCAACGTGATCTCTCTGGCCGGTATCGCCTTTGCCATCGGCATGACGGTGGACAACAGCATCGTGGTGCTTGAGAACATCGAGCGACACCGGCGTTTGGGGCTGGACCGTTTCGAATCGGCCCTCAAGGGCGTGCGTGAAGTCTGGCCGGCGGTGCTGGCGTCCACCACCACAACCATCCTGGTGTTCCTGCCGATCCTGTTTATCGAGGAAGAGGCGGGCCAGCTGTATTCCGACGTGGCCATTGCCATCTCTGCTGCCATTCTCGCCTCCATGTTGGTGGCAATCACCATCATACCCACCCTCTGTGCCCGGCTGGATTTCGGCCGCCGGGGCGTGACCACCGATGAATACGGCAACGAAACCTCGGGTCGCTGGAGCGGGGCCGCCATGGGGGCGGTGCGATGGCTGGTGAATGGCACGGTGCGCCGGCTTCTGGTGATGGCAGCCACCGTCGGCTTCAGCCTGTGGGTGATTTTTGTGCTGACCCCACCCGCCGAATACCTGCCGGAAGGCGAGGAGCCCAAGACCTTTGCCGCCATGTCGGCGCCGCCGGGTTACAACCTGCAGGAGATGGAAGCCATTGCCCGCCAGGTGGAAGACTACTTCCTGCCCCACGTGAACGCGGACGGCCAGGCCTACGCCGCGGGCGAAACCAGCGTGCCGCCCATGGCCTATCTCAACATGCAGGTAACGCCCACCAGGATCCGGATCATCGCCGAGACCCTGAATCCAAGGCACATCGAAGCCCTGATGGACGAGATCACCCGGTTCTATGAACAGTTCCCGGGCATGCGCGCCTTCGCGGCCAAGGGCTCCATCATTTCCAGCAACGACGGCGGCACCCGCAGCATCAACCTGGACATCTCCGGCCCGGACCTGGTGTCGGTCTACAGCGCCGCCAATGCCGCTTACCAGCGGGCCGAGGAGATCTTCGACAACCCCCGCATCCAGAGCCAGCCCTCCACGCTGTCCCTGGCGCAACCGCTGATCCAGATTATGCCCGACTGGGATCGCGCGGCTGAACTGGGTCTGGGAGCAGAAAGCATTGGCTTCACCGTAGCCTCTCTAACCGAGGGCAGCTACGTCGACGATTTCTTCCTGGACGACGAAAAGATCGATATCTACGTCTACGGCAGCGAGGGTCGCAACCCGTCACTGGACAGCCTGCCGGATGTCATGGTGCACACCCCCCAGGGTGCTACCCTGCCGCTCTCCAGCCTGGCTACCATCGAGGAAACCGTCGATACCAGCACGGTCCGCCGGGTGGACGGTCGCCGCACGGTGACTCTGAACGTGATTCCCCCGGACGATGTGCCGCTCGAAGCCGGCGTTGAGAGGGTACGCACGGAACTGTTGCAGTTCATGCGGGACAGCGGCGCATTGCCCGCGAATGTGAACGTGGATATTTCCGGCGCCAGCGATCAGCTTAATGCCACACGGGAGGCTCTGACCGGCAATTTCATCATTGCCATTGCCATTGTCTACCTGCTGCTGGTGGCCATCTTCGCGCACTGGGGATTCCCGCTGCTGATCATGACCGCAATACCGCTTGGCGTGGCCGGTGGCATTGTGGGCCTGGCCCTGATGAACCTGGTCGGTGGCCTGCTGCCCATGATCGGCCTCCAGCCTCTGCGACAACCCTTCGACATGATTACCATGCTGGGCTTCCTGATACTGATGGGAACCGTGGTGAACAACCCGATCCTGGTGGTGGACCAGGCCCGGCAGAACCTGCGCCAGAAAGGCGTTACCGTAGTACAGGCCGTCACCGCCGCCGTCCAGACCCGCCTGCGCCCGATTGCCATGACCACCCTGACCACCATCTGCGGCCTCTCGCCCCTGGTGTTCCTGCCCGGCGAAGGCACCGAGCTCTATCGCGGCGTGGGCGCTATCGTTCTGTTTGGCCTGCTGGGGGCAGCGATCGTAACCGTGACTTTTCTGCCGTCACTGACCATCTTTGTTCTTGGCTGGCGGGAGCGTTGGCGTCGCTCCAGAGAGGTTTAGCCTCGGAGTATCGCCGTCACGCGCCATGGGAAGTCTTTCTTCCGGGGAAAAGCAACTCGCTTCGCTCAGACATCTTTTCCCCTGCACAAAGACTTCCCATACCACGCGCCGGCTTTCGCCGGCATTGTTAAGGGCCTAGGCCGCGATGGATTCTCGCTGGTTGGCCCGTACTTCCAAGCGGATCTGGTTGCCGTCCAGCAGGACAGGGTAGGTTTTGACCCGCACGGTATCGTCTTCCAGACAGACACCCGTAAGCAGACTGAAATGTTGCTTGTACAACGGCGACGCCACCACCGGCTCCCCTTTCAGATCCCCGGTAATCCCCCGGGCCAGCACATTGGCGCCGCTGAACGGGTCCGTATGGCTGATGGCAAACAACGCCGGCAGCCGATGCGGCAGGTAAAACACCGCCACCGGCCCGTCCGGTGTCCAGACCGCGATGCCAGATTCCGGCACCAGGTCGTCAACGGTACAGACGGCTTCCCAACGAGTGCGTGGTTTCATGATATTTCTCCCAAACAGTCTGTGTTTGTCTCAACTAATGTTTGCCTCTGATACCACCGAAGCCCGGTGAGCGAGGTGGTATGGGGGTACTTTTCTGGCGGGGAAAAGATGTCTGAGCGAAGCGAGTTGCTTTTTCCCAGAAGAAAAGTACCCCCATGGCGCCTTGCTCTAACTCCAAATTCGAAAGCTACGCAGATTCCAACACAGGCCGCCGCTGCCCCCGCTCAACGGTCCACTCCTGCACCGGATCCGTCTGAGAAGGCGCATTAACAAACTCCCGGAACCGCTTCCGCTTCTCCGGATCCTCGACGGCCGTCTTCCACTCGCACTGGTAGGTCCCAACAATCCCCTCCATGTGCTCCTCCAGCTCAGCGCCGATCCCCAGACTGTCCTCAAGAACCACCTGCTTCAGGTACTCCAGGCCGCCCTCCAGATTTTCCATCCAGACACTGGTGCGCTGCAGCCGGTCGGCCGTGCGCACATAGAACATCACCACCCGGTCAATGGTCCGGATCAGCTCCTCGTCAGACAGATCCGTGGCAAACAGATCGGCGTGGCGGGGCCGCATGCCACCGTTGCCGCAGACATACAGGTTCCAGCCGTTCTCCGTGGCAATCACACCAAAGTCCTTGCTCTGGGCTTCCGCGCATTCCCGGGTACAGCCCGAGACCGCCATCTTCACCTTGTGGGGCGCCCGCAGGCCTTTGTAGCGGTCCTCCAGGCGAATCGCCATGCCCACGCTGTCCTGAACGCCGTAGCGACACCAGGTATTGCCAACGCAGGACTTCACGGTACGCAGTGACTTGCCATAGGCATGGCCGGTCTCGAACCCGGCGGCAATCAGTTTTTCCCAGATCTCTGGCAACTGGCTCAGGGTGGCACCGAACAGGTCCACGCGCTGGCCACCGGTGATCTTGGTGTACAGATCGTATTGCTTCGCCACCTCACCCAGCACAATCAACTTGTCCGGGGTGATCTCGCCGCCGGGAATGCGCGGCACAATCGAGTAAGTGCCGTTCTTCTGCATGTTGGCCATGAAGGTGTCGTTGGTGTCCTGCAGCGGCACGTGGTCGGTGGCCAGGATGTGCTCGTTCCAGCAGGTGGCCAGGATTGAGGCCACGGCCGGTTTGCAGATGTCGCAGCCGTGGCCCTTGCCGTGCTGACTGATCAGGGTGCGGAAGGTGCGGATGCCGTTCACCTTCACCAGGTGGAACAACTCCTGGCGACTGTACGGGAAGTGCTCGCAGAGATCTTTGCTGACCTCCACGCCGCGTTTTTCCAGCTCGCTGTCCACTACGTTCTTGAGCAGGGCGGTGCAGCCGCCACAGCCGGTGCTGGCCTTGGTTTCGGCCTTGACGCTGCCAAGGTCCGAGCAGCCGGCATCAATGGCGCCGCAGATATCGCCCTTGGTGACGTTGTGGCAGGAGCAAATGGAGGCAGTTTCCGGCAGGGCATCCGGGCCCAGGGCCGGCGCCCCGCCCTGACTTTCCGGCAGGATCAGGGTTTCCGGATTCTCCGGCAGGGTGATGCCATTGAGGGCGTATTGCAGCAGCGTGTCGTAGTGGCTGTTGTCGCCCACCAGGATAGCGCCCAGCAGGGTCTTGCCATCCTCGCTGATCACCATTCGCCGATAGTGGCCGGCTTGCTCATCGTTGAAGCGGATGTTGCGGGCGCCCGGGGTCTGGGCATGGGCGTCGCCGATGGAACCCACGTCCACGCCCAGCAATTTGAGCTTGGTGCTCATGTCGGCACCGGTGAAGGCCGTGTCACGATCGCCGTTCAATGCCGCAGAGAGCGTGCGAGCCATAGTGTAGCCGGGGGCTACCAGGCCGAAAATCTTCTGTTCCCAGAGCGCGCACTCGCCAATGGCGTGCACATGTGGGTCCGAGGTGGTGCAGTGGTTGTCGATCACGATGCCGCCGCGCTCGCCGATCTCCAGTCCACTGGCCCGGGCCAGGGCGTCCTGGGGCCGAATGCCTGCGGAGAAGACGATCAGGTCTGTCTCGAGGAAGGACTGGTCACTGAAGTTCATGCGCAGACGGGCATCCTCGCCCTCGGTGATCGCTGTGGTGGCCTTCTCGGTGTGCACCTGAACGCCCAGCTCCTCGATTTTGTGGCGTAGCAGGGCGCCGCCATCGGCATCCAGCTGAACCGGCATCAGCCGGGGCGCAAATTCCACCACGTGGGCTTCCAGTCCCAGGCTCTTGAGCGCATTGGCAGCTTCAAGACCCAGCAGGCCGCCGCCTACCACCACGCCTGTACGGGCACCTTCTGAGCTGGCACGAATGGCATCCAGATCATCCAGGGTCCGGTAAACCAGGCAGTGCGGGCGATCATTGCCCTTGATGGGAGGCACAAACGGATAGGAGCCGGTGGCCAGCACCAGTTCGTCGTACCGGTAGCTGCCACGGGGCGTTTCCAGGGTGCGATGTTCCCGGTTGATGCCGGTTACCTGTTCGTTCAGGTGCAGTTGAATGCCCTGCTCGGTGTACCACTCCAGCGTGCCCATGGCGAGATCGGCATGGCTGGAGCCGCCGAAATACTCGGACAGGTGAACCCGGTCATAGGCCAGCTGTTTTTCCTCGCCGAACACGATGATCTCGAAATCGGCAGCGGCCGGGCTGGCGCAGAATTGTTCCAGGAAGTGATGGCCGACCATGCCGTTGCCGACGACTATCAGGGTTTTCTTGCTCATGGGTCTGTCCTCTTTCCGGAGCGGCTCATGCCGCCGCCTCGCAGTAGTTCTTGCCGAATGCAATGAAGTCCCGGTAGCGGGAAATATCGTCCTGCTGCTGAATGCGCTGGCTGTACCAGGGGCCGTCCCGGGTGTCGCCCAGCAGTACGGCGCCGGTCAGGCGCTGATTGCGGATCAGCAGCCGGCAATAGTGGTTCTGTTCGTGGTCCTGCCAGACCACGGATTCGGTGTCCCCGTCGGGGCTGATCTGTCCGCAGGAGAAAATCGGAACGCCGCTGATCTTCAGGCGGGTCGGTGTGTCCACCGGCCGATACTCGGCGTCTGGAGTGTTTCCGTTGAGCACGCCTGCAAGCACCTCGGCCTGCTGGTACCCGGGTTCCACCAGTCCGAAGGTGGTGTTTCCACGCTGACAACACTCACCCAGCGCAGAGATTGCCGGATCGCTGGTGCTTAGCTGCCCGTCCACGAGAATGCCGCGATCGCATTCCAGGCCGGCAGTCCGGGCAAGCTCGGTAGCAGGCGTGATACCGGTGGCGAATAGCACCAGATCCGTGCTGACGAGAGTTTCGTCATCCAGCTGGACGGCCCGGACCATGGAACGCCCGAGCAGGGCTTTGGGAGCCGTTCCGGTGCGAATATTTACGCCCCGCTCTTCCATGTGCTGTTGCAGGAGCTGACCCCCGATTCTGTCCAACTGACGGTTCAGAAGATGGCCGCTGCGGTGCAGCAGGGTAACGGCCATACCACGCTGGCGGAGACCTTCAGCGGCTTCCAGGCCAAGAAAGCCTCCTCCGACGACCACCGCCCGCCGATGGCGGCCAGCAGATTCAATCAGAGTCCTGGTGTCTTCCAGGTCCCGGAAGGTCATGACACCCGGAAGGTCTGCGCCCGGTAGCGCCGGTTTTGCAGGCCGGGATCCGGTGGCCAGCACTAGATGGGTGTAGGGCTGTACCCGACCGGATCCGGTGGTCACCGTCTGATCTTCCCGATTGATGGTGACTACCGGTTCTCCGTTGCAGACTTCAATGCCGTTGTTCCGAAACCACTCGTCCTGCTGCAAGGCCAGAGAAGCTTCGTTTGTTTCACCGGCGAGCAGCAGCGAGAGTTGTATCCGGTTGTAAGCAGCGGATGCTTCGCCGTTGAACACGATGATGCGGGTAAACGGTCTGACTCGCCCACGGCAGAGAGCTTCCAGCAGGCGTTGCGAAACCATGCCGTGCCCGCAGATCACCAGTGTCGATTCAGTGTTTCCTGTCATTTCGCTCGAACCCGTACTTTTCGACCAAACAAAAAAAGCCGGAGCATCTATTCCCGAGGGGAAGTCGATGGTCCGGCGCCAATGCCAACAACAATGATCTGATGGTCCGGCCTGATCCTTGGCCGGGACGTTCGTCCTTACCAATTGCAAAGCGATCTTCGTGCCAGTTCTTCGAACCTTTAAAAATCATACGGTTAGCGTTTTTCAGGGTTGCTATCACCTTTACGAACACTTGAAAACTGCCCTGCGACGGGGCGGATTGCACGGTTTTGGGCCAGATGCGGTGGCGCGGTAATTGCTGCGCACTGGCAAGAGGTTGGTTACGCGAGTGACTGATCTGACCGTGATTGTCGCATTAGAGGCTGTCTGCCTCCGGAGTCTGTTATGAACACCAAACGTGCCGCCGCCTATAAATCGCCATCCGCGGGCAATTACCTGATTGCCTCGAAAAGCTGCGAGTTGATGAACCTCCAGTACTTCTTGCAGATGGGCAAACTGGTCCAGTGCATCAGCAATCTGGTACATGCACTGCAGTGCGAGCGAGGTGCGTCTAACGTGTTTCTTGGTTCTTCCGGCGAAAAGTTTGCCCAGGAGCGAAAACACCTGGTTGCGACGTCGGATCGGCTCCGTTCGGAGTTTGAGCAGGCCCTTGCCGAGATACACCAGGAACTGACGGCGCATCCTGTCAGTAGCCGCCTGCTTAACCAGCTTGCGAGCGCCCTTCACGGCCTTGAGGGCTTGCCCGAACTGCGACGGTGTGTGGTGGCCCGGAAAGTAACTGCGGCCTCTGCCACCGAGGATTACAGTACCCTGATCCACAACCTGATTGCGGTTGTGTTTGAAGCTGCCGATACCGCGGTTGACCCCACCATAGCGGGGCTTCTGGTGGCCATGGTGCACCTGATGAACGGCAAAGAATTCTGTGGACAGGAGCGGGCTGTCGGTTCGGCGGGGTTTTCCAGTGGCCGGTTTGATCGTGCACTGTCAGAGCGCATGGCGCACCTGATTGAGGCGCAGGAGCGCTGTTTCGAGGTGTTTAACAGCTTTGCCGATGAGGGTTCCCTGGACCTGTGGGAAAAACTGCGCGAAAACCCCCGTGAGTCCGAAATTGAAAAACTTCGCCAGCGGGGCACTGCCATCGGTCGTTATAAAGACCTGGATCCGGCCCTGGCCGATGAATGGTTCAGGCTCATGTCTGAGCGGATGGACGAACTCAAAAAGATAGAGGATTCCGTGGAGGGCTGTTTTCATGCCCGTTGCACCGAGCGTTTTGCCGATGCCAGAAACTCGCTGGCCCACCAGGAAACCCTGATTACTTCCCTGGATGCCCAGGAACCGGCTTCTCAACCCATGTTGGTGCTGTGCGATTCCGGAAACGAACAACAGGCCGGTGAGTCCTGGGCCAGCGATGGTATTGGTCAGCAGTTTGGCCGCTCCATCTTCGATCTGGTCCAGGAGCAGACCCGGCGCCTGCAACAGATGACCGATGAACTGCAGAGTGCCAGGGAGGCTCTGGAAGACCGCAAAACCCAGGAAAAAGCCGTGCTACTGCTGATGGAGCATCGCAGGATCAGCAACGACGAAGCTCACCGGGTATTAAGGAAACTGGCCATGGACCAGGGCCGGAAGTTGCCCGAGGTAGCCCGGGCCCTGGTGTCCATGGCGGATGTGCTGAAGTAACCGAAACGTATCACGCCCTGGCGGCCCGGGCCTTCGGTTGCTCACCCTCGGAGGCTTCCGGCTTTCCCGAACGACGTGGCGAGATGTGCTCCAGCTTGCGCTGTTTCTCGTACAGGAAGCGCAAGACCTCCTGCCGGTAATGCACGTATTCCGGGTTATCGGCCAGAGTCACCCGGTTGCGCGGCCGGGGCAGGTCAATGTAGAGATCCTCGCCCACGGTGGCCTCGGGCCCGTTGGTCATCATGATGATCCGGTCTGACAGCAACACCGCCTCGTCCACATCGTGGGTGATCATGATTACCGTGTTGTTCAACTCCTGCTGAATCTCCATCAACGAGTCCTGTAAGTGGGCCCGCGTCAGTGCATCCAGCGCGCCGAACGGTTCGTCCATCAGCAGCACGCTGGGCTTCATGGCCAGGGCACGGGCAATCCCCACCCGCTGGGCCATACCACCCGATACCTCACCCGGTCGCTTGTCCGCCGCATGGGCCATATTCACCAGTTCCAGATTGTGATGAATCCAGTCGCGCCGCTCCTGCTTGCCCATGGATTTTCGAAAAACCTGCTGCACTGCCAGCTCGACATTCTCGTACACCGTCAGCCAGGGCATCAGCGCATGGTTCTGAAACACCACCGCACGCTCCGGCCCCGGCGAATTCACCTCATGGCCATCCAGCACACAGCCGCCCCTGGTCGCCTGAAGCAGGCCAGCCACAATGTTCAGGACGGTGGACTTGCCACAACCGGAGTGGCCAATCAGGGAAACAAACTCGCCCTTCTGTATCTTCAGATTAATGTTGTCCAGGGCCACAAACGGTCCCTTCGGCGTATCAAACGCCATTTCAACACCGGTTAATTCAAGATGAGCCTTACTCATGGAAAGCACCTCGCGGTAATCGGAGCGCCGGGTGGGTCACGCCTCCCGAAACCCTCAAAAACATGGATGTTTTTGCGGAGCGTACAGGGATGTACTCGCCGCGTGTTTCGGGAGGCATGACCCACCCGGTGCGGCATGCTCCGTGGTAAAAGAACACTGTTGGAACTCGAAAGCTCGATGGGAGTACGTCACTCATTCCAGGCAACCTTGCGCTGGATCAGAAGCATCACCCGATCCAGCACAAACCCGATAAACCCGATAGCCAGAACCGCCACCATGATCCTGCTCAGGGACTGGCTGCTGCCGTTCTGGAATTCATCCCAGACGAATTTGCCCAACCCCGGGCTCTGGGCCAGCATCTCGGCCGCGATCAGCACCATCCAGGCAATGCCCAGCGACACCCGAAGGCCGGTGAAAATCATCGGCACCGAAGAAGGCAACACCACCTTGCGGACATGGGTCCAGAACGACAGCCGCAGCACCCGGGAGACATTCAGCAGATCCGGATTGACCGCGGCCACACCGACGCTGGTATTGATCAACGTGGGCCAGAGACTGCACAGGGTGACCGTGATCATGGAGGTCAGGAACGACTTCTCGAACATCGGGTCGTCGCTCACGTAGGTTGCTGAGACCACCATGGTCACCAGCGGCAACCAGGCCAGCGGTGACACCGGCTTGAACACCTGGATCAGCGGGTTGACCGCCGCCTGGAAGTGCCGGTTCAGGCCCACCACGATGCCCAGGGGCACGGCGATAGCGGTCGCCACGATGAATCCGGCCAGGACCGTAACCAGACTGGTCAGGATCTGGTCGGGAAAGGTGGGGGCACCGGGGTAATTCCGGATCCTGACCTCAGCCTCGGGGTTGTCCGCCAGAATCCGGGCGTTCCGCTCTTCCTGCATGGCAATGAACTTGTCGGCCCGCTCGCGTTGGTTGACGTGCTCCTGCCAGAGTTGCCCCGATTGTTCCCAGACCTGTGCCGGGCCCGGGAAGCTGCCCAGTGAGGTATCCACCTGCGGTGCCGCCAGATGCCAGAAACCGACGAATACCAGAATACCTATCAGTGGCAGCAACATCTGGCGCCCGGTGGCGGCGAGCTGGCCGGGTGTCAGCGACTCACCGAGGGACCTGAATCTCTGGCCCAGCCAGCGCGGCGGCTGGGAGGGTTTTTTGGCCGAAGTAATCGTAGTCATGGTTATCAAACCTCCTTGCAAACCCGGTTACGGGGTTTGCGTACCTTTCAGGCCGATCTCGAAACTGTCGATATAGGCGTTGGGTGTTCGGGGGGTGAAGGCGATACCGTCAATCAGCTCGCCCTGTTGCGGGCGCTGAAAGTTCTCGGCATCGAAGTCCGGAAAATCCTTGGCCTTCAGCGTGCCGTCGGCAATCAGTGAACGAGCTGCCTGCTGGTAGATGTCGGCCCGGTAAACCCGGGCTGCGGTTTCCATATACCAGTCGTCCGGCTTGGCCTCGGGTATCTGGCCCCAGCGGCGCATCTGGGTGAGATACCAGATGGCATCGGACGGATACGGGTAGGTGGCGTGATACCGGAAGAAGACATTGAAATCCGGGACTTCGCGAACGTCGCCTTTTTCATACTCGAAGGTGCCGGTCATGGAGTTGGCAATCACCGCCTCATCGGCACCTACATAGCTGGGCTGGGCCAGGATTTTCACGGCCTCGTCCCGGTTGGCATTGTTGTTCTCATCGAGCCAGTGGGCGGCGCGAATCATGGCGCGAAGCAGGCGCAGATGGGTGTTCGGGTAGTCCTCGGCCCACTGACGGGTCACGCCGAAGACCTTTTCCGGGTTATTCGGCCAGATCTCGTAGTCAGTGATCACCGGAACGCCGATGCCCATGAACACCGCCTGCTGGTTCCAGGGCTCACCCACGCAGTAGCCCTGGATGGTGCCCGCCTCCATGGTGGCCGGCATCTGCGGCGGCGGCGTCACCGACAGGTGCACGTCGGCTTCCAGGGTGCCGCTGGTGTCGCCACGCTGGGGGGCGTAGTAGCCGGGGTTCAGTCCACCGGCTGCCAGCCAGTAACGAAGCTCATAGTTATGGGTGGACACCGGAAACACCATGCCCATCCGGAATCGTTCGCCCCGATCCCGGGCCGCTTCCACCACGGGCAGAAGTGCACTGGCACTGATCGGGTGCTCGGGCTTGCCGTCGGCATTATCGGGGATATGCTGGCTCATGGTGTCCCAGACATCATTGGACACGGTTATGCCATTACCGTTCAGGTCCATGCTGAAGGCGGTGATGATATCGGCCCGGGTGCCGTAGCCGATGGAAGCGCCGAGGGGCTGGCCGGCGAGCATGTGGGCGCCGTCCAGTTCTCCGGTAATCACCCGGTCCAGCAGGACCTTCCAGTTCGCCTGCGCTTCCAGTTCAACAAACAGGCCTTCGTCCATAAAGAAGCCCTGTTCCCAGGCAATCGCAAGGGGCGCCATATCGGTCAGCTTGATAAAGCCAAGCTTGAGGTCCGGCTTCTCGGCCGGACCAATCTCCGCGTGAGCCCCTGCGCTGACTGTCCAGACGGTGGCCGTTAGCAGAATTCGAGTGAGCCAGCGGGCGGTTCTTCGTGTGAGCGTGTACATGGATATACCTCATTCTGTTTGGCCCAAATGCAAAAACGCCCGCTCTCCGTTACCGGAAAGCAGGCGCCTGTGCCTGGGGATCAGTTTTCTGTTGAGTCGTAACGCGCGTCTCTGTTTATAGTCTTGCACGGGCCGTGCCATCTCGGCTGGTCTCAATAAAACAACGAGTTAGGAGAGTTCTTCGAGGAGGCGGCAGGTATGGTGAGCGGGCATTCGTCTGGTTTTAGTGCGTGGTAGGCCAGGTTTGCACCACTTTGATACCGGATTTGATGGTTGGCCCGGAGCCTTGGCGCATTGATGCGGGGCTGAAATCCTCGAGAGCCGCCATAGTCGGTGTCTGGCAGAGCCCGGAGCCGCCCTTGATCGGAATGGCCCTGTTATTGCAGCCGGTAATGCGACTGTTCAAGACAACCTGATTCCATTGGCAAAGAAGCCCGCCCCTGATGCGCCTCCAAGGCATCCGGATTGGCGGGCTTTTTTTATGAAACCCGAGGAGGTGCTGTGACCGGTACCAACAAAAAACCGGCGACGGTTCAAACCACCTGCCCGTATTGCGGTGTGGGTTGTGGAGTGAGCGCAACGCCATCTGCGACCCGCGGGGATGAGACACATCCGGCGAATCTGGGGCGCCTTTGCGTGAAGGGCTCTGCCTTACACGAAACGCTGACTCCTGATGGACGACTGTTGCGGCCTGTTGTTCACGGTCGTGAAAGTGCCTGGCCGCAGGCAGTGGCGGAAGTGGCCCGACAGATTCGTGAATCAGTGGCGCTTCATGGGCCCGGGTCTGTGGCCTTCTATCTCTCCGGTCAGTTATTGACGGAAGATTATTACGTGGCCAACAAACTGGCCAAGGGGTTTATCCGCACACCCAACGTGGATACCAATTCCCGCCTGTGCATGTCGTCCGCCGTCGCTGCCCATAAAAGGGCCTTTGGCGGGGATCTGGTTCCTGGCTGTTATGAAGACCTGGAACTGGCGAACCTGTTGGTGCTGGCCGGCAGCAATGCCGCCTGGGCGCATCCGGTGCTCTATCAGAGAATGCAGGCTTCGGCGCGACCCGGCCGCCGGGTGGTGGTGATTGATCCCCGTAAAACCGCGACCAGCGATCTGGCGGATCTGCATCTGGCCATTCGTCCCGGGACCGATACGGTGCTGTTCAATGGCTTACTGGTCTGGCTGGCCGACCAGCAGGCAGTTGACCATGGTTACCTGGCGGATCATTGTGAAGGTTTTGACGCCAGCCTTAGCGCTGCCGAATCCGCGGCACCCTCTCCCGAAGCGGTGTCCAGGATCTGTGAACTGCCGGTAGAAGATGTCATTACCTTTTACCGATGGTTCGCAGAGGAGCAGCGCACGGTGACGGCGTTCTCCCAGGGCATCAATCAGTCTTCGGCCGGCACCGATAAAGGCAACGCCATTATCAACTGCCATCTGGCCACAGGCCGGGTGGGCAAGCCCGGCGCCAGCCCCCTTTCCCTGACCGGCCAACCCAATGCCATGGGTGGCCGGGAAGTGGGTGGGCTGGCCAACACCCTTGCCGCTCATATGGATTACGACAGCCTGGATGCCCGGGACCGCGTGGCCCGGTTCTGGGAGACCGAGGCGGTCGCAGATGGACCGGGCATGAAAGCCGTCGATCTGTTCGATGCGGTTGAGCGGGGTGATATCAAGGTGTTGTGGATCATGGCCACCAACCCTGCGGTCAGTTTGCCGGAGACCCATCGTATCCGGCGGGCCCTGGACCTGTGCCCGACTGTCATTGTGTCTGATTGCGTCAGGGACACTGACACCGCCCGGCATGCAGACATCCTGTTGCCGGCGGCGGGTTGGGGTGAGAAAGACGGCACGGTTACCAATTCTGAACGCTGCATTTCCCGTCAGCGGCGCTTTCTGCCGTTGCCCGGAGAGGCCCGGCCCGACTGGTGGATCGTCAGTGCGGTGGCCCGCGCCCTGGGACACCAGGCGGGCTTTGACTATGGGAAGCCCGCGGACATTTTCCGGGAACATGCCCGGTTGTCGGGGTTCGAGAACGCCGGTCAGCGTTTCTTTGATATTTCCGGGCTGGCGGAGTTGAGCAATGAACAATACGAGTTGCTTGAGCCTGTCCAATGGCCGGTTACCGGGGCGGCGTCTGATTCCAGGCGACTGTTCACTGACGGTCGGTTCGCGACCGCCAACGGGCGCGCTCGACTGATGCCAGTTGCCTCTCGATTACCGGCCAGGAATCCGAATGAAGCGTTTCCGTTGATCGTGAATACCGGCCGTATCCGGGACCAGTGGCACACCATGACCCGGACAGCCCGGTCCAGCCGGTTGCTGGCCCATCGCCCCGAGCCGTTCATTGAGGTGCATCCCGAGGATATTCGGGCGCTTTCCCTCACCCCGGGGGCATTGGCAACACTGAAGAGTGCCCATGGGCACTTTGTCGGCCGGGTGCGCAGTGCGCCGGAGCAGCGGCGTGGTGAGGTGTTTGTGCCGATCCACTGGAACGATCAGTTCACCGGGCAGGGTCTGGCTACAGCGCTTACTGACAGCCTGGTAGACCCGATATCCGGGCAACCGGAAGCCAAGCACGGTCGTGCTACCCTCACCCACTGGCCTGCCCGTTGGTATGGACGTTTGCTGGTGCGACGGGATCGTCCAAAACGCTGGAAGGCAGACTACTGGGCCCAACAGGTTCTGCCCGATTGCGATAGCTGGATCGTGGCGGGGCAGTGCAAAATGGATTGGAAAAGTGCTGTGCCAGACTGGCTCGGCGGCCAGC
>TARA_B100001057_G_scaffold495062_1_pt1 | contig 18028 bp, 27 predicted proteins | sample TARA_B100001057 | Tara Oceans TARA_B100001057 (sample SAMEA2621839) | marine metagenome | biome: marine biome (ENVO:00000447); feature: surface water layer (ENVO:00002042); material: "saline water (ENVO:00002010), including plankton (ENVO:xxxxxxxx)" | depth 5 m
GATGGTTCCGTTAGACCCCAATCGCCAGATGCATTACACTGTGAAAAAGCAAGGTCTGCTAAAGTGTTTAAACAAATGAGAGATAAAGCAGCATACGATCCTAAATATCAGGAGATGAGAAAGACTTGGAGATCTAACGAGTAATGGCAGTAAAAATCCCGCCCCAGAATAAAAAAGCATTTGAAGATGTCATGGATGCATTGGGTGGGGATGATTATTCTTACTATCTTTTTGATGTAACTAAAGTAGAACAGAAAGATTCAAAAAAGAAAGTGCAGATTGCACTCAAGATTTTAGTTCCTCAAGTAAAGAGAGCAAAAGCAACTCAAGATATTATGGGTGCTTTGACGAAGAAAGGATATGCTATAGAAGAGAAATCAAATGAGATCAATGTTCCTGTTCCAAAGCAAAAGAGTCAGTTTATAAGAATCTCAATCAAACCAGAGAACAGTAAGGGTTCTGGTGGTGGTGCAGCAGCAACTAAGATTCAAGAAACAGCACAATGTGTGTATGCTGCTATGAGATATTACTGTGGTGATGTAAAGAACTTTACTATTGATGATTTTAAATGTGGTATGAGACACACTGATGCCCCAGGTGTCAAAATCGAAGAAATTATGGACATGTCAAAGGAGTGGAAAGAATCTTCTTGGGCAGGTGCAAATGAAATTTATAAAAAGATTGGTGGAACTGGATGGAAGTTTGTAAGAGGTGATGCCATGATCGATGATGGTGCAGTCAAGGATGCTTTTAACAGAGTAAAGAAACAAACTAGACTGTCCTCAGAAGACAAATGGAATCCTGCTGATATTTGGATGGTAAAAGATGTGAGAAAAGTAAAACAACATCTTGATAAAGAAGTTACTATCGATTGCTTGAACAATGCTCTTCAACAACTAAGGGCAGATAATGAGTTAGTTGGTATCTCTTTGAAAAAGATTGAAGGTTCACCTAAGATGACACTCAAGAATGGTGAAGATGCCATGACAAGAAGAAATAATGAGAAGGCAAAGTTTGCTAAGTATGATCTAACATTTGACAATGGTAGAAGAGGTGATAGTCACCCGATGGATGTTTATCTTTACTATGGAGAAGGCACATTTGAAAAGTTTCAAGCAAGAAACTTTGGTGGTGCATCTAAAGGTGATTGGAAGTTAGAACTCAAAGGTAAATCTGCTGCTCAGGGTAAGATACAGGGACAAGTATTGAGAGATTTGATATCTGATATCATTGGAAATGGTCCTGTTCCTGAGGAGGCAGAGTGGAATAATTGTAGAGGTAATGAGTATGATAAAGAAATCTTTGATCTCTTAAAGAAGTATGATGCAAAGGGTTTTAATGAAGAAACTGCAATGGATTATATTACAGATGCCCCTCAACCATGGAAGTATTCTAAATTATCAGGTCTAAGATTACTGGACTGGTTGTCTAAGCATAAGAAAAAGGACCAGATTATGAAGGAAATTTATCTCTATGCATCTTCACAGTCAGACAAGTCATCAGTCTATTGGAAGTTACAGTAGACAGTTGGCAAACTGGCACATACCCTCTACACAGAGGGTCTAACGGTGCTATAATAAGGGTAACGAAAGAAACCTATGCCTAACAAACACCTAGAGCATCCAGAAGACATGATCATGTATGGTCGTCGTGCTGCTCTGAGGACTGTCAATGCTCTGTTGCACAACCATTTGCCACTTGGTGTCAAGTGGGATGGTGCACCTGCTATTGTGTTTGGTACAAACCCTGAGAATGGGAAGTTCTTTGTTGGTACAAAGTCTGTATTCAACAAGGTCAAGGTCAAGATTGCTTATTCTTACGAGGACATTGATGCGTATTACAAAGGAGAAGTGGCGAACATACTTCGCTTATGCTTTCGTCACCTTCCTAGGATTGGTGGTATTGTCCAAGGCGACTATATTGGGGTATCTGGGGGGCGTACCTATACTCCTAATACTATTGAGTATCAGTTTGCTACCGAAACCCTTGGTCATATTGTCTTTGCCCCTCATACTGGTTATGACGTTGTTTCTCCAACTGCCACTCCTCGTTTTGGTATTAATCTTTATGGTGAGTCTGATTGCTTTATGCTAGGGCACAACGAAGCAAGTGCTGTTTGTGAGGGAAAGGTTAAGTTTGACTGGTTCAAATTCATGAAGAATCTAGTCAGGGCAAAGGTTCCTACTGATAAGAAGACTCGTGACGCGATGATGAAGCACATCAATCTATGGATTCGATTTGAGTTGGCACCACCTTCCGCAGAAATGTATAATGCCTTACCTGATAAATATAAGCAAGAAGTGAATATCTACACCTTTAGAGTGTGGGATCAAATCTTCCAACTGAAACAGTCACTCATGAGTAACATAAGAGTAAGTGGTACTGTTACACCGTATCTAAATGGTGAACCAACTGCTCACGAAGGTTTCGTTACACAAAACGAAGTACCTGTGAAACTTGTGGACCGAATGACATTTAGTAAAGCAAACTTTAACCTTAAAAAAAATTGGACGAATGAAAAAGTTTAGTGCTTTCCTATCTGAAGCAGAGAGATCTTTTGCTGCGAAAGAAGCAGAGAAACTTAAACTGTCGCACATAGGGTATGGACGATATGCAGACGCATCAGGCAACGTCACCCATATGTCGAAGGACGGTAAACTAGTAAAAATTACAAAGGACAATGACGCAGGACCCCAACAATCAGCAGGAGGAGAAGAAACTGCAGATGGCGAGGGTGCGGTCGATCAAGGTGCAATATCTATTACATTTGGAAGATTTAATCCACCAACTATTGGGCACGAGAAACTTCTAGACAAAGTTGCTAGAGAGGCAAAGACAAGTGGAGGAGAATATAGAGTATACCCCTCAAGGTCGGAGGATCCTACGAAGAACCCCCTTGACGCAGGTACGAAAATTAAATATATGCGGATGGCATATCCCGATCACAGCAATTCGATCATTGATAATTCCGATATGCGTACTATCTTTGATGTTCTTGGGGGACTCGATGCTGACGGGTATAGTAGTGTTAATATTGTGGTGGGAGGTGACAGGGTTTCTGAGTTCAACTCGTTAGCAAACAAGTATAACGGTGACCTTTATAACTTTGAAGAGATTAAAGTAACCTCAGCAGGTGATCGTGATCCTGATGGTGAAGGTGTGTCAGGTATGTCAGCATCTAAACTTAGAAAGGCAGCAGTACAAGGTGACTTCGATTCATTCAAGTCAGGTATACCAAAGAGTATCAAAGATAAGGATCTTCAATCACTTTACGGAACGTTAAGAACTGCAATGAAGGTTGAAGAAGACCAAGATTTTGGCGATTGTTCTTATAAAATATTTGAGTACGCTCCAAAGTTAGACCCTCAAGGATTGAGGGAAGCATACTTTGAAGGCAATATATTCAAAGAGGGAACTTTCGTTGAAAACCTTAACACAGGGATCGTTAGCAAGATTGTTAGTTGTGGGAGCAATTACGTCATCAGTATTGATGAGTCTGATCATCTATTTCGCACTTGGTTGAAAGACTTAGTAGAGGTAAATGATATCAAATTCTTTAATTTTACCCCCGCAGGTGAAATGGGAACAGACAAACTCGCTAACTATATGCGTAAACTTACCCCAGGTGAGTTTATTAACAAGATAAATAAAAAGGATAAGGTTACCAAATAAGATGAATTTTAAAGAACTACCTGATATGTCTGCTGCCTATCAAGAGGTGCAGGAGAAATCAAAGAAACTCGATCCAGTCGGGAAAGAGGATGGTGACATCAATAATGATGGCAAAAAAGATAAAACAGATTCTTATCTTGCTAACCGCAGAAAAGTTATTGGAAATAAACTTCAGAAGGAACATCATCAGAAAGATGAAGATGGTAACGTCATTGAGCACGAAGAAACTACACCCAGTTCTGTAGAAGAAGGAGCAACTCCTGAGTCTGGTACTGGTAAGTATTACAGAGAAGGTAAACCTACTGCTATGCAGAAGGCGAAGAAAGAGAAGATGGATAAGGTCAAGGCACTGACCAATGCAGGTAAGCATAAGGAAGCAAGTGCACTCTACAAGAAAGAAGAATTAGAAGTAGAAGAAGGTGCTTCATACGGTATCACTAAAGGATCTGGTAAACCAGGTGGTGCGATGAAAGACTTTCTTGATAAGAAAGCGAAGAAGTTAGAAGCAGACAAGAAGAAACAGAAACCAGAGTATAGAAACAACCCTGCATTCGGTGATCCAAGTCACCATTCAAACAAGAAGATGGAAGCATTTGCTTTCTCTGACGAAGAATTATTTGAACTGTATGAAAACTTTGAAGAGTTTGATCAGGTAACTGATGAGGAACTTGTAAATTTCATGCTTGAGTCTATCTGTGAATTAGCAGAAGACGAGCAAGATCTTCTAGAGATCTGTGAATCATTAGAAGAAGGTTTCGATCATATCGCAACTGGAGCACCTAAGAAGAAAGAAGCACCAGCAACAGGTCCTTCTAAGATGGATCGAGTAAAGAGTGCTGCAAAGAAAGCAGGTGGTATGCTCAAGAAAGGCATCAAAGCAGCAGGTAAGTCTGCTTCAAAGAATGCAGGTAAGGCAGTTGGTGAATTCCAAGCAGCAAGAATCAAGCAGAAGAGAGCAGCAATGTCTCGTTCTGATGATAAACCAAAATCATCTGGAGATAGTGACAAGACTGGTGGTAAGTTAGACAAACTTATCTCTGATGTCAGAGGCAAGAAGTCCGACTCTGGTAGTTCTTCTAGCAGCAGTGGTAGCAGTTCTTCTAGTGACAGCAGCAGCGGTAGCAGCGGTGGTGAAACTAGAAAGGCAGTTGGTGGTGCACTCAAGTCTGTAGGTAAACTTCTTAAGAAGGGTCTCAAGAAAGCAGTTGGTAAGACTTCTAGATTGGTATCTAAAGGTAGTGACAAACTTGCTAAGAGACTTGGTGAAGACTACGAAACTATTTCTCATCTCTATGAGTCAGGTCTGTTTGAAATCTTCGAGATCGAAAAGGTTATTGAAGAGAACTATCGTGCAATGAGAAATCCTGAGAAGTATGAGAGGGATCAAGAGAAGAGTGACAAGAGAAGTGCTAGACAGAAGAGAATGAATGATCCTAAGACAGGCATCAATTCTCCAGCATTCAAAGAGTTCATGCGTAAACAGGGTATGTAATCTATGTTAAGTTTCAAATCACTAACCGAAAAAAAGAAGACTGAAGTAAAGGTGAATCCTAAAAAGGATGAACTTTTAGAAGCACCTCGCAAGAAGGACATGAATCATGGTGATGATTGTGACTGCAAAATTTGCGAAGCAAAACGCAAAGGCGAGGAGGTTCACGATGGACCTGACACTGCTAAAGTAGAATCAGTCGAACCCCTAAATAAAACACTTACTAACCAAACCGCTTATGACAGTCATCAAGAAGTTTCAGAAGAAAGCAATCAAGAAGAGAGCAATCAAGAAACTTCCCTCGTTAGATTCTCCGACTTTAACGAAGCAACCAGACTGAAGAAAGAAAAAGGATACGACAAAGGCGGGACTAAAAAACCTATCCCAGGGGCAAAACCTACTGCCATGGACATAGTGAAAGCAAACATTGCTAAACAGTATGGTAAAGGTGCAATCCTTGGTCAAGGTGGTAGCAAACAAGATAAAAAAGTAAAGGGTGCCAAGTCTACTGCAGGTACTGGCAAGTATAAGAAAGCAGCAGATCAGAAAAAACAAACTGCATCCGATGCAAAGAAGAGAGGTTTCAAGGACGTCAAGTCTTATACCAACACCATGGCACGCTACGGTGGCAAAGACAACTACGACAAGGGCAGAGGTCTAGGAACTTGAATGTTGACATGACAAGGAGTTGCCCTCCTGGGCAGTATTATTGTTTTGATGACAAGAAGTGTAAACCCATGCCAAAGAATATGACAGTAGGAGCAGATGGTATGTTACAGAAAGAAGAACTAGCACATCTAAAAAAAGAAAAAGAACATAAAGAACGTGACGCTCGAATGAAGTATGGTAAAGGTTACAAAGAGGTCATGGCAAACGCAAAGAAAGCAAAAGAAAAACTCTACAAAGATACTAGAGAGAAAGGTGTCAGATTCTATGACAAAAAGGGATCTGGTTACATGAAGAGTGGTAAAAAGAATTACGATTGATCGCCTATATATTATAGTTTACATAATAATGAACCATGGTAGGATTTTTACTCCCTCTCGCCTATAAGGTAATCGATTCAGCAGTCGCTAAGATTCCTGATGATGCAGAACTTGGCGAAAAACTTATCGATATCTGTCTTTTGATCATCGGTAAGGCAGTTAAACTAACTAAAACTGACGCTGATGATAAGTTATTCGAGAAAGTCAAAGAAGCACTTGTTGCCAGAGATTGATACTCGCATAAATAAAGAATAGAAAGTATTTCACACACTGGAGAAACAATGTCTTTATACGGAAGAGTTGACTCCACTGCTAACCAGACCGCTGTCGGTCTTACTATTGGTAACAGCGGTGGGTCGGTTACAAAAACTATCGTCTTTGTTGACGAGACTGAGTGCGGTTTACCTGCCAACATCGGTCGTGGTTTGACTTCACCTGGTTGGTGGGCATATCACACATACACTGATGTGTCTGGTGCAACTCGCCATAGAGCAGAGCATTTAATGTTCTTAACTAACCCAGAAGCAAATGCTGATGAGACCCTTGCAGATGATACTATCGCAGCAGACGCAGCGAACACTATCACCTTGTCTACAAACAACCTTGGAAAAACAACTTCAAGTGGTGCAGCAACATTCGCAGTGGTAGCATCTGTAACCAACAGTGGTACAGCAACCTTCCAATGGCAGAAGAGACTTACCTCCTCAGGTAGATTCTCTAACGTGTCTGGTGCAACTAGTACAAACCTTGCACTTACAGGACAGACTGCAGCAGCAGATGGTAACCAGTACAGAGTTAAAGTTAACTCCAACAATGGTGCTCCAGAAGTTATCTCCGCAGTAGCAACCTTAACATTCGGCAGTTAATAGTCTATGAAGTTTGACGAACTGAATGAGTCTAACTACATTCTGTTCGCCATAAAACATTATGAAAATCCTCAATGTGTAACCAAAGAGGATTTCGATGAAGATATAAAGCGATTCAAATACTTGAAACGTTTGTTGAAAAGATACTTGAGAGGGGGTCAATTAAGGATCCCTCTTATCTTGAATCACCTCATCATACTTTATAATGTGTTTGGCGATGCAGCAACACCCTTACTATTTTTCAAATTTGAAAGGGAATATTGGTGTATGTTGAAGACTCTACTACTTTACTTGAATAAATACCCATTAGGGATGATGCCAAGTCTTGACGTAGATCCCGTACTCAAAGAAGAACTGGACAAAATCTAATGAACGAAGAAATGATGACAGCAGGAACAGGAGGTTTCAGTGGCAGTGCTGCTGCGACAGGTCCTAATGCGGGTTACGATCCAGTCTTAAATTTTAAAAAGAAAGTTCAGAAGAGAAAAGAGAAGAAGGTGCAGAAAGAATCTAAAGAGAATCCGACTACACCATCAAGATTATTTCAATATAAAGTGAATGTTCCTGGGATCGGTGACACTATTATCTTTGCTAATAGTCCTGCTGAACTCAAGATGAAACTTAGACTAATGATCATGCCTCAGTATAGGAATGACATTAGTATCGAAAGAATTCTTCCTGCTAATGCAGCGAGGTTCTTTATGGATAGAAGAATGAAAGCAATGAAGAATGTTTCTGAGAGTGCTGATGCACAGATGAAACAGAAACAAGCGATGATGAAGATTGCTATTGAGAAGAAGAAGGTGCAGATGAAGAAGCAAGAAATGGCAAAGCAACTTCAAATGAAAACAGCACAACTCAAAAAGCAAGCAAGGGCAGGAGCAGAACAAGACGCAACGAGGACATAAATGTCGGACATTAATTCAGCAATTCTGGAAAGACTTGAAAGAGTTGTAGACTCATTACAGGAGAACTCTGTAAAGATGGGTCAACTTCTTGCTGTTCATAATGAAAAACTCGAAAAACAAGGAGAAGTAGATGGAATCCTGTTTGAGAAAATCGATAGGTTACACACAGATCTAAACAGGGAAACAGATGCAATCAAAAAAGGGTGCGAGCGTGACATCAGAAAAGTCGATGAGCGTCTTAGACTCATGGAAAAGAAAATGTGGTCTATCTTTGGTGCTCTTAGTATTATATCTTTCCTCGTTAGTCCAATCGGACAAGCGTTCCTCAACCCGACGTCGGGGTTGACAAATCAAGGAAATAGTAGTAGCATAGAAAAGCGATAGAAACCTTCTAGTTGATTGATTATCATTTCGCTGCTCTAGTATCAGCGAGACTTGACAAATTTAAGAAGGTAAAGGACGGTACTTACAACTTCCGTTGTCCTTATTGTGGTGACTCACAGAAGCATCTCAACAAGGCAAGAGGGTACTTCTTTACCAAGAACTCAGGACTTGTCTACAAGTGTCACAACTGTGGTGTAGGCAGGTCCTTTGGCAATTTTTTGAAGGATCAAGCGAACGATCTCTATGATGAATACGTCATGGAGAGGTATAAAAGTGGACTGACTGGAAAGGGTAGAAATGTTGCCTCACCCAAGTTTGAAACTAAAAAACCTAAGTTCAAGAAAAAAGGAAACCTAGATTCTATTGCCGATCTAAATAATGAGCACCCTGCAAAAGGATACTTATTAGGTCGTGGTATACCAGAGAAATACTTCTCTGATTTATACTATGCAGAGTCCTTCTGTACATGGGTTAACACCCAAAAACCTACATTTACCGATGTCAATAAGGATCACCCCAGAGTTATTATACCTTTCATTGACACGCAGGGAGAATGGTTCGGTTTTCAAGGACGATCGCTAAACCCTAAAGATAAACTTAGGTATATCACGGTCATGCTTGATGACAACAGAACCAAAGTCTATGGTTTAAATCGAGTAGATTTTAATAAAACTGTTTACATCACAGAAGGACCGATAGATAGTCTGTTTATCGACAATGCTATTGCTATGGCAGGAGCAGATATTGACTGGAAACTATTGAAAGATAGGGAAGCAGTATTCGTCTTTGATAATGAACAAAGAAACCCAGAGATTATCAAACGTATGTCAAATGCGATTGATAGAGGATACGAGATTGTTATCTGGCCAACACATTTAGGTGAAAAAGACCTTAATGATATGGTAATCAGTGGACAAGACGTTCAATCTCTGGTAGAATTTAACACTTACAGTGGACTTGAAGCACACGTAAAACTCAGTGAATGGAAAAAGGTATGACACCAACAGAAATTAATGTTATCAAAAGAGATGGTACTAAAACACCTCTCAATCTTGATAAGATTCACAAGATGGTAGAACTTGCATGCAATGGACTTGCAGGTGTATCAGAGTCGGCAGTCGAAATGAATGCGAATCTTCAACTATTTGATGGCATTAAAACTTCTGACATCCAAGAGATTCTTATTAGGTCAGCAAATGATCTAATTGATCTTGATGCACCCAACTATCAGTATGTGGCAGCAAGACTGCTGCTATTCAGTCTTAGGAAGCAGGTCTATGGAGAACACCCAGACCGTCGCCCTCATTTGTATACACACGTATTGAAGTGTATCGAACAAAGTGTCTATGATGAAAGTATTCTTGATAGATACACAGAAGAAGAATTTAATATTCTTGATGGTTATCTAGACCATGACAGAGACTACTTGTTTACCTATGCAGGTATCCGACAAGTCTCAGATAAATATCTTGTACAATGTCGCTCGACTGGTGCGGTGTATGAAACACCCCAGTTTATGTACATGATGGTAGCAGCGACACTATTCCAATCTGACGACAAGTTCTATAGACTTGAATACGTCAAAAAGTATTATGACGCAATCTCAAAACACAAACTCAACATCCCGACGCCAATCATGGCAGGAGTCAGAACTCCCATCAGACAATTTGCCTCATGTGTTCTTGTTGATGTTGATGACACCCTCGATAGCATTTTTAGCAGTGACATGGCTATTGGTAAGTATGTTGCACAAAGGGCGGGCATCGGTATTAACGCAGGTAGAATCAGGGGCATCAACAGTAAAATCCGTAGCGGAGAAGTACAACACACAGGTGTTGTCCCTTTCCTCAAAAAGTTTGAGAGCACTGTCAGATGTTGCACTCAAAATGGCATCCGTGGTGGATCAGCAACAGTACACTTCCCCATCTGGCACCAAGAAATCGAAGACATCATCGTCCTCAAAAACAACAAAGGCACAGAAGACAACCGTGTAAGGAAGTTAGATTATAGTATCCAACTATCAAAACTATTCTATGAAAGATTCTGCTCAAATAAAGAAATCACGCTCTTTTCACCGCACGACGTTCCAGGTCTGTATGATGCTTTTGGCACTGATGCATTTGACGATCTATACGTTACATACGAGCAAGATCTATCAATTCCAAGAACTACCATCGGAGCACAGAAACTCTTCATGGATTTACTGAAGGAGAGAGCAGAGACAGGTCGTATCTATCTGATGAATATTGACCACTGTAACTCACACTCCTCCTTCAAAGATAAGGTAAACATGAGTAACCTCTGCCAAGAGATTACTCTTCCTACAGATCCTATCCAACACATTGATGGTAATGGTGAGATTGCTCTATGCATTCTCTCTGCTGTCAACGTAGGTAAACTAACAAAGTTAGATGAACTCGATGATTTATGTGAACTTGCAGTGCGTGGTCTGGATGCTTTGATTGATTATCAGAACTATCCTGTTCTTGCTGCAAAGCAGAGTACGCTTAACCGAAGATCATTAGGAATTGGTTATATTGGTCTGGCACATTATCTTGCTAAGAACGGTGCAAAGTATGATTCACAGAAGGCATTCGACCTGGTTCATAAACTCACTGAGAGGTTCCAGTATGCCCTTCTAACGACGTCAAATCGCCTCGCCATGGAAAAGGGTCCATGCGGTTATTTTGGTAAAACAAAGTATGCTGATGGCATTCTTCCGATTGATACATATAAGAGTGATGTAGATGAAATAGTACCAAATGATCTTTCATGTGATTGGGAATATCTCCGAGGCAGGATCAAGGAGTATGGACTCAGGCACAGCACTCTGTCCGCACAGATGCCTTCGGAGAGCAGTTCCGTTGTGTCAAACGCAACCAATGGAATCGAACCTCCTCGCGACTACTTGTCCGTTAAGAAGTCAAAGAAAGGACCCCTTAAGCAGATTGTTCCATCATATTCTACACTGAAGAATAACTACACATTATTATGGGACATGCATAATAATGACGGTTACATCAAAGTTACTGCTGTAATGCAGAAGTTCTTTGATCAGGCGATCTCTGGTAATTGGTCTTACAATCCAGAGAACTATCCTGATAATGAAGTCCCTGTATCAGTGATGGCAAATGATCTTCTAACAACCTACAAGTATGGTTGGAAAACGTCGTATTACCAGAACACCTACGACGCTAAAAAAGATGGTGACGAAACCTCTAGTAATGTTGACAATTTGATTAACGAAATACTCACCTCGGAGGAAGACGACTGTGACTCTTGCAAAGTTTGAAGGAAAAGGAATGACCGTATTTAACAAAAACAAAGTAAACACAAAGAAGCAACCAATGTTCTTTGGACAACCTCTTGGTGTTCAGAGATATGATGAATATAAGTATCCAGTGTTTGATAAACTCACTCAACAACAACTTGGATACTTCTGGAGACCCGAAGAGGTTTCCCTACAGAAGGATCGTTCCGACTATCAAACTTTAACTCCTGAGCAAAAACATATCTTTACTTCTAACTTGAAGTATCAGATCATGCTTGATTCTGTACAAGGTAGAGGACCTGGGATGGCATTCATTCCCTACTGTTCTCTTCCTGAGTTGGAAGCATGTATGACTGTATGGGAATTTATGGAAATGATCCATAGTAGATCCTATACTTACATTATTAAAAATGTGTATTCAGATCCAGGTGAAGTATTTGATACTATCTTGGATGATGAGAATGTTATGTCTCGTGCTAGTAGTGTTACAGCATCCTACGATGACTTCATTGAACATGCACATGATTATGACACAGGACAAATGTGGGATCTTGCAAGAGATGGACACACTACTGGTACATGGGATCGTAGAGAACTAAAACGTAAACTTTATAGGGCGATTGCAAATGTCAACATCCTCGAAGGAATCCGTTTCTATGTGTCGTTTGCGTGTTCGTTTGCTTTTGGCGAGAATAAACTTATGGAGGGTTCGGCAAAGATACTCTCTCTTATTGCTAGAGATGAAAGTCAACACTTGGTTATCACGCAGAATATCTTGAAGAAGTGGGCAGAGGGTGATGATCCTGAGATGCAAGAGATTGCTATCGAAGAGAAGGATCGGGTTATGCATATGTTCAAGAAGACAGTTGATGAAGAGAAAGCATGGGCAAACTATCTGTTCAAAGAAGGTAGTATGATCGGTCTGAATGAAAAACTACTTCATCAGTATGTTGAATGGATTGCTAACAAGAGAATGAAAGCGATTGGTTTAGATCCAGTCTTTGATATTCCTGCTAGGAATAACCCTCTTCCATGGACACAACACTGGTTGAGTTCTAGAGGACTACAAAACGCACCACAAGAAACGGAGATCGAAAGTTATGTCGTCGGAGGAATCAAACAAGACCTCAAAGCAGACGCCTTCGCAGGATTCAGTCTATAACGAAATTGTAGAGAAAGGAAATGATCTTGGTCCAGACTTGACAGACATGCTCTGGACTGCTGCAAGGAAGGAAGCAATGGAAAGACTGCACGAAGACTTAAGAAAACATAAAAAGAATGACAAATGTTAAAAACTGTATCACAGTGAACTACATTTGTGAGGAATCTATGATATAAATATAAATGTAGCAACAGATACAATTTAGTATCGTATGTTACCATCTACGTTCATCACCTTCGGGTGACGCAAGTAGGTCGCGGAACGGAGCGTTCATCTCATGCCACACTTGATCGGGATATTACTAGCAGCAGGATTGACCTGTGCCGATGTATCTGAAAAGATAAATCGAGTCAGGAATCACAAAGATCTAACTCCTCAACAGAGGAAAGAAGTCGTTGAGATTTATTCAGTTCATCTAATAGAAACACTTGGTATGGAGTGTGACTGGGACGCAAACGACTAAAGGAACGGGCGAAAATCCAACTACTTTAGGAGAAAAAACAAATGGCACAAGTCGTTTACCGTGGGGTTTCATACAACCCAGAAGAGTACAAAGCAAAAGTACTCGCTGAAGCAGCACAAGAAAGAAATCACGAACTAATGTATCGTGGTATCAAACTTGTAAGAAACAAAAAGTGAGGATAAGAAAATGGCAGTACTTTACATAAGTGCTTTCATGGTTGCATTCCTGACTCTCATCTACGGTGAGATTCGTTTATTGCACCAGTGGGGGCATTAAACCAAAGATCACGAGATCAACACAGAAACCCTAGGCATTGACGCCTGGGGTCTTTTCTTGTATAATAAATATTGAAAATGTACAAGGAGAGTCATGAAACTTTTTCTGGACTGTTCTGATGCTGAGTTAATCAAAACTTATTATGAAACAGGATTGATTGATGGTGTCACAACGAACCCATCATTAATGCTGAAGGCGGGTGATGAACCCATGGAAGTATACAAAAAGATCTCAGAGATCTTTCCATTCCATGCATCCATCTCTGCAGAAGTAGTAGGTGAAACAGCACAAGAAATGTTAGATCAGGCAGAACCGCTGATCAATATTGGACCAAACATTACTATCAAGGTTCCATGCACACCTCAGGGTTTAAAAGCATGTAAAGATTTAACTGACGACGATGTATCTGTAAATGTTACTTTAGTGTTTGCAGAATCTCAAGCAATTCTAGCAAGTAAGGCAGGAGCAACATATGTGTCTCCTTTTGTAGGTAGAGTATTCGATCAATCATTTGATGGTATTGGATTAGTAGAAGGCATTGCAGATGTATTCGCAACGCACGGTTCAAAGACTCAAGTATTAGCAGCATCGATTAGAGATGTTTATCAAGTTGAACAAGCATTCAAAAGGGGTGCTGATATCTGTACTATCCCAAGTAAAGTATTTGCAGGGATGTACTCTCATATCTTAACAGACAAAGGTCTAGAGATATTTGATGAAGATTGGAAAAAACTGCAAGCAGATCTGGGAGAAAAAGGTTGACTTCCATCGAGGCAACAGACCACGATTTTAGACGCCTACCTCAATCAGGTAGAGGTATAATGAGAAAAAGAGATTTACTAGCACGAATTTACAAACATAAACAAGATCTTTACGATGAAGTTTATGCACAGACAGGAGACTGGTCTGAAGGAGCACATCATATGCTCAATAAAATGTTAGAACTAGCACAGGAGTATGGTGATTAATGAAAAAGAAAAACTTAAAAACACTCATTCACGACATTGAGATAGCACTAGCAGAGTTAAAGTCAGAAGTTTATTCTGACGCTGCTGCTTATAGTATAAGTAGTGATAGCGATAGGCACACTACATATCTTGACGTTAACGACGACGACGGAATTTGCGACTAATGATTACGAGAATCCTTGGACTTATAACGGTGTTATATTTCATAGCGATAACATCGGTGAGTCTTTCGGGTTTGTATATTGTATACTTAATACGCTCACTAAGCAAAAGTATATCGGTAGAAAGTACTTCTATCAATTCAGAACTCCAAAAGGAAAAAAACGAAAAGTTAAATCTGAATCTGACTGGAAGAAATACTATGGAAGTTCAAAAGAACTAATAGAAGACAAGAAAAAACATGGTGCATCAATCTTCAAACGTACCATTATCAGTATACATAATACGAAAGGTCTGGTAAACTTTAACGAGACCAAACAATTATTTCTCAACAACGTACTCACGGAGGCAATGGAAGATGGTTCCCCTGCATACTACAACTCTAACATTCTCGGTCGGTACATGCGAAAAGATTATTTTAATACTTGACAGACGCTAGGACATCGGTTATACTACTGAGGTAGTTCAGACACATGCTTTTCATGAGTTGGATTGATTTCCTAGACGAAGACATCGAAGCGGAGAAATCCTATTTAGATGTCCAGATCGATAAGTTGCATACTCTAGTTGCCAAGGGGTACAAAGAGGATGCTGAAAAGTTGAATCTGAGTATACAAACTGCCTCAAAAATTCTTTTGGGTCAGTAGCACAGCGGATAGTGCAACTGCCTTCTAAGCAGTCGGTCGCAGGTTCGATTCCTGCCTGACCCGTTGCCCTTTATACGGGCATTAACGGACCATTAGAAAGGTACACATATGACTACAGCACAACGATTCTCGTCGTGTCTCCCCATCCTTGAGGATGCGGTTGATAGACAGATTATGCTCGACTCCGATTATCCTATTATTCATCAACAGTTACTTAAACACTATGAGGACAAAGGAGTTGACTTCTACGGTGATGTAGACGAGGATTATGACATCCTACTTGCGAAACTTGAATCAGACCTTTATTATTATGACCAAGACTAACGTGATTCTAGAACGGTATCCTTACCGTTATGTAGAGCAGGGAATTCTCGACAATGGATTCCCTGATTATCGTATCCAAAAGTTCCATGACTGGACCCAGAGGTATCGAGATATGTATCTCCTAGACAACTCCATTCAACTGGATTGCGCTATGGAAGATTTTGAATACACTAAATGGTTAGATCCTGATCCTGAGGTACAAGCATACCGTAAGTACAACTAACATATGATTACTTTTATTATTGTTGTAGTGCTCATCGCAGCAACTGCAATACTAATTCGTTACTACGATCCCCATTAAGGGGATCCTTTTCTTTATTCCACGCATAGAATCATGAACGTATACGAAAGAGCAACAGCATCACTTAAAGATGCTCTGAAGCAATCTCTCGATGATAATGTCGATAGTAGTCTTCAAAGTGAACTCTGGAGGCATTACCAAGGTGTGAAGAGTATCTCTTCACAAATTAAACCTAAGTCCTCTACATTCACTGTTCCTTCTCCCTATACAGATTATCCTTCTTGGGATAATATAAATATCTCGTCTGGATCAAACGGGACAGCAGATACAATCTCTTTCACGTCTGATACGAAGGATGTCGTCACCTTCTCTTGATCTTCCGCCAATAGATCTTATAAACTAGATGGCACTAAAGCGCGACAGGAATCACATATAGGTGAACCTGACGTCCAGACTTTTTAGGGGTGGCGACACCCCTTCTTTTTTTTAACATTACATTATGGAATGGTTAGTACCTAATAAACTCATGGTTGCAGCGGTTGCTCCCTTTGAAGAGTTAGAACAGTATGCAATGGAAGCAATAGAAGCAAAGATTCCTCTTGGTGATGAAGATAATGTTTCCATCAAGAGAGAGTATGATATGAAAGTACCACCTCTCTTTGAGAAGTGGATGGTAGATACTATTGATGAGATGTTCTGGTTACACAAGGACGTCGGTGGTATCTTTGGAAACACTAAGGATAAGATGCGTATCATTAAGATGTGGGCAAACGAGATGCACAAGGGAGATCAGCATCAACCTCATATGCATCAATATTCATTATATTCTTTTACCTGTTATATAAGAACTACTAATGATGACGCTCCTTTCTATTTTATTTGGAATGAAACTGGAAATCCAGTGCACATAGATGCCAACTCTACAGGCCACGCCTTGATTTTCCCCGCTAACCTCATCCATACGGTGTACCCTAAGAGGACCGATGACGTCAGAATATCCGTATCAGGGAATGTTGTAATAGATGTTGACAAAACTTAATCTTTCCTATATAATAATGTAACGTTTCTTAACAAAGCAAAAATGACAACAGTAACTGAACAAGGTGGTAGACAAAACGTTTACGGCATCGAACCTAAGATGACCTATGTGGACTCTTACGAAGGATACGGTAAGAACGCTGAAAAACTCAATGGACGTCTAGCAATGCTTGGATTAGTTGCAGGATTCATTTCTTATGCTACCACTGGAAACTTCTTTTTCTTTGGACTCGCAGGATTCTAAAGACACTGTGACATAACTGTCACACCAAATGTAAACAAACTCACAAAGGTAAAAAACAATGACTCCAGAAGCAGAAAGATTTAACGGTTGGTGCGCCATGCTAGGTTTAGTAGCAGCAATCGGTGCTTACGCAACTACAGGACAAGTAATTCCAGGCATCTTTTAATGAAGAAATTCGATAAAGAAAAATCTGTAAACAATCTGTTCGAGAAGAACAGCAGAGTAGAACCCCAGAAGATCTGGGCAGAAACTTGGAACGGTAGAGCAGCAATGGTTGGTCTATTCGCAGCAGGTATCTCTGATGTATTAACAGGACACATGTTCTTTGGCATGTTCTAATGGACAGTCTTATCACTGTCAGTGAAATAAGTTATGGGCAAGCAATATTGTGGTGTCTTTATCCTTTCGGTGTCCTAGTAGGGTTAGAACTCTTTATAAGGGCATCTGAAGGTGATGACGACGACGATGATCCAGAAGGCGGGGTTATGATGCCCGCTTACAATCCAGTTTAATTAACACCTGAGGAGCACAAGGTTCAAATGACCAATTTTAAAACATCTTTTAACTCTATCCCCCCATCAATGCATGGTATTCTAGAGTTCGCATTCTTTGTAGCAGTGGGGATTACTGCAGGGAACATGGGGTGGGTATAATGAAACACGTCCCATTAAAGGTAGTACCATACGTTTTCTTTGCATCACTGGTGCTGTCTACGGTTACTGGGTTCCTACCCCAAACAGTAATGACTGGAATTTGAGTATAAATACTCATCTTTTAGTACTTTACAAATCTTAGCATCTTTGCTATAATAAATAAATCAACTGGGTGAGGGTTTCCTCACCTTTTCAGTGTGCACTCCGCAAACCGAGACCTACAGGGTGCCTAAACGAGTCTCTCATACCTCCGCCTGAGGGTGGCGAAGGAATATTC
>TARA_B100001057_G_scaffold357047_1_pt1 | contig 18000 bp, 19 predicted proteins | sample TARA_B100001057 | Tara Oceans TARA_B100001057 (sample SAMEA2621839) | marine metagenome | biome: marine biome (ENVO:00000447); feature: surface water layer (ENVO:00002042); material: "saline water (ENVO:00002010), including plankton (ENVO:xxxxxxxx)" | depth 5 m
ATTTAAACCAATACCAGCAATGATGTCATTGCTTTCCGGTAGAGAAGTCCCATCGGAGGGGGGAGAGACGGAGTTTGCCAGTATGCGTGCTGCTTACGAAGATCTAGATAATGATCAAAAAAGTGAACTCGAACAATTGATATGTGTGCATGACTTTGCCTATTCCAGAAGTCTAATTGATACAAGTTTGCTGGATAGAGAAGACAAGTTCGAATTACCGCCAGTCAGACAACCTATGATTCGGAAAAACCCAACAAACCATAGAAAAAATTTGTTTCTTGGCGCTCATGCCTCCTACATCGAGGGATGGCCCCTAGAAAAGGGTCGGACGCTGATCAAAAGACTTAATAAGCACATTACTGATTGTAAATATATTTATAAGCATAGCTGGAAACGCAATGATTTAGTGATTTGGGATAACCGATGTGCATTACATCGAGGTCGGCCGTGGCAAAGAACGTATCGAAGGATTATGCATAGGACAACCGTTGTTGGCTCTATGACTGTTTAATCAAATCCACCTATCTGATCTTTACCAGGGTTTGTTTACAATAGATTGATGTTGTCTGTTAACGTTGGGTATGGTTGCTCGTTTTTGAGAGCTGAGAAGAAAAAGATCTGTGTAGAGGCAAGGATCCATTTATGGAATATAGAGATAGTTTAGCGGTGGATCTCACCAAATGGGAATATCAAGCCCCCGACACTCAAAAAGAAATAGCATATCATCGTTTAGAAGAAAAAATAGTACTGCTCGAATTTTCTCCAGGAGTGGTTGTTACAGAAAAAGACCTAGCAGAGTCTATTGGACTTGGCCGAACCCCTGTCAGAGAAGCTATTCAACAGTTAGCAATGGCGGGGTTATTAACTGTGTTGCCGCGTCGAGGGATAAAAGTATCTGATCTTGATGCGTGTTCAGTTTTACGCCTTTTAGAGGTGAATCGTGGATTAGATGCGCTGGTTGCGCGCACTGCGGCCATGAGGGCAACCGCTGAACAAAGGCTTGAATTCTCTCGGCTAGCAGAGGAGTTTGATGATATTGCAGATAGAAACGACATAGCAGGTCAAATACGTGTGGATGGTGAATTTAATAATTTGTGTATGCTTGCAATGGGAAATGAGCATGCTAACAAGATGCGTCGGTTATTGCAGCCTATGCTGCGAAGGTTTTGGTTTGCGCATATAAAAAAAGCAGGTGATACACGAATGCCTTCAAAAATGCATGGCCAGGCAGCCAGAGCAGTTGCCGAAGGAAACGAGGATAAAGCTGTAGATGCTTTCACACGTATAATCGATTATGATAGAAGTTTTGTACACTCGGTAATATACAAGTAGGTATATCTGTTAATATTCCCAAAAATCGTTTTTTTGGTTTAATTAAATCTTCGTAAAAACGAAAACAGCTGAAGTTGTGTAAGCTTAGGATGTGAGCTTTTAAAATCGATTTGGGCATAAACTCTGTACTCCTGGATCTAAGGATATAATGTTGGAATACGTCCATTTTGTTCGAAAAAATATTCGATTTCTGGGTTTTGGTTATTTTACAGCCTTCATCTCCACATTTGGGCAAACATTTTACATTGCGATGTATAGTGGGGAACTTCGGGAGACTTTTAACCTCAGCCACGGCGAGTTTGCAAATGTGTATGCTATTGGAACACTCAGCAGTGGCTTATTATTAATTTGGTTAGGTAAATTGATCGATCGGATTGATCTTCGTTTTTATTCGATACTGCTATGCTTTGGGATGGCATTTGCATGCATGTTTATGTCTTTTGCAGAGGGTGTTGTGATGCTTACTGTTGCAATTTTCCTTCTTCGAATAGCGGGGCAGGGTCTCTTGAGCCAGGCTGCCACTGTTACCATGGCCCGATATTTTGACGATTACAGTCGAGGGCGTGCTGTAAGTCTCGCGGCCCTTGGTTTCCCTAGTGGCCAAGCAATATTTCCGGCAATGTCTGTTTTGGTCCTTTTATTGCTGCCATGGCGCGATGTGTGGCTTATTAGCGCTATAATTCTAATTATCCTAATACCGCCTATCTTGTTGTGGTTATTGAAAGGGCATGGTGCACGCCATGATAAATTTTTAGCAACCGCGCAGAGAACTGAAAAGTTTGACGCAAAGGATAAACGGAGGCAGTGGACGCGTAAGCAGGTTTTGAGAGATAAACGCTTTTTTCTGGCTATGATGGCTATGATGTCCACCGCTTTCGTAATAACTGGGTTGAATTTTCACCAAGTGCATCTGACGGAAGTAAAAGGTTGGGATCTATCTTTTTATGCGTCTTGTTTTGTTATTTATGCAATTTGCCAAGTCGCCATGTCGGTTGTCACAGGTATGCTTGTAGATAGATATGGGGCTCTCACACTAACCCCTTTTTATATGTTGCCCATGATTTGCTCCACGTTTGTTCTGGCATATTTTGATGCCTCGGCCACTGTGATAGCGTTTATGGCAATGGCAGGAATAACTGGAGGGGCGACCGCTACTATAATTTCGACTGTCTGGGCCGAACTTTATGGTGTTTTGCATTTAGGATCAATCAAAGCAATGGTTGCGGGAATACAGGTTATTGCCAGCGCTCTCGGTCCAGCAGTATTTGGCTGGTTAATCGATTCAGATATAGGGATTGAGAGCATCTCGTTTGCTTGCGGTATTTATTCGCTTCTTGGCTGTGTTTTGCTTGCCGCGTTATTCAAACCACGTTTATTGATATTTTGGAAACTTTAGTTTCCTTTCATTTTATTTTCGGAAATACTCAGCAAAAGCCGTGACAGTGGTAGGGATATCTTCTTCATTAATATCTCGGTGTATCACCAAACGAAAAGTTGGCGGGCGTCCACCTATAAGAATACCTTTATTCTTTAAAAAAGCTCTTAATGGATCTCGATGTTGATCGGGAACCTTAATAAAAACCATATTCGTATTAGCTCCTCCTGGCTCAGTCTGAATATCTGGAATTTGAGAAAGCTCAGTTGCCAAACGTGAAGCTAATCGATGGTCATCCGCTAGCCGATCAACTTGAGTTTTCACTGCAACCAACCCGCATGCCGCCAAAATACCCGCTTGACGCATCCCGCCACCCAGCATTTTTCGTGCTCTTCGAGCCTCTTTTATAAAGTTGGAACTTCCAGTTAAAACCGATCCAACGGGCGCTCCAAGCCCTTTAGATAGACATAGAGATACAGTTGTAAAACCGCGGGTTAAATCTTTTGGAGAGCAGCGATTTGCAATTGCTGCATTCATTAAGCGGGCACCGTCTAAATGAGATGATAGGCCATGCTTACTTGCGACATCGGAAGCCTTTTTCATGTAATCTGGCGATAGGGCCTTGCCGTTATAAGTATTTTCGAAACAAACAAGTTTAGTTCTTGGAAAATGTATGTCATCTGGCTTAATTTTGGCCTCTATCGAATTGATACAAACTGATCCGTCCTCTTCCACTGGGATAGTCTGTGGAATGATACCTCCTAATGCGGCGGTGCCTACTGCCTCTGACTTATAAATGTGATATGTTTCTCCAATGAGATATTCATCGCCTCGTCCGCAATGAGTGAGGAGTGCAGTAAAATTTGATTGAGTACCTGATGTAACGAATAATCCAGCTTCAAACCCAAGCAGATCTGCGACTGTCTCCTCCAATTCATTAATAGTGGGGTCATCACCATAAACATCGTCACCAACCGTTGCTTCGGACATTGCTTTGTACATTTCAGCTGTCGGTTTAGTGACAGTATCACTTCGTAGATCAATCATTTGTTTCCTTTAGATTACCATATCTTATATAACTTATGGGCAGCGTTTTTCTCAATCTCTGAATAACAAAATTATTTTTCAAGTCAAGAAGGAACCCCCATTCACGTGAATAGTCTGACCTGTTGTAAATCCGCCGTTCGGACCCACAATAAGATTGACCAATGCGGCTATTTCTTCGACATCTCCTATGCGTTGGATCGGGATATTGTTATTATCAGAACTTGTTGGCCGCTCTCCTGAAGATTTTCCGCGAACAGTATCAATCAGACCTGGAGCTATGCAGTTGCAGGTTATCTTATAAGGAGCAAGCTCTATCGCGAGAGAGCGCATCAAACCCTCTAATCCTGCCTTGGATGCCGATACATGACAACGGTTTGGTGTTCCGATATGATGCGAGATCCCAGATAGACCAACTATTGCACCCTGGCCCCGCTTAATCATAAGTGGAACAGCAGCCTTAGTGAGCAGAAAAGCACCATCTAGAGCTACGGATAAAATCTCTCTCCATTCAATAAATGACATATTTAGAAATGGGGTTTGCCTTCGGAGCCCTGCATTGCAGACAAGTATATCCAGGCCACCGTGTTCCTTTTCTGCATTATCCATCATTCTCTCAACAGACTCAGGATCTGATATATCAGCCATGAACCCTTCAGCGCTGCCACCATTTTTTTTAATCTCTTTAACGGTATCGAATACAAGGGCCTCGTCACTTCTTCCATTAACAATTACTGTTGCCCCCGATGCCGCCAGATCTAAAGCTATGCCGCGTCCAATATTCTGGCCAGCGCCGGTAACGAGTGCTATCTTTCCTGTCAGTTTAGTGGATCTCATATCATTCGTCCCAATAAAAGATTATGTTCCCGATTGTTAGGATTGTTTGTCTGACGTATATAGATGATACTATATTACTCGGAGGGCAAATCCATGTCGAAATTAAAAATAGCCGTTATTCCTGGTGATGGCATTGGTTGGGAAGTGGTTCCAGAAGGAATAAAAGTTTTAGAAGCCGTTGGTGCTAAATACGGTCTCAGCTATGACTTTGAGGAATTTGATTGGGGCTGCGAACGTTATCATAAAACGGGTAAACTCATGCCGGATGATGGTATAGAGACGCTGAAGCAATTTGACTCGATCTTCTTAGGCGCTTGCGGCTACCCGGGGGTTCCAGACCACGTTTCCCTTTGGGGGCTTTTGATCCCAATTCGGAGAGAGATGAAGCAATATGTGAATTTAAGGCCTGTACGGATGCTGAGAGGTATGCCCTGTCCATTATCAAATAGGGGGCCAGAAGATATAAATTTCTGGGTTGTGAGAGAGAACAATGAAGGAGAATATTCTGAAATAGGGGGGAGACTTCATCGAGGGACTGAATATGAAGTTGCTGTTCAAGAAACGGTCTTTACTAAGTTTGGTACGGACAGAATTCTCCGATATGCTTTTGATCTATGCCAAAAACTCGACCTTAAGAAAGTAACATCTGCTACAAAATCTAATGGGATTATTCACACAATGCCATATTGGGATGAGCGGTTTGATGCCATATCCAAGGAATACCCTAACCTCAGCACGGATCAATATCATATCGATATATTGACCGCCAACTTTGTGTTACACCCGGACTGGTTTGATGTTGTGGTTGGGTCTAACTTATTTGGTGATATCCTTTCTGATCTTGGTCCAGCTGTCGCCGGCTCTATTGCCATAGCGCCATCGGCTAATATCAATCCAGATGGTGATTTGCCATCCATGTTTGAGCCTGTTCATGGCTCGGCCCCTGATATAGCGGGGAAAGGTATAGCTAATCCAATAGGTCAGATTTGGTCGGGTTCAATGATGCTAGAGCACCATGGATATAGTGATGCGGCAACAGAAATAGTGCGTGCAATCGAAGAAGTAGTGTCCCAAGGTGGCCCTAAAACGCCCGATCTGGGAGGTCAGGCAAATACCAAAGACCTGGGCGATGCGATAGCTGCAGCCATCAGATAAATTTACTTGGTAGTCAAGATGCGATGGCTTTTAACCCTTTGAGATTTTGGTGACAAATAACATAATGCTTTCTAGTGAGTGTGTTTCATCTTCTTGCCGTTTCCCATAGCATGCACTTTCTTAACTAGCACTGGACACAGGACAGTGCCTGCTTTCTTGAAAATAAGGGTTAGGTTGAATGTATCGCCTTCGAGCAGAGGTTTTTTTAAGCCCATTAACATTATATGAAAACCGCCTGGTTGTAATTTAATGCTACCATTCGCTGGGATAGCGATTTGTTTTATCGCCCGCATTTTCATTATTCCCTTGTCGTTGATATGATTGTGTATGCTTGTCATCGCAGCGATATTTGTTTTAGCGTCAATTAGATGATCATCGTTTGGGGAATGGTTGTGAATAGAAAGGTAGGCGGCGCTATTATTTCCGTGGCCCGAGGATGCTCTCGCGAAAGCACCTTCTGTCATTAATGAAGAGGAAAATACGGGATCACTAATTAGAAAGCAGAATGACATTACTATTGACAAACGCAGAGAATTTTTCACTTTTCCAACCTATCCTTGAGTGTACATTTTTTGCTAATCACTATGGGATTTATTACACCTTTCAAAGACTATTAAAAAGTTATTTCTGGTCTATTACCTTATGGTATATTTTAAAATTTAAGTTGAAACTGCGTAATTGTTTAAATTCAATATTTCGTAACTTTTAGGAGCTCTAAATGGGGTCGTCAGGAAATATTTTCGATTTTGATACGCTGTCGCTGCATGCAGGACAAAAGCCAGATCCAGAAACCGGCGCTAGAGCAGTACCAATCTATCAGACAAGTTCTTATGTCTTCCGTGATGTTGATCATGCGGCGTCATTATTCAATCTAGAACGAGCCGGGCATATCTATTCTCGAATATCAAACCCAACAGTAGCGGTCCTAGAAGAACGTATTGCGGCTTTAGAAGGCGGAGTCGGTGCGGTTGCGACAGCTAGTGGTCATGCGGCGCTAGTGCTTGGTATTCTTACTCTCATGGGACAAGGGGGTCATATCGTAGCATCTAGTGCATTGTATGGAGGTAGTCATAACCTATTTAGCCATACTCTTCCTCGGTTTGGTATAGAAACAACTAAAGTTCATCCAAGAGACATTAAGGGGTTCAAAAGGGCCATCCGACCTGAAACTAGATTAATATTTGGGGAAACTATTGGTAATCCTGGTTTAGAGATATTAAACATACCCGAACTCTCAAAAATTGCTCATTCCGAAGGTGTTCCTTTAATGGTAGACTCTACATTCGCTACACCGCATTTGTGTAGACCGTTTGAACATGGGGCAGATTTGATATTCCACTCTGCGACAAAATGGCTTGGTGGACACGGTGCTGCAATAGGTGGTGTTTTAGTGGATGGGGGACTTTTTGACTGGGAAGCTTCTGGAAAGTTTCCTACACTCACAGAACCCTATGCGGGATATCATGGGCTTGATTTTGCTGAGGAGTTTGGTCCTCAGGCCTTTATAATGCGGGCGCGCGCGGAAGGCTTAAGAGACTTCGGCGCGTGTATGTCGCCAACAACAGCTTTTCATTTGCTTCAAGGTGTAGAAACATTACCTCTGCGCATGGAACGGCATGTTTCTAACGCACGAAAATTAGCTCAGTTTTTAAGTGAATCTGACTCAGTAGAATGGGTCGCGTACCCAGAATTAGATGACCACCCAGACAAAGATTTAGCCCTGGAATTGATGCCCAAAGGGGCAGGTTCAATGATTGCTTTCGGTATTAAAGGCGGTAGGGAAGCGGGAAGGATTTTTATTGAACGTCTAGAACTTTGGTCGCATTTGGCTAATGTGGGAGATGCTAAATCACTTGTTATACATCCAGCCAGCACAACACACCAACAGATGGACGAAAGCACTATGAAAACAGCTGGTTTGACCGAAGATCTCGTTCGCCTTTCTGTTGGACTCGAAAATGTTGATGATTTGATTACTGACCTCAAACAAGCGTTGCGTGCCGCAACAAAAATAAAAGCGTAATTATTATGGAATTAATGATTAATAAACAAAAAGTTTTTATAGCTACCGGGGGCAAAGAATTTGATGCTAATAAGCCTGCATTAATTATGCTTCATGGCGCTGGCATGGATCATACAGTTTGGTCCATGCAGGCTCGATATTTTGCCCACCATGGTTTCTCTGTTTTAAACCCTGATTTGCCGGGACATGGACGTTCGGATGGTCTTCCGCCTGCTTCCGTTCCAGAATACGCGAATTGGGTTTTGGAATTAATATCAGAACTAGGAGGTCATAAAATTCATATGATGGGCCATTCTATGGGGTCCCTGATTGCGCTCGCATCCTCGGCGTCACTTGGGGAAAAAGTGGTTAAACAAGCTTTGTTAGGAGTTTTGCCGCATATTCAAGTTCATCCAAATTTACTTGGAGCGGCGCAAAAAAATCAGCATAGTGCGTATGAAACCGTAGTCGGCTGGGGTGTTGGATCGAAGGCCCAAATCGGTGGAAATAGAGCCCCTGGAGCTTGGGTGACTGGCACCAGTATGAGGCTCCTTGAAGCTGGCAAACCGGGTGTGCTTGGAAATGATTTAAATGCCTGTAATAATTGGGAGGAAGGTCTTGAGGCGTGTTCAAAGGTTTTTTGTCCTACTTTATTACTGCTTGGTTCAAATGATAAAATGACCCCGCCTAAGGGGACGAAGATAATGTCGGAAACTCTCAGGGAATCAACAACCATCACTTTGCCCAATGCTGGACATATGATGATGGTTGAGCAGCCAGAACAAACACTGGATGCACTAATTTCATTTTTTGAAAATTAGATCTATGATGGAAGATACTGATATCGGTGAAACACGAGACAATTTTGCCTGGTTCAACAAAATTTCTACCCGATGGATTGATATGGATGTTTACGGCCATGTAAATAATGTCCAATATTATTCTTTTTTTGACTCAGCTGTGGCCGAGCATTTGATACAGTATGGTGAATTAGATCCCAAAAATTCGCCTGTAATCGGCTTAGTTATTGAAACGAAATGTACGTTTCATAAATCGATCCCGTTCCCGGCAATAATAAATGTTGGATTAAGGGTCTCCCGCATTGGGAAAACTAGCGTGACATATAAAATAGGTTTATTTTTAAATGAGGAGCTAACGCCCGCAGCAACGGGATATTTTGTACATGTTTACGTTGATAGATCATCCCAAAAGCCTGTTGAGATACCTAAGGAAAGGCGAAAAGCCATGGAAATGCTATTGATTAAAAATTAATAGCAAAAAAGCTGGGATATTGTATCCCAGCTTTTAATCATATTATTTTCCCTTATGCGACTTTCGCTGCCAGCTTTGTTTGTCCCTGACTAATCTTAATTTTTCTGGGCTTTTTCTCTTCGGGTATTTCTCGAACTAAATCAATATGCAATAGGCCATTTTCTAGCCCTGCTCCTGTTACTATTATGTGATCAGCTAGATCGAAGCGACGTTCAAATGATCTTGCTGCTATTCCACGGTGTAAGAATATTCTTTTGGAATCTTGCGCTGACTTCCCAACCTTACCAGAGATCAGTAAACTGTTTTCCTTTACAGTTATGTCAATATCCGATTCAGAAAATCCCGCCACAGCCATCGATATTTGATAGATATCTTCATCAATTTTTTCAATATTGTAAGGGGGGTAACTCTGTTGTGTGGAAGATTCAGACGCTTGAAAGGCTGCGTCAACAAGTCGAGCCATTCTATCGAAACCAACGGTAGACCGAAATACAGGTGTAAAATCAATGTTATGCATATCCATTTTCTCCTTTAAGCAAACTGGATAGTATGTAAATCCGCCGAATAGGCCGGACAAATTTTTTTCACGATCTCGAATTGAGCATCGCTTACCACTCAAATGGGTATTGAGTTTTTTTTTTCAATAAGAAAACAAAAAAAGGCGCCGGGTGGCGCCTAAAAAGTTTTGTTTTAATTTATTTCAGTCTGTTTTTACGCCAAGACCCGCAAATCTCTTGTTGAATTGAGCTACTCGGCCACCACTATCAAGAATCCTGCGGACTCCGGTCCATGCTGGATGAGATTTAGGATCGATATCAAGACGCATCACGTCACCTTCCGCCCCCCACGTGGAGCGAGTTTCGTACTCTGTTCCATCAGTCATGACGACTTTAATCATGTGGTAGTCAGGATGAATATCTGCTTTCATACCGTTCTCCAAGACGCATTTTGCTACAATTACTAAAACGTGCGTCGGTGGTATACCTTGTTCTTTGGAATAGCACAAGAGATATCAAAACATTATAATCCAATCATTGTCTTCTTGTGGGCTGGACAATAAAGTGCCGATCAAACTAATCACGGAAGGTGGCTGTGCAACGTGGCTTCAGGGGATAATAAAAACCGCAAGGATGTTAAGAGTGTCTCGGCATTGAAGATGGTCTTTCCATATATAAAACCGTATAAATTTCAATTAATCGGAGCAGCAATCGCACTCTTATTTGCGGCGGCAACAGTTTTAGCGATGGGGGCAGGCCTTCGTTTCCTGATCGATGAAGGCTTTGCTGAGGGCGACCCCCTTTTATTAGATCGTGCTGTAATAGTGCTCGTCGCGGTTGTGATTTTGTTGGCTGGCGCAAGTTACGCCCGATTTTATCTGATATCTTGGGTTGGTGAGCGAGTGGTGGCTGATTTGAGGATTGCTGTCTTTAATCATGTTATTGGCTTAAATTTAGCATTTTTTGAAACACGCAGTCCGGGTGAAATTTTATCTAGGATTAGCACTGATACAACGCTTGTTCAGACTGTTGTGGGATCTTCCGTTTCGGTTGCCCTTCGAAATCTGCTACTATTTGTAGGCGGTATGATATTATTACTTATTACTAGCCCAAAGCTCACCGGTCTTGTGTTGCTTGTAATTCCCTTTGTATTAGTCCCTATAATCGTGTTGGGACGTCGGGTGAGAACCTTAAGTCGCTATTCACAAGATAGAGTGGCCGATATTGGTTCACACGTGGAAGAAATTCTAACAGGCATCCGAGTGGTACAGGCTTTTAGCCATGAAATATTTGATAAAATCAAGTTTTCAAAACGGGTTGAAAGTGCATTTGACACCGCAGTAGAAAGAGTGAGGAAAAGAGCTCTTCTTACTGCGGTTGTTATTGCATTCATTTTTGGAGCAGTTGCCGTTGTGTTATGGATTGGTGGTCGTGACGTGCTCGCGGGACGAATTTCTGGGGGGGACCTCTCTGCTTTTGTGTTTTATGCGATTGTTGTTGCAGGTTCTACAGGCGCTTTATCGGAAGTCGTCGGTGAATTACAGAGAGCAGCAGGTGCAATGGACAGATTAAATGAACTATTACTAGTCTCTTCAAATATCAAAATTCCCACTGAGCCCAAGCAGCTTCCAGAAAAAGTGAGCGGGGCTATAAAATTCAACGGTATAAATTTCTATTATCCATCGAGGCCAGGGCAATTAGCGTTAGATAATTTTACCTTAGAAATAAAGCCGGGAGAAACAGTCGCATTCGTAGGTCCTTCTGGTGCAGGAAAAAGCACGGTTTTTCAACTTTTACTTCGGTTTTATGACCCTAGTTCAGGTGATATAAAACTAGACGATATTTCACTGGATCAAACTGATCCCCAAACTATAAGAGAGCAGATTGGCCTTGTGCCTCAAGATGGCATTATTTTTTCAGAGAATGTTTTAGAAAATATCAAGTATGGAAGGCCTGAGGCATCAAAAGCGAAAATTAAATCGGCGGCTGAATCAGCTAATGCTATCGATTTTATTGAAGAATTACCTAACGGGTTTGAGACGAATTTGGGCGAAAAAGGGGTCCAGTTATCGGGCGGACAGCGACAGAGACTAGCAATCGCTCGCGCAATCCTACGCGACCCCGCTGTTCTTTTATTAGATGAAGCAACAAGCGCATTAGATGCTGAGAGTGAGCGCTTCGTTCAGCGCGCTCTCGATAGTATAATGGTAGGCAGAACAACATTGATAATTGCGCATAGATTGGCAACTGTCTTAAGCGCGGATCGCATAATTGTTATGGAAAAGGGACGTGTAATAGCTTCGGGAGGACATGATTACTTACTTGAAACCTGTCCGCTCTATACTAGGTTAGCCAATCTTCAATTTGATTTGGAAAATACTATTAATAGCACCTGAAAATATTTTCAGCGTTGGGTTAACTTCATTTCGATTCGTCTATTTCTTCTATTGCCGATTTCATCTCTTCGCCTATCAAGTGGTTGAAATTCGCCATAACCTGCCGCAGAGAGCCTGTCTGCTGGGACTCCTTGACCAATAAGAAATTCTACCACGGATATAGCTCTCGCTGCAGATAGCTCCCAATTACTTTGAAAGCGTTTATTGGAAATAGGGATATGGTCTGTATGACCCTCTATCTGTAAAATCCAATTTATCTTCTTTGGGATATTTGGTGCGATGGAATTCAGTGTCTTTGCTAATTGCGACAATTCTTTTTTTCCTGCCGCTGCAATGTCTGATGCTCCAGACTCGAAAAGTACTTCTGATTGAAAAACAAAACGGTCCCCGACTGTTCTTATATCGCGGCGGTTTTTAAGAACGTCTTGGAGCCTACCAAAAAACTCTGATCTGAATTTTGCAAGTTCTTGTACCTTAGAAGCTAACGCGCGATTAAGTTTTCTTCCTAAATCGACTATTTTTACATTCTTTAATTCATTTTCCATTTCGGATTTTTTGAGAATATCATTCAAATTCATCATCTCTCGCTTGAGAGCTGATATTTGGGCGTTCAACTGGTTCGTGGACGAAGAATATTTTGTGGTTAGCTCTTTGTTCAGTTCTTTTAAATTGACTAAGTGAAGTTTTTCTTTTGAGAGTTTTATAATTATTTTTTGCAGTAAGTCTCTAGCCTCATCAAGGTCAGATTGCATCAATAGACTTAATTTTCTTGTTCCATCAAGTTCTTCTTTTGTTTGTTTGTTTTGTAATATTTTTGCTTCAAGTTCAGTTTCGATATTCTTTAACTGCTGGAGTGCACCCTCTAAATCAGACTGGCTTATCGCCAAAGACGACTGAGAAAGTTTTAAATTTCTGTCTAACGCGTCTCTTTCAGCGGTTAAAACATTAACCTGTCCTCCAAGAGACTCATTCAGAATAATTAATTCGGAAATCTTTGAATTTAAAGTCTCTTGTTTTGTAGTTGCAATGACCAAACTTTCATTGAGGCGATCGATATTATTTGCAAGTTTCGCATTAGTTGTTTTCTCTATTGACAATAATTCGCCTAACTCAAGGATTTGACCTTGTAATTTTGCTAAATCATCGTCCCTACCAGAGAGCAACTGTGTTAAATAGAATTGAGCGACAATAAAGATCATTAGTACAAAAATAATGACCATGAGTAGCGCAGCTAGGGCATCCACAAAACCAGGCCAGATATTCGTTTCTTGGGTTCGGCTTCGACGAGTTGAGATGGTCATTAGTGAATGAGCTCTCTCATCAGTCAGCTTCCTCAGCTAAAACAGCAATTGTCCTTGCTAATAATCGTATTTCTTGTCTAATTTCTTCTACTGATTTGTCTCGTCCTGTCTTGAGCTCTCTAATCAGCTGAGACAACTGAGCGTCAATGTTCCGAAGATTTTTATGATAATCATCTTTACTTTTTTCTTGCGAATATTCTGCAAGTTTACCTATTGCAGAATTAATTCTTGCCTGGTTATCGCTGAGATCCCTGATAGCTTGTGTTTCCGCCTCCAACTTGTCTACTACTAAGTGAAGGCTATCATTTATTTTAACCAGATGTTGATTGGTTTCGTCTCTTCCATCCTCATTATGCACCATTACTCTTTGAAGGCGGTCCAGGCTCTCGGCAGTTTGTTCAAAAAGTGCTGCCTGATAAGCGGATCCAGATGTTTCGTGATCCCCGGTGATATTATTCCCAGCACTTAACTTCGTTAACCCAGATAACCACTCTTCTAGATCGTTGTAGAAGCGATTTTGGGCTTGGCCTAATTGTAAGTCCAGAAAACCTAACGCTAATGATCCAGCTAGCCCAAATATAGAAGAGCTGAAAGCAGTTGCCATGCCAGATAATGGTGCCTCTAAACCAGTTTTTAGATCACCGAATGCTTTTTCTAAATTGCCTCCTTTCAATGAAAGGTCGCCAATAACATTACTTACGGCGCCAACCGTTTCTAGAAGTCCCCAAAAGGTTCCTAATAGTCCTAAAAATATCAATAATCCTATTAGATATCTTGACGTGTCTCTGGACTCAGACAACCTCGTGTCGATACTGTCTAAAAGTGATTTTAGAGAGGTAGCAGATAAGCTGATTTTGCCATTTGTCCTATCTCCCAGCATGTTTGCGACGGGAGCGAGGAGTCTTGGTGGCCGTTGTTTAGTAAGGCGGGGTTTATGAAGATTTCTGTATTCTGAAATCCACGCCACTTCAGGACTTAAGAGTGCTATTTTACGAACGATAAAAATTAATCCAATAAGGAAGACTGCAAGTATCATTCCATTCAACGCGGCATTCGCCATGAAGGCATGCCCTATCGGTATTATCAAAAAACTAGCAATTGAAAGAATCACCAATACAAATAGCAAAACCCTAATGAGATAGTGGTTCATATTTGTCACGTTTCGCCTCGCTATTAACAGCCTTTAATCTTCTTTTAGCAAGTATGCGCGTTTAGGTTAATTAAGTAAAACTATATCAACTCGATTAGATAATTCGGCATCCATATTATTTCCTAGGGCTCGGACGGTTATTTTGCTTCCCTCTACACCCATTTTTATCAAAAATGCTCTTACCGAAATGGCTCGCATCAGCGAAACTCGCCGAGCATTACTGGGATTTCTATCCGACGAATATGCGGTTAACTGAAATCGCTGATTTTTGTTGAAACCGTTGGCTTTTATCTCAGCCTTAAGTTTGGATAAATCCTTTTGTCCCGCATTCTGTGCTGAAGGATTAAATAATATCACAAATTTTTTATAGTCGGGATTTGCTTCTTTCATCGGAATGCGCGGTATACTCCTCGCAACGACTTGCTTTTTCGTCTCTTTTTCGACGACAACCGGTACTTTGCCAGCTTGGTGGGTGTTCTTTGACCTGGTAGTAGTATGCCTCGACGTCTCAGATTTTGATTTATCGACAATTACTTTTGAGTTTTTGAAAGAAGCGCTAGTGGGTTTCTCCACTGTTTTTTTAGTGAGTTTTTTTATTCGATTGGGAGCTGAATATTTCACACGCCCTTGTTGGTTTTGCGGTTGCCGTTGAAACGAACCTATTGATTGACGTGATTTTACAAACTGGTTTAACGACTCCATGTTTACTTCAATATTCTGGGATCGCGCACTCCCAATTATGATTGTTTCTTGTGCCTTCGCTCGTTCTGTCGTCCCTGGTAGACCGATCCCAAAAATCACAAGAAACACAAATAAGAGGATATTCATTTTAATCCTCGCAATCATATCCACGTACTCCAACCCAAATGAAATTTGCAGTAAAAACCTATCCCAAAAAGCATCTGTTCACAACGTATTCAGTCGAATTATTATACAGAGCTTATTTATCTGCTACCCTATTATCCTTGATTTTTGTTTTTATTAGTCCCAGCAATCTATGATGGATACGTGCGTTAGCAGCTAATATTTCTTTTTTTTCTATCATTTTCGTACCACCACTTATGTCGGTGATATAGCCTCCAGCCTCTCTAACTATTATAATACCGGCGCTCAACTCCCACGGGTGGGTTTGAGAGTGCAAACAACCGTCCAGTCGGCCGGCAGCGATATAAGCTAGATCTAAGGATGTTGATCCCAAATTTCTGACCATACCCGAAGATTTGGCTATTTTATCTATATGTTGATTATAACTCTCGCAAGTATCGGTTTCGGGGTGGTCGCCGGTTGCTATAACGCAATCAGCAATATCACGACGTTCGGATATTCTTATTCTACTATCATTTAAAAAGGAGCCGACTCCCTTTTCTGCCCAAAACAACTCATCTCGAGTTGGATCGTATACGGTACCAGCCACTAGTTCTCCATCTTCTTCGAGACCGATCGATATTGCCCAATGTGGGATTCCATGAAGAAAATTAGTGGTGCCATTGAGTGAGTCTACAACCCATTTCCTGTTTTTAGGGTCCCTGCTTTCGATAATCTTAGACCCTTTAAATACAAGTCCATAATCGGGTCTTGCGTGTATCAGCTCCTCACTTATTTTTCTATGCGATGCAGCGTTTGCTGTTTTGACAAAATCTTTGGGGCCTTTACGGGATGCTTGGAGTTGTTCGACCTCTCCAAAATCACGCAATAGTGTCCTCGATGCTTTGTAGCAGGTCTTGGACATGACGTTGATTATTGCGGTTCTTGTTGCCATCGGGTCCCCAATAAAAGTAAAGATTGAAGCTAATCTTTAGCTCTTTCTACATAACTGCCGTCTTCAGGTTTTATCACCACTCGAGTCCCTGTCTCGATATGGGGCGGAACCATTATGCGTGCGCCGTTTTCAAGAACAGCTGGTTTGAAAGACGACGACGCGGTTTGTCCCTTTATTACTGCATCGGCTTCAACTACTTCAAATGTGGCGGTATCCGGCAAGACGACAGATAAAGCCTCTCCTTCATAACTTTCAATTATTACATCCATACCATCCTGTAAATAAATCACTTTATCACCCAATAACGCCGTATCAATCATTGACTGTTCAAAAGTTTCAGCATTCATGAATGTTAATGTCTCTCCGTCACGAAACAGAAATTGTGCTTTTTCTTGTTCTAAACGAACTCGTTCTACTTGCTGGTCCGCGCGAAATCTCTCATTAAGTTTACTTCCATTTCGAATATCCTTTAACTCAACTTGATTAAAGGCGCCTCCTTTTCCAGGCTTTACAGCTTGTGTTTTAACGGTTACCCATAGCCGATTATTGTGCTCTATAACGTTACCAACACGAACCGCATTTCCGTTAATCTTCATTTTGAAGCTCCGTTGAGATTTTAAAATACCGTCGGCGTTTTAGCAGGGAGATGACATCCTGTCTATGAAGCAATGCATTAGCTAGGCTCAGCAATTCTATGCACTATTTTTGAAAGCTTCATTAAAAGCCTTTACGGCGAATGCCTCACCCTCTTTATGGTTCCAAACACCACCAATTGTTGCCAGAAAATCAACCCCTGCACTAATTAACGGTTGGCAATTCTCAGTAGTTATCCCACCAATTGCCACGGACGGTACCGTAGTCATTTCTTTCCACCATCGCACTGTGTCTAATTCTGCCGGCGTTGTTTCTAGTTTTGTGTTTGTTTTGAAAAATGCCCCAAATGCAACATATTCTGCACCATTATCTGAGGCCTCTACTGCAAGATGCCTAGAATTTTTGCAGGTAACTCCAATTATGCGATCTTGTCCAATCATTAAACGCGTTGTTTTATAGTCGGTATCCCCTTGGCCAATATGTACACCATCGCATCCTGTTGCGATAGCTAGATCGGGTCTGTCGTTCAATATAAGCGGTGTTTGATAGCTGTGGCAAACAGGTAAGAGCACTTCCGCAGCCATTTTAATTGCGTCGTCATCGACATTTTTGAGGCGCAATTGCATGCACGCTATAGGTCCCGCATCAAACGCCGCCTTTACTCTGTCCAGAAACGGTTTCGGATCAAACTGAGGTGGTGTGATCAAATAGAGTTGACAATTAGAGGTATTAGTCATTCTTTGAAATTTAGTTCAGGACACGGCATGCTTTATTGTTTGTTTTTATAAATACTTATTATCTTATCCAGCATTGAGATTGCTTCTGCTCTAGGACGCTGAAATGTATTGCGACCTATAATTGATCCTGAGGCTCCTCCATCTCGCAGTTGGGAAATTTCAGCAAATAATCCTTCTAAATCCTTGGCTTCACCTCCAGAAAAGACAACTAATCTTCGTCCATTAAAAGACGATTGAACTACATGCCTTATACGATCACTTAAGGTATCAATCTTTATTCCATTGCTTTGGTAGGCTTTCTTAGCTGCGTCCAATTCTAGATGATTTGTAGGAGGCTTTACTTTTATTATATGGGCGCCAGATAGCGCCGCCATGTGAGCAGCATATGCAACTATATCAATAGCAGTCTCTCCTTGCTTAGACAGGCCTCCCCCGCGAGGATAAGACCAAAGTACAACCGCTAAACCGAATGCTTTTGCTTCTTCAGCTATTTCTTTGAAATCAGTCATCATATCAAACGCAGCATCTGACCCAGGGTAAATAGTATAC